>Ga0181597_10006529_pt1 | contig 10831 bp, 8 predicted proteins | sample 041ome_5_FD_148647 | JGI IMG/M metagenome (GOLD analysis project Ga0181597, IMG submission 148647) | Coastal salt marsh microbial communities from the Groves Creek Marsh, Skidaway Island, Georgia - 041403US metaG (spades assembly) | ecosystem: Environmental > Aquatic > Marine > Intertidal zone >... | reverse complement strand
GATTGGATAGCAATAGGCGGCAATCCAATCAAAAACAAGAGGAAACACCATTTGCAGATGATATTGTAGCCTATCGTTACAAGGATATGGCCTATTCAGGGATGGATTTTACGGTATTTGGCACGGGAATATCCTATCATTTAGAACTAGCACCTTACACAGGTGTTCATTTTAATGAAAAACTATACGCCGCCGTTGGTGTTACAGGATCTTACTACGGAGATAATTACATCCCCATCAATACCTTGGTAGGTGGAACCTTTGCGTTTGTTCGAATACCAGTGGGTTCTATTTTTCTACATGGAGAATACCGATATCAGAATGCTATCAATAGTTATGATAGACCAGAACGAGAATGGTTTGGAACTCCTATTATAGGAGGTGGCTATAACTCAGATGGAAACCTTTCTGCATATGCCTTGGTTGGTATTGCGTTTAATCCCAAATTTGCCTACACCAATTCAATTGGAAGTTTCGTTTACCGATTTGGCTTTAGGTTTTAATGACACAAACTTCAAAGTTGGATTTCAAGGGAAGAATTGATTCGCATTAATTAATTAATCAACCCAAAACTACCGAACACATACTTAGTGAACCTCCAATTGAAATATCATTGAAGAAATAGTGTTGTTCATCGCTTTTGGCAAGCCCCATGGTATACAATAAAGGCAAATAATGCTCGGCTGTGGGAATGGCTAGATTCATTTCCATTCCACTACGCTCTACACGAGATAACCCTTTTAAATCTCGGGAAATAATAAGATCCTTGATTTTCGAATTGGCTGCCTCTGCCCAATCATAACCAAAAGGTTCTCTTAACTTATTCCAATCAACCATCCTTAGGTTGTGAACGATATTACCACTACCGATAATCAAAACTCCTCGATACCTTAAAAAGTCTAATTCTCTTGCGAGTTCAGCATGTTGTTCCATGCTTAAACCTCTATCTAAACTCATTTGAACAACAGGAACATCGCAATTTGGATATAAATGCTTTACTACCGTCCAAGTTCCGTGATCTAAGCCCCATTGATAATCTAGTTCTTTAGGGAATTTACTCGGAGTTGTCACGATTTCATTCGCTAGAGATGGGTCACCGGGAGCTGGATAGTTCTCTTGATACAAAGCTTCGGGGAAACCACCAAAATCATAAATAGTTCTTGGCGATTCCATCGCTGTGATTCTTGTGCCATATGTTTCCCAATGTGCCGAAACACAGACTATTGCTTGAGGCTTTGGAAGGCACTTACCTAATGTTTTAAATCCTTCCACAAATACATTATTCTCAATGGCATTCATGGGGTTACCATGACCAATAAAAGCCACTGGCATCTTCCCTGTTTCTGAAAATCCAGCGGCTAAAGATGCTAGGGACTTAATATTCATGGATTAATAAAACTATTTAAAAATGCCTACTTGCATCCCTTGAACAAGACGCGCATTATAAGCAAGAGGAAACTTCCCTTAAAAATATAGCGATAGCAAATAAGGGAACAACCCTAAGGCAAGAATGACAGAAGAGATGACCACAGAACAAATAGAACCCCAAGACCAATTCCATTGGTTTGGAGTATCGCTCTCGGTTCTAAATGCATACTTAAATGGCTTGAAATAATATCCAATAGATATTATTGAACCAAGCAATGCAATCATTACTCCCCAAAATTGAGGACCAAAGGCGGTTGAAAACAATTGATATTTACCTATAAATCCGATGGTGCCAGGAATTCCAGCAATAGATAAGGTTGCTACAACCAATGCTATTGTATCTGTTCTATTGGTAAACGTCAACCCTGTAAATATTTCAAATCCGTTCTTATCACCATTCGCATATTTATCAAATAAGTAGAACAACAACGCTGTTGAAAGTCCATATGCTAATAGATAAGTACCTAACACTGACATATCCTGCATTGATGTTAATGCAAACAACAACAAATATCCAGCATGCGAGATACTAGAATATGCTAACATCCTTTTAAAAGACTTCTGCGCAAAAGCGGCAATGTTACCACCTAATATGGTAATCGCTGAAATTGGAAGCAACCAGTTTGATGTCCACTCTAACATTGGCAAGAAGGCCTTCATGAAATTAGCCAGTGCTACAAAACCTGCAATCTTCACAATAACCGCCATAAATGACGTTACACGATTTGGGGATCCTTCGTATACGTCAGGGCTCCAAAAATGAAAAGGAACCGCACTCACTTTAAATAGTAAACCAACCATTACCAATATCATTCCCGCTTTCATCAATACTGGGAAATCACCGAAATGTTCTGAGAAACTTAATCTTAAAAACATTTCCTGATACGTCATAACTGCACTTCCTCCGTACAAGAATGCAGCGCCTAACAAAAAGATAGCCGATGAAAACGCACCCATCAAAAAGTACTTTAATGCGGCTTCATTCCCACTGATATTATCTTTATCGCTTCCTGCCAATACAAATAACGGAATAGAAAGCACCTCAATTCCAAGAAACAACACCACTAAATGCTTCGCACCTATCATCAAAATACCCCCACATAAGGAAAAAGCCATCAGAGCTAAAATATCCACCCCTTTACGATTTGCAGCGGGCATAAGATTTATGATGATAGCAGCCAATATTGACAATACTCCCACCATTTGTAAACCAAATGCATCAAAATCAACCATATGCTTAGGAACCCAAACAAATAGCTCATCAAACGCAAATATGGCTTTAGACTCTAGAAACGCAAAAATGCCTGACAAAGCCAATAGAACTGCGAAAAATGGTTTGACTTTTTTCTCCTCTGCATTGATTCCAGCGAACATCAAGGCGATACTGCCTAAGAATATCATAGAAATGGCTATCACGACATTACTCCTTTCGTATTAGATATGGTGGTTAATATATTTTTTACCGCAGGCTCAAATATCTCTATGAACCATTGGGGAAATATCCCTATAACAATTACCATTATAGCAATGACTACCAATGGCAGTGTATTTACTAGGGCAATAGGCTTATTCTCTTCCTGTGGTTCGCCTAGCATGCTAAACTGGAACATCCTTAACATGTATACCGCACATAAAATAATGGTAAGTCCAGCAAACACAACATACGTAGTATCGTAATCAAAAATTGACTTTAACAACATAAATTCACCTGGGAAACCATTCGTTAATGGTGCTGCTGCTGTGCCAATAATGATTAAGAAAAATAAAATGGTAAACCATCGATTGACTTTTGCCAAACCTCCTAACTCTGCAAAATGTCTACCCCTATAGGTCTGTTGTATAAGATCAATGGCCATAAACAAACCAACGACATTTACCCCATGGACAAACATCTGCAATAACGCTCCGTTCATACCCGTTTCCGTCATGGTCATGATTCCCGCAGCAATTAATCCTACGTGAGATAATGAACTGTAGGCAACAAGCCGCTTCATGTCTTCTTGACGCATGGCAATTAAAGCTCCGTATACAATACCGATCACAGCTAAGGTGATTATAATAGGCTGATAAAATGGTATACTCTCCCCTGCTAAAGGCATATACCAACGGATGAGTCCGTACAATCCCATTTTCAACATGATACCCGAAAGCAACATACTTCCTTGCGCTGGGGCGTAAGTATATGTATTCGGTTGCCAAGTATGAAAAGGGAATAAAGGTATTTTAACGGCAAAAGCCAATAGGAATCCGGCTCCAACCCAAATTGATTCGGTGTAACCGAGGTTAATACTCATTAATGACTCAAATGCAAAAGAAGCATCTGGAGTTTTTGTGTATAGGTAAATTAATGATGCTAGCATCCCCAAAGAACCTATAAACGTATAAATAAAGAAGCGAACCGTTGTAACGAAGTTGTCTCTTTCAGCGTAAATAAGTGTGATGAAGTAAATCGGAATCATCGCTAGTTCCCAAAAGAGATAAAACATTAATCCATCCTTAGCCATGAACACGCCGTTCAGACCTGCCTGCATCACCAAAGCTAAAGGCACCAAAGAAGGTTTACGATGATCGTTAACACTGAAAACAATTAGCGGTAGTAATATATTAGTCAGTAAAAGCAGTAAATAACTAATACCGTCTAGTCCCAAATGGAAGTGAACGACATCTGACAACCAAGGAACATCCACGATGCTCACCCATTGGCCAGACTGGTAATCCATGTTAGACGGACCAAATTTCAATAACAACACCCCAAGTCCTGCTGTGGCTAAAATTGTATTCAACCAGCGATTGCCCTTTGTGAATATGGACAACAACGCGGCAACAACAGGTATAATAATCAACTCCACTATACGAACAATAAATTAACGCCCAACAAAATGGCTATTGCTACAACCATATATAAAAGATAAAACTCAATATTTCCGTTTTGTATTTTACGATTTCGACCGCCTACCCATCTTAAAACAGGATGAACAGCAAAGGTCAATCCGTATAACAACAAGGTGTCGAATAAAGCAAAAAGGATATCTCCAAGAACCTCTAGAGGCTTAACCACTACTAGGTTATAGAATTCATCAATGTACAACTTATTCTGCAACCACTTTGCCACACCTTTGGTTTCAACCTCTGGAGAAACACCCTTAACTAAATAGCGTTGGCGGCTATAGACAAAACCTACAAGGAATATCAATACTGCCATTGAAATCAATAAAATCTCAGTGGTCATATCTGCGTGAATCACTTCTTCAAACATGATGTAAGTAGGCTTTAACCAAGCCGACAAGAAGCCTTCGTGTGAAATATAATGTGGCAAATTCAACAACCCTCCTAGTACTGACAATAAGGCAAGTACAAGTAATGGTGTAGTCATTTTCCAATTAGACTCATGGACTTTATCGAATTCAAGCTTTTCTGTTCCTCTGTATTCACCATGAAACGTTAAGAAGAACAGTCTAAACATATAAACTGACGTAAGCAATGCTGCAAAAGCCATAATTCCGTAAACCAAAGCACTATGATGAAATACATTGGCCAAAATCTCATCTTTCGAGAAGAACCCACTCAACAGTGGAAAGCCAGAAATAGCAAGGGTTCCTATTAAAAATGTCCAGTAGGTTACGGGCATCTTTGATTTCAATCCACCCATATATCGCATATCCTGTTCATCATGAACACCGTGTATTACAGAACCTGCACCCAAAAACAACAAAGCTTTGAAGAATGCATGAGTGGTAACATGGAATAATGCCGTTGTGTAAGCTCCTACTCCTAAAGCTACAAACATGAATCCAAGTTGACTGACGGTAGAGTATGCCAATACTTTTTTGATATCGTTTTGTCGAAGAGCAATAACTGCCGCAATCAGTGCGGTAAGCACTCCTATTACTAGCACTACTGTTCTTGCTGCCGGTGAAAGAAAGAATAAAGCTTGAGTTCTAACCACGAGGTAGATACCCGCTGTAACCATGGTTGCGGCGTGAATCAAAGCAGAAACCGGTGTTGGCCCCGCCATTGCATCTGGAAGCCATGTAAACAAGGGCACTTGTGCACTCTTACCAATGGCACCAATAAACAACAACACGGCTATACCTGTTAATAGAGACACACTTCCATTCCCTTGGGCCATGCTCGGCAGAACTTCAGCATACTCTAAAGAACCATAATTGCTAGCGATTAAATACATACCCAAAAGCAAACCAAGATCACCAATACGGTTCATTACAAATGCCTTTCTAGCAGCATGCCCAAAATCTTTATTGGTATACCAAAAGCCGATAAGCAAATAGGAACAAAGTCCTACCCCTTCCCAACCAAAAAATAACATCAGGAAGTTTGAGCCTAAAACCAACAATAGCATGGAGAAAATGAACAGATTCAGGTAAGCGAAAAACTTAGCAGGTTGTTCATCGTGATCCATATAGGAAATGGAATATAAGTGTATTAACGAACCTATACCTGTGATGATGAGTGTCATCCATAATGACAATCTATCCAATGTAAAGGATACGTTAAGGGTTAGTTGCTCAATTTGCAAAAAGGTGTAGGCATTCCAATTAATACCTTCTGCATCCGCTGAGATTAAGGACCATTGAGAAACCGCTAGAATAAACGATGCAAATACAGCTATGGTACCCAACCAACCAACGATTGACTTTGGTAACTTCGGTCCAAGCAAGCCGTTTATTAAAAAACCCAATAAAGGAAACGCTAAAATTAATGCTATAGGGTTCATTAGTCTTTCAATTGATCAAGGAAACTGACATCGGTTTTACGCGTATTGCGATAAACCATTACGATGATTGCTAAACCCACTGCTGCTTCGGCAGCGGCTACAACCATAATGAAAAATACAAACATCTGGCCATTGGCCTGTGTATCTCCCATATACTCTGTAAAAGCAGCCAATAATAAATTAACTGCATTCAGCATCAACTCAATACACATTAATAAAATGATGGCATTTCGACGGAATAATACACCAAATAACCCGATTGAAAACAACACACAACTCAAATAGATGTAGTGGCTGATTTCAAGTGAATGAAAAATACTCAACATGAATTAAAGCTTATCACCTTGCGGCTCCACATCCTCTTGTGGACTTCTTTTTCCTAACAAAACAGCACCAACCATGGCTGAAATAAACAAAATTCCAGAGAGTTCAAAAGGAACCAAATATTCTGTCATTAATACTCTTCCTAAGTTCTTCACAAGACCAATACCTTCTGTATGGCTCTTCATAACCGCAATTCCTGAACTTTGGAAGGCGGCGGTTACGACAACTAGTAATAATCCTGCGGCAATGGCAGCTGATACTCCCCACAAATTTGATTTGATCGGCTCCGATTCCTTATTCAGATTCAACAGCATTAATACGAATAGGAATAACACCATGATTGCCCCTGCATAGACCATCAAGTTAACAATGGCCAAAAACTGTGCGTTTAACAAAACATAATGCGCAGAAATAGTGAAAAAAGTAAAAATCAAGGCCAATACACTATGGACAGGATTTTTACTAGTAACCACATATAAGGCACTCAATATGGTTAAAAACGATAACACCAAAAATGGTATTGGTAGATTTGATAATGCTCCCATTCTCTTAATGATAATCCCAAACTTGACGCTTACTCACATCGATACGTTCATCAACTTTCTCAACAAGCTTGTCTTTTCCATAGATGAACTCACCACGTCCAAAATCTGCATCAACGATTCTATCGGTTAAAAATATGGCTTCTTTAGGACAGGCTTCTTCGCACAATCCGCAAAATATGCAACGCAACATATTGATCTCGTACTTCTTTGCGTACTTCTCTTCTCTGTAGAGATGCTCCTCACCATTTTCTCTCTCGGCAGCATCCATGGTAATAGCTTCAGCAGGACAAGAAACAGCACACAACCCACAGGCTGTACATCTTTCTCTACCTTCATCGTCGCGTTTAAGGACATGTTGCCCCCTGTAAATTGGTGCCACAGGACGTGTCTCTTCTGGATAAGAGACCGTATTCTTTTTCTTAAAAAAATGCTTGAGTGTAATCCACATTCCACCGAAAATCGCTGGCAGATAAATGCGTTCCATGAACGTCATTTTCTTGTTGGAGACACTTTTAGAGCGTTGAGTAAGTGGTTTCATTTCTTTAAAACTTGCCTATTGTAGGCCTTGTTTTCAGCCGCAAATATAGTTGAATGATTATTGTCCTAAATGCTTTGTTGTGATTTTGTATTTTTTGTCCAACGTTTTTGCTGTTTTGTATTTGTCTTTTAGGGTACAAATATCATCTACAGGTATCATTTCACTGTATGTTCCGTCTTTGAATTTTATCACGAAATAAGGGTTCTCAATCTCTCTATAACGAAATTCAAAACCCTTTTTTGTTGGGATACCAGGAATGATTTTAGTTGGAACCTCTTGAACTGCATAGATTTCTGCAATTTTTTTAGTCTGGTCTTTTATCAACGTTACATTGGTTTTTGACTCCGGCGATGCCAAAAGAATAGCACCCTCCTCATCTTTACTTGTTGGACAAGCTGTAGAAAGAATAAATTTTACCGCATCTCTTTTGATCGTTCTTTTACCGAGTGTTTTAGAAGGGTCTTTGGTTCTATCAGCCTTTTTGTTTTTCAAATTCTCGACTAGTACGCGAATTCTTGCCCTTCGGTAGCTCTCAAAATCTTTAGGATCAATGGTTATAGTAACGGGTCTTTCCAAACAAGTATCATTTGAAAATTGAATATCCAAAGCTCCTAGCCACAACATTCCTTGATCCTTTTTATAAACTTTTGGATAATCACTCATTATCAATTCCAACGGATCAGATATTTTGTTAACTTTAATCGTAAAGTCAGCATCACCTCCGTTTGATTTAGACAATTCGTTCAGTAACTTATAATCGCAAACGCTTATGGTCATTTCCATTCCCAAACCCACGTCCAGCGTGGTATCCTTCGAACAATCCAACTCGTTGGGTTTGACGACTTTCGGTTTTGGCTTTTCAATTACTGAAATTTCCACCCTTCTATTACGAGCGGCTTTTTCCTCATCCGTCTCGTCTACACGGGGCTTTGAACGACCGTAATATTTCATGATCATCCATTTTTCGGGAATTTGACGGCTAAGTAGTACGTTATACACTTCATCCACCCGATCACGTGAAAGCTCCATGTTGTATTCATCATTACCCGTGCTGTCCGTATGACCAGTTAATACCAATCTGAATTCGGGAATTTTCTTGAGCCGCGTGAACAACTCATCGATTTTGGCTGACTCTTTAGACTTTATCTCACTTTTGTTGATGTCAAAGTAAATTTGAACTGCAGGAGTTAATTCACGTGGCTCCTCTAATGTAATTGAATCCAATTTGTTCTGAGCAAAGACAAAGGTATTTGACAGGATAAGGCTTAAACTAAATAGTATTTTCTTCATGAAACGGAATATGTCGCGAAGGTATGTCAAACCTAAAGGCTAGACTTAATGTTGTGGGTTAATTGTTCGATATTTCGAGGTCATTAATCGAGCCTACTTGGTTATATTTGATTTCTATTATGAAACGTCACCCTGTTATCAAGAAAATATTATCCCTTCTGTACCTGAGTGTAACCGCCGGTTTTCTATGTGCACAAGTTGCGAAAACACAAGTGTTACAACTCGAAGCCAAAGAAACATCAACAGGGATTAAACTAAAATGGCCATCAAACCCAAATAAAGCGGGTACCTACCGGGTTTTCTCAAGAGATTGGAACAACCCAAATGGAAATTGGGATGTCGCAAGCGACCCATTGGATGCGAATACAAATACGTTTGATATAGCCATAGATGAAGGTACCGCCAGAAAAGAATTTATGGTTATCTCCGTAAATACTAGCAACCAAACTGAGGCACTAGGATATATACACCCAGCCAATAGGTTTCAGCAAAATCTATTTGGCGGTCAAGTTATATTGATCATTGATAGCCTTGTTTCATCGTCTTTAACAAATGAAATTAAAACATTAAAAAATGATCTAATTTCTAGTGGTTGGTTTGTTGATGATTTTGTAGTCTCTAGAACTGATTCACCTGAAAAAATCAAATCCCAAATTAAAGCTTTGTACGATAAAGAAACGTTTGAAAAGCACGCATTATATATTTTAGGACATGTTCCAGTTCCTTACTCGGGCAATTTTAGTAGTTCTGGTGATCGCTTTCCACCAGATGGCCATGCCGAAGGGTCTGGAAACCACACAGGTGCTTGGCCTGCTGATGTGTACTACAGCGACTTATTCGGTGTTTGGGAAGATGGCCTTGTCAGTTGTACTACAGGTAAGAGCGCTCGTCATCATAACGTTCCTGGCGATGGGAAATTTGATGCTTCGGGTTTACCAGGTGAGAGTATTCTTGAAACGGGTCGAGTTGATTTCTTTGATATGCCCGCATTCGCTAAGGACGAAATTGCACTAACGAAAGAATACCTCGATAGAGTTCATCAATGGAAGTCTGGAGAAATTAAATATATTAATCGAGCCTTAATTGATAACAACTTCAACGGACTGAATTTAGCTTCTAGTGGGTATCACAATTTTCCAGGCCTCGTTGGGTTTGATAGCACATTTGATGATCGTGATTATTTTACAAGCCAAAACGATGGTAACTATCTATTGAGTTACGGGTGTGGAGCTGGTTCGTATACTAGTTGCAACGGTATTGGAAAAACCACTGATTTTGTCAACAATAAAGGTTCTTACAATAACATATTTACCTTTTTAGCGGGTAGTTATTTTGGTGACTGGGATTCAAAGAATAATTTAATGAGGGCCTCATTGGCTGCTGGTTCATTGGCATGTAGTTGGGCAGGCATCCCCAAATGGTATGTTCATCACATGGGCTTAGGAATGAATATTGGTTATGGAGCCATGATTACTCAAAACAATAATCAAGGTTATTTCAATGGATCGTTTAATATGTCTGCAAAAGGCATTCATATTGCGCTTTTGGGAGATCCCACCCTAACCTTACATACAGTAAAGCCCGTTCAAAACCTTAAAGCAACTAGTCAAGACGGAAAGGTCCAATTAACTTGGGATAAGCAGGATGAAGCCGATGAGTATGATGTATTCAGGATTGATACACTAAACCATAGAATTGAATGGATCAATGGTCCTAGCTCAACGTGTAACACGATAATCACGGATGCAACCTTCACTGACGAATGTAATTGGTCAACCGGAACGTATTTATACGGGGTAGCCGCCGCCAAGTGGGTTACTACAGGTTCGGGTTCTTACAAGGCACGGGCTCTAATGGAGATAACGAGTATTAATCATACCAATAAACTGGATTTACATTTTGCAGATTTATCCTTATATCCTAACCCAACCACTGGAGTCCTAAATATTGATCATAAATCAAATGATATAG
>Ga0181597_10006523_pt1 | contig 10838 bp, 7 predicted proteins | sample 041ome_5_FD_148647 | JGI IMG/M metagenome (GOLD analysis project Ga0181597, IMG submission 148647) | Coastal salt marsh microbial communities from the Groves Creek Marsh, Skidaway Island, Georgia - 041403US metaG (spades assembly) | ecosystem: Environmental > Aquatic > Marine > Intertidal zone >... | reverse complement strand
AGAACAACTTCTGCATTTCGACTCATAATAATCAATACACCAGCGGAATTCTCAACCACGTTACGGTTAACTATTGCTGCCTTTGCAGTAAATGCTGCCTCAATACTGGATTGTTCTGCACCACGTTGCGCCGCACCGCCTATGTGAAAAGTTCTCATAGTAAGCTGTGTCCCTGGCTCCCCTATTGATTGTGCCGCTATGACACCAACAGCCTCGCCAACGTTAACAGAGGTTCCACGTGCAAGGTCGCGACCATAACATGCACCGCAAACCCCACCTTTAGTATCACAAGTTAGAACCGATCTAATTAAGACAGATTCAATACCTGCTTCATCAATGGCATCAACATCTTCTTCGCCGATAATCTCTGCTGCTTTTACTATTAAGCGTCCAGTAGCTGGATCACTAATATCCTCGGCGGCACTGCGGCCAAGGATTCGTTCAGATAGTGGGTCGATTATCTCACCGTCCTCAACAACTGCCTTAACTGTAAGCCCCCTAGTCGAGCCACAATCATGCTCTATTATAATACAATCTTGGGCCACATCCACTAAACGCCTCGTCAAATAACCTGAGTTTGCCGTTTTCAACGCTGTATCGGCCAACCCTTTTCTTGCACCGTGGGTTGAGTTGAAGTATTCAAGAACATTTAATCCTTCTTTGAAGTTGGAGATAATCGGCGTTTCTATTATTTCGCCCGAGGGTTTCGCCATAAGCCCGCGCATACCAGCCAACTGTTTAATCTGAGCCGGTGAGCCTCTAGCTCCAGAGTGAGCCATCATCCACACGGAATTAACTTCTTTGCCCTCTTCAATGGTCATTATGCGGCCCATCATTTCTTCGGCCACTTGGTCTGTACAGCGCGACCATACATCCACAACTTTATTATATTTTTCGCCCTGAGTTATTAACCCATCTAAATATTGTTGCTCAAATTCTTTAACTTGTTTACTCGCATCGTCGACCAAATCATTTTTAGTTTCTGGGATTATAAGGTCATCCTTCCCAAATGATATTCCGGCCACACAGGCTTGACCAAAGCCCATGGCCATTACCCGGTCAGCAAATAAAACCGTCTCCTTTTGCCCACAATGTCTATAAACATTATCAATTACATTCGATACTTCTTTTTTTGTCATTAATTTGTTAATCGTTCCGAAACCTAACCGTGGACTGTCTGGCAACAATTTGGCTAGTCTTAATCGACCTGGAGTTGAGTCAACAACCTTAGTCACCTTCTCACCATTATCATCAAAAGTCTCAATACGTGCCCTGACCTTGGCGTGAAGGTGCACTGCGCCACTATTTAAAGCATGCTCCATTTCCGACAAATTTGCGAAGACCATTCCTTCGCCAATCATACCGGGTCTCTCCATAGTTAAATGGTAAAGTCCAAGGATAATATCTTGGGATGGGACTATAATTGGTTTTCCATTCGCAGGACTTAATATATTGTTAGTCGACATCATTAGCACACGCGCTTCCAACTGCGCTTCCAGCGATAATGGAACGTGCACAGCCATCTGATCTCCATCAAAGTCAGCGTTAAATGCCGTACATACGAGTGGGTGTAGCTGTATGGCCTTTCCTTCTATAAGCACTGGTTCAAAGGCTTGTATACCTAATCGATGCAGCGTTGGCGCCCTATTCAACAAAACTGGATGTTCCCGGATAACCTCCTCTAGTATGTCCCATACTTCTGGACGCTCTTTCTCGACCATCCTTTTGGCCGCTTTTATGGTAGTAGCTAACCCGTAGAGTTCTAACTTTGAATAAATAAATGGTTTGAACAATTCCAATGCCATTTTTTTAGGTAACCCGCATTGGTGCAGTTTTAATTCAGGCCCCACCACTATGACCGAGCGTCCAGAATAGTCGACCCTCTTACCCAATAAATTTTGTCTAAATCTTCCCTGCTTGCCTTTCAGCATATCTGAAAGTGACTTTAAAGGACGTTTATTCGCGCCTGTAATAACTCTGCCTCTACGGCCATTATCGAAAAGAGCATCTACAGATTCCTGAAGCATTCTTTTTTCGTTACGGACAATTATATCGGGGGCCCTAAGCTCTATAAGACGCTTTAATCTATTATTTCGATTTATTACACGACGATATAAGTCATTGAGGTCTGACGTAGCAAATCTACCGCCATCCAAGGGCACTAGCGGTCTCAACTCTGGCGGAATAACTGGCACGACATCGAGTATCATCCATTCTGGTCGGCAACCTGACTCGATAAATGCTTCAACTAGTTTCAATCGTTTGACATATTTTTTTCTTTTCATCTCCGAACCAGTAGTTCTGAGACCTTCTCTAATCTCAACTACTTCTTCTTCCAAATCTAAATTGGATAACATGTCCTTAAGTGCCTCAGCACCTATTGCAGCTCTGAAGGTATCCTCGCCAAATTCATCCATAGCATCAAAATACTCTTCTTCGGACAACAATTGATGCTTGCCCAGAGACGTAAACCCCTCATCAAGCACAACAAAGCTTTCAAAATAGAGCACGCGTTCAAGTTCTTTAAGCGTCATATCAAGAAGAAGACCGATTCTGCTCGGCAATGATTTTAAAAACCATATGTGAGCAACAGGCGACGCCAACTCAATATGGCCCATTCTCTCTCTTCTAACTTTACTTAGAGTAACCTCAACGCCGCATTTTTCACACACTATTCCCCTATATTTCATGCGCTTATACTTACCGCACAAGCATTCATAATCTTTTATTGGGCCAAAAATACGAGCGCAAAAAAGTCCATCCCTCTCGGGTTTAAATGTTCTATAATTTATTGTTTCTGGCTTCTTTATCTCACCAAAAGACCAAGAATGAATTCGTTCTGGACTCGCTATAGATATTTTAATTTGGTCAAAGCTCTCAGTTCCAGTTGGTTGGCCAAATATATTAGCTATATCATTCATACTCTAATCTCCTTGAGTGGCACTAGGGAAAAATTACAACTTCCTGTCGCACTGTTCACTATCATTTCAAATGGCATACAAAAATTAACCCGACATTTAACTATTTAGCGGCTAGGATCTAAAGGGCTCTTTGATCTAAATCAACGTTCAGACCAAGTGAACGCAGCTCTTTAATTAAAACATTAAAAGATTCTGGGATCCCTGCTTCAAAGTTATCATCTCCTCTTACAATCGCTTCATAAACTTTTGTTCTACCCGAAACATCATCTGACTTAACTGTTAACATTTCTTGTAACGTATAAGCGGCACCATATGCCTCTAACGCCCACACCTCCATCTCTCCGAACCTTTGTCCGCCAAACTGGGCCTTTCCCCCTAATGGTTGTTGAGTGACAAGGCTATATGGCCCGATGGAACGGGCATGAATTTTATCATCGACTAAATGATGTAGTTTGAGCATATAAATGTAGCCCACAGTCACTTTTCTTTCAAACGCTTCACCTGTCCTACCATCTATCAAAGCAACCTGACCTGTCGAGTCTAACCCTGCTTGTTCCAGCATCTTTACAACATCGTTTTCATGCGCTCCATCGAAAACCGGCGTTCCCATTGGCACTCCATCTTTAAGGTTACCAGCAAGTTCGGTCAGTTCTTCATCACCTAATGGTGCTATTTGGGAATCGTATTGAGGTTCTCCGTATATTCTTTTTAATGTTTCTCTGAGGTTTTCTGTTTCCTGTGACCGCGAAAACTCCTTTAGCATGCCGGAAATCTGCCGACCTAGTCCATGAGAGGCCCACCCCAGATGGGTTTCTAATATTTGCCCCACATTCATTCTGGATGGCACTCCAAGAGGATTAAGCACTATATCAACTGGAGTGCCGTCTTCTAAATATGGCATGTCTTCGATCGGAGCAATTTTGGAAATTACGCCCTTATTCCCATGCCTACCAGCCATCTTGTCACCTGGTTGTAGCTTTCGTTTAACAGCAACAAAAACCTTAACCATTTTCATTACTCCAGGCGGAAGTTCATCGCCTCTTTGTAACTTCTCTACCTTGTTATCAAAACGATCTTGAAGTTGCTCTATTGTTCTATCAAACTCAGCGCGGACACCTTCTATGTACTCCATTAATTGATCATTCTCGACCCCAAACTGTCGCCATTGACCTTGTGTGTACTCTCCCAGTACCTCTTCTGTCAAAATAACACCTGGAACAAAACCTTTAGGTCCTGAAACCGCAACCTGACCAATTAATTGTTCTTTTAACCTATCAAAAAAACCACTCTCCAAAATGGTTCTTTCGTCATCGCGGTCTTTAGCTAGGCGTTCTATTTCAGTTCTTTCTATCGCTTGAGAACGCTCATCCTTGTCAACACCTCGCCTCGAAAAGACCCTCACCTCTACAACGGTTCCAGCTCCTCCAGGAGGCACCTTTAGAGAAGTATCTCGAACATCTGATGCCTTTTCTCCAAAAATTGCTCGGAGAAGCTTTTCTTCTGGTGTCATTGGTGACTCGCCCTTAGGCGTCACCTTACCCACTAATATATCTCCGGGATTTACCTCTGCTCCTATATAGACGATTCCAGCTTCATCAAGGTTTTTAAGAGACTCTTCCCCAATATTTGGAATATCTCTTGTTATCTCTTCCTGGCCCAACTTAGTGTCGCGTGCCATGATTTCAAATTCTTCGATATGGATTGATGTGAAGACATCATCTCTAACAATTCGCTCCGAGATGAGTATAGAATCTTCGAAATTGTAACCATTCCAAGGCATAAAAGCTACCAATACGTTCCGCCCTAACGCTAACTCACCTAAGTCTGTGGAGGGTCCATCCGCAATTATATCTCCGGCTCGAACTGTGTCACCTACTGCAACTAATGGACGCTGATTTATACACGTATTTTGATTAGACCTTTGGTACTTCAGTAGACTATAAATATCCACATTGGATTGGGTGCTCTCAGTCTCCTTATTGGCCCTAATCACTATCCTTTGGGCGTCAACCTGATCAACTACACCTGATCTTTTGGCCATTATTACCACGCCAGAATCGCGCGCCACAATCGCCTCCATGCCCGTGCCAACATATGGTGCTTCCGCTTTGACCAGAGGAACAGCTTGGCGTTGCATGTTGGAACCCATCAATGCTCGGTTTGCGTCATCATTCTCTAAAAATGGAATCAAAGCAGCTGCCACAGATACAAGTTGTTTTGGAGAAACATCAATTAAATCAATATCTTCAGGTCGCGCCAAACCAAAGTCTCCCTGCCGCCTAACAGGCACCAGTTCTTCGACAAATCTACTATTTTGATCCAGTTCTGCATTTGCTTGGGCGATGGTATAGCGCCCTTCCTCCATCGCAGATATATAACGCACCTCTCCTGTTACTTTACTATCAGTAACGTTTCGGTATGGTGTCTCAATAAAACCATATTGGTTGACACGCGCATATGTCGCCAGCGAATTTATAAGGCCAATGTTTGGACCTTCCGGAGTCTCGATAGGGCATATCCTGCCGTAATGTGTAGGGTGAACATCGCGCACTTCAAAACCAGCCCGTTCTCTTGTCAAGCCGCCAGGGCCTAACGCAGAAAGTCTCCTTTTGTGCGTTATTTCAGAGAGGGGGTTAGTCTGATCCATAAACTGCGAGAGTTGTGACGACCCAAAAAACTCTCTGACTGCCGCGGCTGCTGGTTTAGCATTAATCAAGTCGTGCGGCATAACCGTATCTATTTCTACTGAACTCATTCGCTCTCGTATAGCACGTTCCATTCTAAGAAGACCGACCCTATATTGGTTCTCCATCAATTCACCAACAGATCTAACTCGGCGGTTTCCAAGATGGTCGATATCATCGATTTCCCCTCTGCCATCTTTCAAATCTGTTAAAATACGCATGATCTCGAGTATATCTCGTTTTCTTAAGACCCGCATTGTATCCGAAGTTTCTAACCCCAGTCTTGCATTCATTTTAACACGTCCAACCGACGATAAATCGTACCGCTCTGAATCAAAAAACAGTGCTGAAAACAGAGCTTCTGCGGTCTCGAGTGTTGGTGGTTCGCCCGGGCGCATAACTCTATAAATATCCACCAGAGCATCGTCTCTATTTGTATTCTTATCAGCCATTAGAGTATTACGCATGTACGGACCAATATTGGTATGATCAATAGCCAAAATGGATAATTCCGTTATTTTCTCTTCAGCCAATGTGCTTAACAATTCCTCGGTTATTTCTGCTCCTGCCTCGAAATAAACCTCGCCATTTTTTTCGTTTATTATATCGGTGCTTATGAATTGACCTGTAAGTTCATCATTCTCGACGAACACATTCTTGAGGCCTCCATCCTCAAGCTTTCGAGCGGCTCTTTTTGTAATTTTATCGCCAATATTAGCGACTATTTTTTTTGTTTTTGCGTCTACCAAATCACGAACAAGTTTTTGGCCCTGATAACCCTCGTTTTTAAACGGTGTTTTCCATCCTTCGCCGTCTCTAGAATAGTTAACCGTTCCGTAAAAGAAGCCCAGTATTTCCTCTGCCGTCATACCATAGACTTTAGCTCTCTCTGGATCATCTCCTGAAGCATTACATTTTTCGATGTAACTTTCGGAATCGGCACTTAAAAGCGCCATTAATAATGTGCTAGCGGGTAATTTTCTTCGACGGTCAATTCGCACGTACAAAATATCTTTTGCGTCAAACTCAAAGTCTAGCCAGGATCCTCGATAGGGGATAACCCTAGCGGCAAAAAGGTATTTTCCAGAAGAATGAGTCTTTCCTTTGTCGTGATCAAAAAACACACCCGGAGAGCGATGCATCTGAGAAACTATCACTCGTTCTGTTCCATTAACGACAAATGTACCATTTTGCGTCATGAGGGGCATGTCGCCCATATATACATCCTGCTCTTTAATATCTCTTATTGAGCGTGCACCAGTATCTTCATCAACATCCCAGACAACAAGGCGAAGCGTCACTTTCAACGGAGCAGCAAAAGTTAGGCCACGTTGTTGACACTCTTCCACATCAAATTTAGGTTCTTCAAGTTCGTATCTAACGAACTCAAGCATAGAATTCTCAGAAAAATCTTTAATAGGGAAAACAGTTTTAAAGACCTCTTGCAGTCCTAGATCTTCTCGCTCCTCGACCTTTGCGTTGACCTGAAGGAAATGATCATAAGAACTTTTCTGAATCTCTATTAGATTTGGCATTGGTGCGACTTCAGAAATTCTTCCAAAAGATTTTCTCACGCGTTTGCGACTTGTTAAAGACCCTACGGGAGCATCTGGCATGTTGAGACCTCTTTATAGATAAATTGTTTCCAACTATTTATTTAGATCCTAATTATTCAGTTGCAACCGAATAATTAAGACATGGTAAACTAACCAATTTAATTACTAAAACTCAGAAAAGAGCATTAACCAAATCTATGGGAATGCCAAAACTAGACACTCCCATAAAGGTTATAACGAGCTTATTTCAACTCTACGGTAGCTCCTGCCTCTTCAAGCTGCTTCTTTAAAGTCTCAGCTTCGTCCTTGCCAACTCCCTCCTTCACCGTTTTAGGAGCGCTCTCGACGAGATCCTTGGCCTCCTTGAGTCCAAGTCCTGTAATTCCCCGAACTTCTTTAATAACGTTAATTTTTTTGTCTCCGATAGCGGCGAGCACAACTTCAAAATCCGTTTTCTCTTCAGCTGGGGCTCCACCGGCATCTCCACCGACAGCCGCAGCTACCGCTACTGGGGCTGCTGCTGATACACCCCATTTCTCTTCTAGCATTTTTGATAGGTCCGCTGCCTCTATGACAGTTAAATTTGATAGTTCTTCTGCTAATTTCTCTAAATCGGCCATTTGATATTTCTCCAGTTATAAACTTCTTGAGTATTATATTTTTTAGTTACGAATTAACTCTGCTGACTTCTCGCGCTCAAAGCTCGAGCGACTTTCGCTCCAGATGCGGGCATTACACCAACCAGATTTCTGGCAGGTGCTTGAAGAAGCCCAACTATCTTGGCACGCAATTCATCGAATGATGGAAGCTCTGATAACTTCTTAATATCAGCTAACGAGAGGATAGATCCCTCGATAGCGCCCGCAACAATACTGAACTTTTCATTCTTGTTGGCGAACTCGACTGAAGCCTTAACCGTTGCCACAGGGTCATTAGACGTAGCTATCGCCGTTGGCCCTGAGAAATTTGGTTCCAAACTTTCGTACTGCGTACCTTTAAGAGCGAGACGCGCCAACCGATTTTTAGTTACTTTATATCCAGTGCCCGCCTCACGCATTAGGGACCGAAGTTCTTCAACTTCAGTTACCGTCATGCCTGTCTGCTGTGTAATTACAACTACTGTTGTCTCAGACAGAGTTTTATGAAGCGATGCAACCAAATCAACCTTTTCACTTCGGTCCATTGATCATCTCCACTTTTTCGAGTTCAACCTCAAAAAAGAGGCATCACCCATTTGCACACTCATCTAACACGTTAACGCTAGATGCGGTTCGCCTGCCCCAGAAGTTCAACTAGTCCATCAGGCCATAACCTAATAAACTACCCGTTCCCCCGTCTGTACGGGTATCTGACGATATTATGCCACTTTTTTAGTGACACCCGTAGTCTCGGACAGGTTCGAACTAGCAAAAGCTAGTTCTATTCAGCACACATCATACAAAGTGTGTGCTAAACATTAATCAACACTAGGTAACTGCTTCGCTTCCTAATGCCGAAATTTCTACGCGCACACCTGGCCCTTGCGAGGAGCTCACAGCAACGCGTTTGATATACGTTCCCTTGACACCACTTGGCTTGGCTTGTTGTATCGCTGAGACAAAGGCATTAGCGTTATCACAAAGTTGTTGTTGGGAAAAACTCGCTTTTCCTATACCCCCATGAACTATGCCTGCTCTTTCAGTCCTGAATTCAACCTGCCCCCCTTTGACCGCTTTTATTGCCTCAGCAACATCCGTAGTCACAGTACCAAGTTTTGGATTTGGCATTAAACCTCTTGGTCCAAGAACTTTACCTAACCGTCCAACCACTGCCATCATATCAGGTGTTGCTATAACACGATCAAAGTCAGACTTCCCATCTTGAATTTCCTTCATTAAATCTTCGGCTCCGATAAAATCGGCACCGGCAGCTTTTGCTTCATCGGCCTTTGCGTCTTTTGCAAAAACAGCTACCCTTATTGTTTTGCCAGTCCCATGAGGCAAAGAAACAACACCCCTGACCATTTGATCTGAATGTCTTGGATCTACGCCTAAGTTCATTGCTATTTCAATAGTCTGATCGGCTTTGGTTCCTCCCGCCGCCTCCTTGACAAGTCTCACTGCTTCAGGAAGCTCGAATAGAGTTTCCCGGTCTATACCCTTATAGAAATCGGTTAGCCTTTTCCCTTTGCCCATAATACTACTCCATAACCTCGATACCCATGGAACGCGCGGTTCCCTTGACCATCATAACTGCTCCGTCAATATCTACAGCGTTCAAATCCTGCATTTTAGTTTCTGCGATTTCTTTTGCTTGGGCCATAGTTATGGTGCCAACTTGTTCATGTCCCGGCTTGTTTGCCGCTTTCTGCAAACCGGCGGCTTTTCTAATTAAAAAACTTGCTGGTGGCGTTTTTGTTATGAACGAGAAAGTACGATCAGCATAGGCCGTAATCACGCATGGAATAGGCATCCCCTGCTCAAGATTCTGGGTAGCGGCGTTAAATGCTTTACAAAACTCCATAATATTCAGGCCTCTTTGTCCAAGAGCCGGACCGACCGGGGGAGAAGGATTCGCTGCTCCCGCTGGAATCTCGAGTTTGATATACCCATCTATTTTTTTCGCCATCGGCTGTGTACCCTTTCAGTAGTTGGGTGGTGCGACCTCTCCGGGGTTTCGGATTAAATCTCCCACGCAACTGATATCAGAAACCTTTTAATCTATTTTATTTAACTTTGCCATTTAAATAATCTTTGGTTTTTTTACTACATCTTCTCAACTTGACTATATTCCAGATCAACCGGGGTTGATCTGCCAAAAATTGAGACTGCAACCTTCAGTCGGGCCTTGTCTTCATCCACATCCTCGACAAATCCATTAAATGAAGAGAACGGACCATCAGCCACCCTTACTTGCTCCCCAATCTCAAAAGTAATCCGTGGTTTAGGACGCTCAACACCTTCTGCAACTTGAGTAATTATCCTGGCGGCTTCTTTCTCCGTAATTGGCATAGGCTTACCACGGCCGCCTAAAAATGCTGTAACTTTTGGCTGATCTTGGATTAGATGCCAACTCTGGTTAGTCATCTCCATTTTAACTAATATGTATCCAGGAAAAAACTTTCTCTCTGCACTAACTTTTGAGCCACGTCTCATCTCTACCACTTCTTCTGTCGGCACCAGAATTTCGGTTACCAAATCTTCCATTTCTTGCAGCTTTGTTTGCTCTCTTAAAGTTTGAGCAACTTTTTTTTCAAATCCTGAGTGTACGTGAACAACATACCAGCGCTGAGCCATTCTCCTAGCCTCCTAAACCAAGAACCATCTGCACACCCCAAGAAAGGGCTAAATCTACGATAAAGAAAAAGCCCGCGGCAAGAAAAACCATGATAAAAACCATTAAGGTCCCAATACCCGTTTCTTTTCGGCTCGGCCAAGATACTTTAGAAACCTCTTGACGCACTTGCCGCACAAATTGTGCAGGAGTAACTTTTGCCATATCAATCCATTCAAAACCTAGCAGTAGGGAATACAAAAAAAATCATATCTCAGTTTCACCCAATACAAAACCCTTGGCAGGAGTGGCAGGGATCGAACCCGCAACCCCCGGTTTTGGAGACCGGTGCTCTACCAATTGAGCTACACTCCTAATCTACGAATTCCTAAGTAAAGTAAAAACTACTCTATAACCTTCGCAAC
>Ga0181597_10006522_pt1 | contig 10839 bp, 9 predicted proteins | sample 041ome_5_FD_148647 | JGI IMG/M metagenome (GOLD analysis project Ga0181597, IMG submission 148647) | Coastal salt marsh microbial communities from the Groves Creek Marsh, Skidaway Island, Georgia - 041403US metaG (spades assembly) | ecosystem: Environmental > Aquatic > Marine > Intertidal zone >... | reverse complement strand
AAACATTCAATCTGACGGTTCGTCTCTCACTGTTGGTTCTACTGGTGCACCGGACAAACCATTTTCTGTAACCACTTTTGACCCTCTCCACGATAGTGAAACTGCCTATCTCCTTGCTGATGAAAGCGGTGAACCACTCCACCTCGCCCGCAGTCTTGTTGACGCTGATGTCGTACTTGCCGTTGGAAGCTTTGGCTACGATGCAAGCCTCAGTGGCCGTTCTCCTGAGGGTGAACTCTGGCCAAGTTTTGCACGACAGAGTCGCCGCCAGGCTTTGGTCACATCACTGCTGAGGAATCGACGACAGGCTCTTCGTCACTGGCGAGATGAAGCAGAACAAATCACAGCGCAGCTTGGTGTCCTTGCATCATTACATCTCGTAGCTGGAAACAATCAAACGTTGGCCGGTGCAGCCTTTGGTTTTCCTGATGCATCAGTTGCCCAGTCCCGATCTCTTGCAAGGAAGTGGCGACCCTCTCGTTGTTCTCGTGCAACACTTACAATTGCAGGTATAACGGATCACCCGTGTGGCTTTGTTGATCTTATTCGGGCCCTTGCTGCCGCTGCTCGCGTGACTAGCCACGATGGAACAGTCTGTGTGGCGTGTACCATGGATGAGGAGCCCGGCATGGTTTTTACTCGCTGGCGACAAGGGATTGATTTACGGATGCTCCTCCGTGAGGCTGCTGAATCTGATGACATCAGATTGCACATGGATGCTCTCCAAACCTCACTTTTTGCTCGAGCTCTCGGTGATCGACGTCTTGTTCTTCTATCTCAACTAGAGCAGGAATTAGTCGAAGATCTTGATATCGGACATGCAGAGACTCCTGATGCAGTTAATCGTCTTGTTCAGCAAGCTGATTCTGTATGCGTGCTTCATGAAGCCAACCGACTGTGTCCTCAGAAAATCTGATAATTCTCTCTAGGAAGCCACGACCCCCTTTTACACAACTGTTTCAGTCTTGATGCAGGCGGAAAGGAAATGATGCACCACGTGACGGCTGGAGAATCGTTCCTTGAATCACATCAATGGGAAGAGGCCCCCAGTGCCTGCTGTCTCTACTTGCGGCTGGGCAGTCGCCTAATACAAAGACATGCCCCGCCGGAACGGACCATTCACTCTTATTTGCCGTTGCGAGCCACTGTATATCCCGCCATACCAGTAATTTCTCAGCAGTGACCGTGCAGATTTGTGCAGAAACCTCATCTCCCTCCGTAAGAAGCCTGATCCCAAGAACAAGTGAAGATAGATCCTGCGACTGATGTTCCTCATACGCAATTGCTGATTCAGCTGACCACTCTTCAGGAACCTCAAATGCAAAAGGCACGCTACCATCACGGTGACCCTCAGAAACTTCTTGATGACTTCGAGGCATCGGCCATGCCGCTACAACAAATTGGCCATCGAGCCTTCCTGCAAGGACTGCAAGTCGCCCTTGCTTCCTCGCAACAAGTCGTGCCATGTGCTGGTTCTTTCCAATTAATATCTCCAGACCACACCCGTCATGGAGATCTATATCAAGCACAGCTGAAATCCCAACATCTTGAACAATATTGAGACGTCGTGTTTCCTTTGACAACCATGGCACATCATCATAGATACGCACGCCATCGATAGCTGGAACTACTCCCGCTGATGATTCTGGATGAAACGTTAACCATGCAAAATGCTTTGGACTCACGTGCTCACACACCCAGATATTGTTCGATTGTCTCCATGACTGCGTCGCATCTCGCCATGAACTCGTCTTCCTATCAATGATGAGACCGAACTGCTGAAGCAGGCGAGGAGTCTTTCTAAGCATCTCTCCGTCTTTAACAAGTTCGCCATCCACAATTCGAACAGACTCTCCCGCAAGTCCTATGATTCGTTTTGCGACCAACTCATCTTTATGTTTACATATGACCGGGACATATCTTTTATACTCATCCACCTGTGCAGGCACCCACGAAACAACTTCACCGTTCCGCATTCCAGGAGCCATCGAAAGGCCTTCGATTTGACCCGACAGAGGAAGCGACTGAGAGTTATTACAACCTGCCAAAGATATGCAAAAACAAATCGTGATGACAAAGCAGATAGTCACGATTGACTCGATGTCCCATCATAAAACGGCAAGCAAAAAATTTCTCTTCACTGTGCAACCAGTAACTTCATCCTCAATCCAAAACACCCTTCACAGGACCCGGCTTCCCAGGGTTTCTAGGAGGCCGTGGAGGTGGCTTTTCTCCGATGTTGTATCCACTGGATAGACTATGGAGATAACTGCCTGGATCAATTATTGTCCAGCCTGCATAAAAACCACTGCTGTCTGTCACTTTTCGCATCGCCATATATGTCTCAAAAGAGTCCGGCTCAACTAAGTATCTGAGATACCATTTCCCCTGCATATTGCGAAGGACTGTTCCGAAAATTCCACGCACTGCTTTTTCTGGCTCCTCGCCACATTCTTCTGTCGGAACAATCTCTACTCGTATCTGCCTCCCTGCACGAACCAGTTTGAGATCAAAGTATTTATTCTTGGCTGGGTCTTTGTTAAATTCATCAATCAACTTCATTGCTTGCGATTCATTCGAAATGTAGTTCCCCTCTCCTACGTCTATCTTGTTCTTATCAATTATTATCTTCAGTCGATTTTTGATTGCCGTCTCCATTTGCTTGCCCGGGTCAACAAATGGAATAACTTTTCCATTACTAACAAGGACTTTTCGCTCCTGAAGAAGTGCATTCCCGTCTTTGTTTCGAGGAATATCTTTGGGCGTCGGTGGCCGAACTTCCTTAGGAGGCGGTGCGTTGAGAGTTGGCATATTTTCCAACTTTGCCAATAAGTCTGTCTTGGATACGGTGAATTCTTTCTCTTTTTCTTCAAGCGTTGCTAGCTGAGCCATTAAACTTCTTCTAAGTTTTTCTGCTGCTAGTTTTTTCTCTTCTGCTTCTTTCTCTGCCGCCTCAGCCGCAAGCAAATCCTTTTTTGCCTTCAACTCCGCCGCAGCAACATCTTCCTGAAGAATAGCCAGTAATTTGTCTGGATCAATTTTTTCCTTGTCGGACTCTGTCTGAAGGGCTAACTTCATTTCTTCCAGCTTTGCCTCTGAGTCTTTTGCTGCCTGCTTTATTCGCTCCTGCTCAGCTGGATCAATCTGGGCGATCATCTCTTCCATGCGTTGTGCCGCTTCTTGACTCGACAGCTGGACCGCGACAAGAACAATCACGAGAATACCAACAACATTTGTAAGCGCATCAAGCAACGAGTCCATATTGGCACCAGTTGCTGACGTGTTGCTTTTGCGTCGAGCCATAATCTACTCCTTGATATACATGCCGTGTTGTCCTTCGATTATACGTCTTCAGTCAAGCAGAATTTTACCCTCACCCGGCAGAGGTGCCTTGCCACTCAGGGCATCCAGCACGGGTGCGCCATTCGGTAAAATTCCAACAACAAGCCGCTTCTCATTTGTCTTTTCATATTGATCAACTACTTTCTTCGCTGCTCGATATGAATTCACGCCTTCCGGACGAACAAGAAATGTGATGATCGTATCACGTCGTCTTCGAAGAAGGCCTGTCTTGCCTAAATGAGTCAAAACATAGTCGAGGAGCTTCTTGAATGACTTATCACCAGCTATTTTGGCAACAGGCACCTTGATTGGTTTTTCTGTCTCGAAAAGATTCTTATAGTCAAGTTCATTAGGAAGTAACACCAGATTATCTTTTGTGACTTCAACAAAAAATGGGCGGCGAACGCCACCACGACCCCTATTCTCATACAGAATCGAAATAGATTGATCGGGCTTCTTCTTTTTATCGGCAATCTTTGCTTCGATTCTCTTCATCTCAGCAATGATCTCCTGAATCTCAAGTTCACGCTTCTTGAGTTCAGCTTTGTCTTCATCATCAGGAGGAGGTGGCGGAGGTGGCACATTCAATAAACGCCCTCGAGCTTCCCGTTGCAAACGTTCTGCCTCTACCAACTGCTGCTGAGCTTTCTGAACACGACTATCGTTCGAAATGCTATCTTGTTTGAGCTTTGCCAGCCGCTCCTCAAGTTCACGAATAGTTGCAAGATTTTCTTCTGTTTGTTTCTGAATAGCTTCATTTTGAAATAACTCAGCAAGCTTATCAGTGTCAACAGATTCAAGAACAACAGCGGTAATAATCAGAATCAAGTTTCCGATCACGCATGCCAAAATATCAAGAAATGGAAAAAGTGATATTTCCTGTTTCTTCTTCTGCCTACGGGCCATGACATTTATTCCATGCGGTTACTCAGCCTGCCACCTTGCACGAACACATGAACAGACACAATTGGCTGGTACTTCAGTTTCGGTACTTAATTTTACTGTTCTCTTCAGGCTTCTTTTTCTTCCCGCCACTGAACCCAAACCAACCTCGTTGCTTCATTTCAACATTGATCGTTTGGCCATTCAGACGTTCCATTGTTTCAGCTAGCTCTGACAGACTTTTCTGTAGCGAGTGGGTGTACTCAGACACGCTACTAGCAGCCTCCGACATAAGATCTGTGGAACGTCCCCTCGCATCCTGTGCTGTGGACGCCATAGCTGCAATTTCATCCCGTGTTGACTCGACCATTTTCCCTAATTGCTCAACCTGTCCTGCATTTTTTTCGTACAGCCGATCGTGGGCATTGCTCCACCCTTCTTCTACTTTTGCAGCAAGTTTTTCTCCCATGCCATCAAGTTTGCCAACAAAATTTGTCAATGATTGCTCCGTCTGAGTAATCCGCTCGGTCTGCTTCTCATCAATTTTTTTCCACGAATCAAAAAGATCCGCAGCGACGCCCTTCCCAAGAGTTTTAAGCTGCCCTATCCAGCCCTCAAGCTCTGCCCGATGCACCTTCAGAGCAGCTTGCACAACATCTTGCATGTCATTACGACTTGCAGAAGGCATGCGATGCTCCTCAGTATTCCTACCATCTTCAAGTCGACGCAAAAGATATTCATTGGTGTATTCATCGACTTCACCAATAACATCGCCTTCACGCTTCTGAAGAGCACTCACCGGGAACGTAAGAATCATCGCCATCGCAAGGGCAACTAGTGTGGTATCGAATGATGTACCAAGACCACCTGTAATACTTTTTAAACCAACTTTCAGTGATTCCATATCACTTGAACTACTCAACGTATCGGTAAACCCGCCAACGGCAGAACTCACACCGATAACTGTTCCAAGAAAGCCTAGAATCGGAATTGCCCAGATAAAAACATGAAACATCGTGTAACTTGAGTCAACACTACCAGCATCAAGATCTGACTGGCTCGAAAGCATCGTAGCTGTATCAGCAGCACTCTTTCGAACACGAAAGTGCTCAAGACCTCGCACGCAACGAGTTACGAGAAAACTACCAACTGCATTTTTGGGGAGCTCACTAATGTATTCGAGAAACTTGTCAAGATTTCTTTCTGTGATCTTCTCTCCAATTTCACTCGGTAGAACATCAAACAACATTGCTCGCTGCTGGCGGCGAATCTTGCGAAGTTTTCCAACAAGCATGGTCGCTGCCCAAAAAAACAAAAATACTTCTGTGTATGGAACCCACTGACCGGTCGCCATAGTCGAACCTTCTCCACCCATAAAGAGACGCCCTAGGTATGAGCGATCATCTTTGGGTCCAGCAAAAGGTAACAGTAGAAGATAGAAGACAACCGTAGCTGCCAGACCAAACAGAGCATAGAGTCCTACGTTTACATTCGTATTCGCAGTGACAGACAATACTCGCGCACGCTCTACTGACTCTGCAGTCTGCTTGCTGGTCGCACTACTGGATGATTGACCTGAACCAGAAGAACCCGCAGCTACTTCTGGCCGTTTTACAGTGATTGAACTGCGACAATGCGGACAACGTGCGGTCTTACCAACAAGTTCGTCACGAACTTTAAGGCTTTTGTCACAGTCTGGGCAGGACATTGTGAAGTACATTGAAATATTCTCACAAAATTACGGCGTACTGCAGAAACTATGCTCATAAACAGCACGACTCGGAAACAAAATCATACGAGCAACGGCACCCCAACAAGTCGTTACAAATCTTCCTAATCAGCCTATCGCGACCCGTACAGCAAAGCAACTCATATGAAAACGACAGCTAGGCATTCACTTTTGACCATGCGTGACTTTTCGCACTCGCAAGTACAGCATCACAAACTCGTTGCGTTTCAAGTGCATCACGAAATGTTGGATGACAGGGCTCACCCTTTGCGTAGCATGTCAAAAAGTCTGCAACCTGATGGACAAATGAATGCTCGTAGCCAATGGCCAGACCTGGCACCCACCAGTTGCCCATATAAGGGTGCTCCCCATCTGTGACATGGACACTCTTCCAGCCACGTTCTGGACCTTCGTCACTATAATCAAAGACTTCTAAACGATGGAGATCATGAAGGTCCCACTTCAGACTCATATTTTCTCCGTTGATCTCAAAGGTATACAGCGCCTTGTGACCACGGGCATATCGAGTGCTCTCAAAAAGACCGAGCGAGCCGTTTTCAAAATGACAAAGAAACGAGCAGGCATCATCGATTTCAACTGGCTCTTTTTTACCAGTCAGTTGATGTGTTCGTTCCTTCACAAATGTTTCGGTCATTGCTGTCACATCAGAAACTGAACCATTCAGCCAAATAGCGGTGTCGATGCAATGGGCGAGTAAATCACCCGTGACACCGCTGCCTGCAGCCTTTGCATCAAGCCGCCACAGCGCTTCACCACCTTGGGGCAGATCAGCACTGATTGTCCAGTCCTGAAGGAAATTCGCTCTGTAATGGAAAACTCGACCAAGCCGGCCATCATCAATCAACTGCTTGGCAAATGTTACAGCCGGAATTCTTCGATAGTTGTACCAGACCGTATTTGGCACACCTGCCTTCTCGACAGCCTCACACATTATCTCGCCTTCTGCGGTATCCATTGACAGAGGCTTCTCACACAAGATTGCTTTTCCGTGCTTGGCTGCTTCTATCGCTATGTCAGCATGGAGGTTGTTTGGAGTACAGATATCAATTGCATCAATATCATCGGAGGCGACAAGTTTGCGCCAATCATTTTCAACACGCTGATACCCCCACTTCGTGGCAAAAGCTTGAGCTTTTTCACTGTCTCGTGCAGCAACGGCCTGAAGAACTGGTTGATACTCGAGGTCAAAGAAATTCTTCACACGGTTGTAGCCGTTGGAGTGTGCACGCCCCATAAAGCCGTAGCCAATCATGCCAATACGGAGAGGTTTCGCCATCAATCTATTCCTTTCGCGATCTGTTTTAGTTCCAACCATGTGCATCGCGCACAGCAATCATTGTCTTTAGAATTGTGTTCCATGTTGCTGGGTTTTCAAGCGTTTCATTCGGAAACATGCAGCCGTCCCAGCAGATATGTTCAATGCATCGAGAAGAAGCATCCTCAAGCCAGTACCCAGAACATTTTACAATGTCGAGTTTTCCGTTCGGGTCGTCTGCTGGGCAGTGTTTCCCAGTTTTATCGTGTGAACCCGCTCCATGAATTTCTCCATCATTCTGTGCAACATGAAAATCAATAGTCCACGGTCGCAGTTTGTTCGTCATTTGCTTATATGCAGCGTAGAACTCGTCAGTTGTACAATCTGAGTTGACCAAGGCATGCTCGGGGGCGTTACACCCGAGCATGTAAAGATATGTGTGTGCCAAGTCAGCCTGAAAACCAAGCGTCTCCGGCATACCAACTCCTTCAAGAACATCAAGCATATCTCGCCACGAATGCATACCGGCCCAGCAGATCTCTCCTTCCGCTGCAAGCCTCTGTCCATTATCGGCAGCGATCTGAGCAGCCTCCTTAAAGGTCTCAACTATTCTTGCAGTACCCGCCTTGGCATCTTCTCGCCACTTGGCAACTCCAAACTCAGCTGAATCTATACGGATGACGCCATATTTTCTAACTCCGTGCTGCTCAAAAACTCTGGCGATACGACACGCCATTTTCACCGCTGACAAGAACTTTTCTCTTGACTCAGCATCACCCATTGCTGAATCACCAACTGTACCTGGCCAAACTGGTGCTACGAGTGAACCCACTGCAAAACCATGACTCGCAATTTTATCAGCGATCTGAGAGAGTTCGTCATCAGTCGCTTCGGGGTTGGTGTGTGGTAAGAAAAGAAAATAGTCAATTCCATCAAATTTTTGGCCATCGACTTCCGCTGCTGCTGTCAGTTCCAACATTCTGTCCAACGATATTGGTGGCTCTTGACCTTCGTCAGTCCCTTTCCCGACAAGGCCCGGCCACATTGCATTATGAAGTTTTGGACTCGCGTGAGACATTTAGTTGTTCCTTCCATTCGTGGGCAAATCTTCGTTGACATCTGGGCCGATGTAGCAACGTGCTACAGGCGGTTCAGGGTCGGTATATTTAACTGTATTGCTACCTGCTGCAGCTTCTGCAGAGATAAACAGCTCATCTGCAGTCATCTGTCTGAAGCGGATACGTGTAGATGGCACCAATGGAGGCAACAGTCGGGAAATACTTTGCCCAGCACCCAAAGCCTTTTTGACAGTATCGCTCAGGTTTTTTGATATAAGAAGATTTGGCGACGAACTACTCACTGGAGTCATCAATCTGGGTGCCCCTACGTCAAACGAATCTACAGTACGATTCTCGAAGAGTACGTTGTACGACCCGACGTCGAGTGCTGCAAGGAGCAGAAAGTGCCGTTTCTTGCTGTTTTCGTACCAAATAGTGTCTTATCGTCACCAGTACCGGTAGAAACCTGAGACTTCAACACATTCAAAGCCATTTATTAGCTGAACGGATGGCTTGGCGTCTCATGATCTCGGGCTGAAAAACCTCCACCACTCAAGGAAAGAAAATGGTCAAAGATTTTGAGGGATCACCGTTTGACATACACGCTGCTGTCTTTGACCTCGATGGCCTGCTTGTGAACACAGAAGAACTCTATCAGGATGTGGGGACCGAGTTATTGAGACGTCGGGGTAAAACCTTTGATGCGGAGCTTCTCGATGCAATGATGGGACGTCCACAGGACAGAGCATTATCGATTATGATTGAATGGCATGGGCTCGATGACACGATTGAGACTCTTGCTGATGAAACAAAAGCGATCTTCCAAACACTTCTTTCCACACGACTCGCACTCATGCCGGGTGCGAAAGAGCTGATCGAACACATTCAGCTACTGGACCTCTCACTCGGTGTTGCAACAAGCAGTGGGCCAGAGTTTGCTCACGATGTACTCTCTCGTGTTGGTCTCATCCACCACTTTCACTTCATACTGACGTCTGCTGATGTCACTGCAGGCAAGCCTGATCCGGAAATCTATCAATTGGCTTCCAAAAAAGCTGGCACGCAAACTGGGAATATGCTTGTCTGTGAAGATTCGGAGACTGGATGCAAAGCTGCTGTTGCCTCAGGTGCAATCACCGTAGCCGTCCCAGGTGGCCACAGTCACCGGCATGCCTTTCCTGGCGCAAAACTTATTGCGACATCGCTTGCAGATCCCGAGATATATAAACTACTCAGTTCTCACGCTAGAAGAAAACTTCCAGGCAACGCGTAAGCTACTTTTTCTTTTTCTTCCCGGTCGTTACGGGATCCATGACATCAATTAGTTTTCGTCGTTTGTTCCACGATGGCTTGGACTGTGATCGAATCTTCCAGATCGACACATTATCTAGCTCAACCTTTCCATCTTTTGGTCCTGCAAGGCCAAGTCCGTTCCCACCGCTAGGGTTTACCTTTGCCAGACAATCATGCTTGACGTACCAGGTGGGTCCATCAACGAACTGAATTACAAACTCATCACCCTTGAGTTCAGCTAACGCGTGATACCACGTTCCCGGCGTATATTTAAAATCGTCCGACTCAGCAACTTTGAGTGTCTCGTGATCGACGATTAGAAACGAGCCGTTGCTACTAAACTTGACTCGACAGACATGATGACCAAATTCAATGAAAGGGACGATGTCTGTTTCCTCACCACCGATAAAGCGAAAGGAAAAACCTGCAAGAAACTCTGGTGGAGTGACTGGCACACTCACACGGGGCTCATATCCATAATGGTGTGTTCGACTTGCCTGATATTCCTCTGAAGATGGTCGGCCTCGCAAGACTCCGTCTTCTATAGACCAACGGGTACCCTGACGGTTCTGCCAGTTCGTTTTCTTGACTGGCCCACTTTTTGAAAACGTTTCCCGCAACACACTCTTCTCTGGAATCACCATAAGTGGCTGCAGCGTGCCCCAATCTGCCGCCAAACAGGCCGGCATCAGAGAAACCAAATTCAGGATTACAAGCACCATTCTGATTGAGGCTATTCTCATCACTATTCTTCCCATTTGGTGGAACTTTCTTTTACTTGAGATGTTCAGAAACACATCTCTCTCAGACAACAATACAGGATTAGCTCCGTATAGCAGACAGTTTGCTGTACCGTCTCACTTTACCAAATGACTTCGTGTCATTGAGTACTCAGCCCAAGACTCTGCGAGCGTGCAGAGAATTCTGGTGCATACCGGCTGCGAATAGTTGCAAAACCACTTGATACCTGCCCTCGGTGTGCGACACGTAATGAATACTCAAGGACGTGAGTCCCTTGTGGTAATCGTTCAAAGAAAAACTGTGTGCTTGCGTCTCTGGTTACCTGATACCAACCAACACCATCCGCCCAACGCCAGCCTGAAAGAACATTGATTGGTTCGGTGACACTCGGCCGGTGGTCTGTGAGCTCAAGAAACTCGTATGTTCGATCACTTGTGATTTTCAACCGCACAACAAGTTCTTCACCCACGCTCACGTTTTCTAATGCCACCACTGGCTCAAGTACAGGTCCTGACTTC
>Ga0181597_10006511_pt1 | contig 10850 bp, 8 predicted proteins | sample 041ome_5_FD_148647 | JGI IMG/M metagenome (GOLD analysis project Ga0181597, IMG submission 148647) | Coastal salt marsh microbial communities from the Groves Creek Marsh, Skidaway Island, Georgia - 041403US metaG (spades assembly) | ecosystem: Environmental > Aquatic > Marine > Intertidal zone >... | reverse complement strand
TGAAGCCGAGGAAAACGCCGTCCAACTCGACGCACACAACCGTGCGTCCTTTCTCCTCGCAGGCTCTAATTTCTGGGAGGGATGATGAGGACGACGACGACGACGACGACGCCGAGTCGCCGAGTATGAAGTCAGAGTTACCGACGCACAATTTCTTTTGCTGTTGCTGCTGTCCTCCTTCCGATTTCACCAACAGGCATTCCAATCCGCGTCCAGGTACGGCGGCGAAATTTGATACGGACAAATCGGAGAAATCGAGTTGGCGGTCTTCCTCGGCGTACGAGACGATGGCTTTCCCGAGCGGATGTTCGGAGCTCTTTTCCGCCGCGGCGGCTATTTTTATCAGCTGCGCTTCATCGATACCAGACGCGCAGAAAACTTCAACCACGCTCGGTTTACCGAGCGTTAACGTCCCGGTCTTATCGAAACACACGACGGTCACGTCGTGCGCGATTTCCAGCGGTTGGCCGCCTTTAATCAAAATGCCCAGTTTTGCACCGACGCCGGTGCCGACCATAACCGCGGTTGGTGTTGCTAAACCTAAAGCGCAAGGACACGCGATGACTAAAACCGTCACGAAAAATACGAAACAGAACACAAACTCGCCTTCGTCGTCTGTCCAGGATTTCGGCACCGACGAGGTCGCTTTCACGGCGATGAGCCAAAAGATGAAGGATAAAAACGCCAAAGCGACGACGGATGGGACAAACACGGCGGAAATTTTATCCGCTCTGGCTTGTATCGGCGCTTTACTCGTTTGCGCATCCTCAACGAGACGCACGATTTTGTTCAACGCGCGTTCGGCACCGACGTTCGTGGCGGTGACAAAAACGGTTCCAAATGTATTCGTCGTACCCGCGATGACAAAGGCGTTTTTCGTTTTTGGCACCGGTAAGGATTCACCGGTAATCGCGGATTCGTCCGCGGCGGTTTCACCGCTCAACACGATGCCATCCACGGGAAACGCCGAACCGGGGACAACTTTTACGACGTCGTCGCGTTGCAACAAATTCGATTGTATCTCTCGCTCGGAAACAATCTGCAGCGCGCGCGCAGAATCCTTTTCGTCTTTTTCACCTTCAGCTTTGTGGTTGATGACTTCGCATATGATTGCCGTGTTTGGCGCCAAGGACACGAGCTTTTGTATCGCCTCGGACGCTTTACCTTTTGCACGAGCCTCCAGCCATTTACCCAAGAGTACGAAGGAGATTAAAACCGTGGACGTTTCGAAAAATATCGCGTCTTCCTTTTCGTCGTGGTCGTCGTGCTCCCCCATTTTATCGTCGGGCGGATTTAAAGCGTTTTTCAAGACGACGTAGACGGAATAAAAATACGCGGCGGACGTGCCCATGGCGATGAGCGTATCCATGGTGGCGGTTTTGTGTTTCAACGCCGCAAACGCGCGCGCGTAGAATTGGTACCCGAGAATAAATTGCGCCGGCGTCGCTAATATCCACGACATGATCCACATCAACGAAACTCGCGTGCCGTCCACTTTTTGCATGAAGAAAGCTTTCGTCTCGTCGATTGGATCAAACACAATCATCATCAAAAGCAACGGCAACGCCAGCGGCACGGAGAGTAAAAACTGCTTCTTGTATTTTCGCTCGACGAGTTTTGATTTTCTCTCTCCTTCTTTCCCGCCGCCGTTTTCGTCTTCGTTCCATATTTCGCAACCGTACCCGAGACTTTGAATGGCGTATAAAATATCCCTGGCGCCTACGGACGTGCCCGGTTTCAATTCAACCACCACTTTTTCCAACAGTTCCGACGCGGAGACAGAAACCACATCGCCAGGGGGGAACCGTTTTGAAATGGCATTCTCAATTCGTGGCGGACACGATTGGCACACCATGCCGGAAACGTTGAACTTCATCGCGTCTGGTTTCGACACCGCGGCGTCGAAACCGAAATCTGAAATTTCATTCGCGATGTCGTCTGGTTTCAACATCGAGTCGCTCGCGACCACGACGGTCGCGGATTCGCTCAGCAAGTTGACTGAAAACGATTCCACGTCGTCTTCAAACGTTGGTAATGCTTTTATCGCGTTTTCTACCGCGGAAACGCACGACGCGCACGTCATGCCTTCCACGTTGAAGTGGTACGTTTTTGTTGTTCTTCGTTGCTTTTGTTGTTGCGTGAACGAAGACGAGGACGCCGAATTCCTGCTCAATATTAACTTCTCTCTTTCTCCGTCTCTTTCTTCTGCATCATCGTTCAAATTTGTTGTCGTACTTTTATCATTACTTTCGACGCATCCGTACCCGGCCAGCTCCAACGCTCGAACGACGTTCTCCTTAACAACAGCAACAACAGTCGTCTTCTCCTCCTCCTCATCTTCCTCCTCCTCGGGCAACATCAAAACGCTCACGACGACGTTCCTCTTCGCATCTTTTTCGACCGAATTCACTCGCACGTTCACCACGCGCTCCACGTTCTTCTCGATCGCTTCGGTCACCCACATCGCGCACCGGTCGCAGGACATCCCGGAGACGTCAAACTCGTAGTCGCGCATTTCCTTCCCGTCGTCGTCGTCTTCCATTTTCTTTTTTTTCTTTTAACGAAAACGCGAGAGAAGAGAGAGGTGACTTTGAAATTGGTGCGAGGACAACAGCAGCGTTCCACCACCAAAAGCGTTCGCGTCAGTCGTAATAAAACTCTTCTTGGTCGTCGCAAACATTATTTATTTATTAGTAGGTGTGTTTGACGTGAAGCGAAGTTGGTGTCTTTTGTGTGGAAATGGGTGAAAATTTCAAGGAAAAAAATCGCTTTCTCTCTCTCTCTCTGTCTTTCTGCTCAGTCGCTATCTTCTTCGTGTTGTTGTTGTCTCTCGACAAACCTAACGTATTCTTCGTCCGTTGGTTCTGGGCACCCTTTTTCGAGCAAGTAGTTTACGCAGTGGGGTTGTTCGTGGTAACGAGCGTACGCGACGTATCGCCAGTTGCGAAGAAGCACTTTCACCTCTTCGACTAAGTAGTTGAGGCAATCGAGTCGGCCATACATTGCAGCGTTTAGCAGGCATTCGATCTTTGCCATATGAGTTATCTTTCTTTCTTCAACAAGATATTTCAAGATGTCTAAGTGACCATATCCTGCCGCTTGTATTGCCACTGCTTTTTCCGTATCTCGCGAAGGTTTCACTTTGTCGAAAAGAAATCGAAGACAGTCGAGGTGTCCTTTGATAGCAGCTTGAAAGCACGACGTTCTTTCATCATACGGGCAATCGTTAGAGAAACAGTACTCCAATATCTCGAGATTACCTTTAAATACTGCCACAGTAATCGTCCTTTCATTCCACTCGCACTGTTTCACTTCTCTCGCCCACTTGAGCAACTCGAGTTTGTTCGTGCAAGCAACTCCCGAGCAAAACGAGGCTTGATCTACCACACTTCCACTACCATCTATCTCACCCCAGGGCGCGTGATTCCACACAAATTCCAACGTCGAAATCGATGAACATTCGTTAATAGCGTAATGTAATTCCGATACGTTTACTCCGGCGTACAAAAGCACACCCTGACTCTCACTATTCGCATTTGCAAAGAACCACCGATCTGTCGTATTCAATTTCGAAATCACATGCGAGACAAAAATATCCTTGTGATGCGTCACCAATCCCGTCCATAACTCCGTCGGTCGCATCAACCGCTCCAAATTCGCACAAAGCTCCAAAACTAAAGCTTTTTCTCTCTCCCTATTCTCCTCCCTTCGCGCCTCCCAGGATATAATGTTCCCCATTTTATCGTTCTCCTTTTAATGAACACTCTCAAGAATGAATGAGGAAAGAAAGTCAACAAGAAGAAGAAGCACAAAAAACTCAAAAAATTCTTTCTTTTTTCTCCAATTAACGAGGAGAGAGGTTCTGTTGTTGTTTGCACGCGACCTCTCTCTCAAAGTGGTTGGTGGTGGCAGTCGTTCGCGACGCTTTATGGTATTTTCCCCGCGCGCGTTAAGGGGCCATTTTCGGTTAAAATAAAGAAGAAAGAAAACAAAAAAAAACGCGTTCGATACGTGTTTTTTTCTCTTTTTTTTCGAAACCCTAAATTTGTTGTTAGTTCTTATTACTAATTTATTGTCCTGTCAGGGTCTACAAAGACGTGCCTTTAGCGGTAAATGTACTCGCTAAACACGCGTAAGCGGTCATCGAATACGAAATTCGTGCGTAGGTTCAAATCCTGCACTCCGCGTTTGCTCTCTCACCGAGAATCGTCGAGAGTCTTCTCTCGTCGCGCGGAGTTGCCCGAGCGGTTAAGGGGTTCGACTAGAAGCTTACTTCTTTTTTTTGGCTACGACGCGAACAAGGGAAAAGAAAAAATTTTCGAAAAAAAAAAGAGAAGAACCATCCCCATCGCGTTACTTTTTTACGCACAAACTACACATTCACACACACGCTAAGACAAGAAAAAGGTACGATTTCTCACTCGCATTCGGCGGCGTGTACCACGTTCGACCGAGATTTCAACCCGTTCGCTCGATTCGCAGTTCGCGTTTGATAGTTATTGCCGCGAATTGCGTTTCGATTTTTACCGCGAAAAAAAAGAACAAAAATTTTGTGTGCATCATCATCATCGAGTGGTGGTGGCGCTTAAAAAATCATCGCGGCGACGGCTCCGAACGCGAGCTTCAAGCGCGACATTTTTTGCTCAAAATGGATGCGCAGAGTTTCTTTTTTATCGTTTTTGATGCGGATATTCGCGTTAATACACATTTTTCATCGGTGTTTGAGCGCGTGTAAATCGCGCGTGTCGCTTGGAAAAATCATCATCCGAAGTGACTTTTAATAAGAGCCGTCGGTTTTGGCTAAAAAAGTTGATGATCTCTCGACGCAAATTCATCATCAGAGATACTAACGTAACTCTTCTTTTCTCACGCATCACCAAAAAAACAGATAAAAATGTCTCAAAAGATTGAAAACTTTCTCTTCACGTCCGAGTCCGTCAACGAGGGTCACCCGGACAAACTCGCCGATCAAGTCTCCGATGGCGTCTTGGATGCCATCTTGGCCCAAGATCCGGACGCTAAAGTTGCCTGCGAAACCGCCACCAAGACGAACATGGTGATGGTTTTCGGTGAAATCACCACCACCGCCAAGGTTGACTACGAAGCGGTCGTGAGACAAGTCTGCAAGGACATCGGCTTCAACTCCGAAGAAGATGGCTTGAACGGTAACACTTGCGAAGTTTTGGTTCGCTTGCACGAGCAATCGCCGGATATCGGCCAAGGCGTCCACGGTATGGGCACCAAGGCGTTGGAAGACATCGGCGCCGGTGACCAAGGTATCATGTTTGGTTACGCCACCGACGAGCACGAATCTTTGATGCCGTTGACTTTGGTCTTGGCGCACAGATTGGGTCACAGATTGACCGTCGTCAGAAAGGACGGCACCTGCCCGTGGGTGTTGCCGGACGGTAAGACGCAAGTCACCATCGAATACAAGAACGACAACGGCGCCATGGTCCCGCTCCGCGTCCACACCGTGTTGATCTCCACGCAACACAAGGAAGGCGTCACGAACGAAAAGATTGCAGAAGACTTGATGAACGAAGTCATCAAGAAGGTCATCCCGGAAAAGTACTTGGACGACAAGACCATCTACCACTTGAACCCGTCTGGACGCTTCGTCATCGGCGGTCCGGATGGCGACGCCGGTTTGACTGGCAGAAAGATCATCATCGACACCTACGGGGGTTGGGGTGCGCACGGTGGTGGTGCCTTCTCCGGTAAGGATCCGACCAAGGTCGATCGCTCCGGAGCGTACATTGCCAGACAAGCGGCCAAGTCCGTCGTCGCCGCCGGCCTCGCGAGAAGATGCTTGATGCAAATCTCGTACGCCATCGGCGTCGCCAAGCCGTTGTCCGTCCACATCGACACCTACGGCACCGGCAAAATCTCCGACGCTGAAATCTTGAAGAAGGTTGAAGCCGCGTTTGACTTCAGACCGGGGATGATTGGCAAGAACTTGGACTTGAAGAGAGGCGGTAACAAGAGATACCAAACCACCGCGGCGTACGGTCACTTTGGCAGAGAAGACGACCTCAACATCTTCACCTGGGAGAAGGTCGTTCCGCTCTAAATGACGAAAGGAAACGATGACTACACACGATATATGATTCATAACATAGAGAGGGGGGTAAATGGTAATTAGAGTACATAAAATCACAATCTTTTTTATTAAACGTTGTTTGTTTTAAGTCCCCAGTATTATTTTTAGGGGAAAACCAGAGGAATTTTTTCGATTTTTCGACAAAAATTCCACCCTTCTGTTTTTCCCGAGAACTTTACCGTTAAACGTATTTCTTTCGAACTTGATGAGTCTTTCGCGTAGTAGTTGTAAAAGCTCTGAAACTCCCAAACACGATCTCGCCATCATGGGGGGGCAGAGAAAAGAAGGATCAATACTGAAAGAGCAGCTCCGTCTTTTGGAACGTCGGCGTCGTTTTTATAGGTTCGTTAACTTCATGGAATATCTAGAACAAGAACGGAGGCGCGATCCCAACGCCTTCTCTACGTTTTTGTTGAGACACCTTCTGTTGAAGAAACATTATAAAAAACGCCTGCAATACTTGTTGGAGTCGCGCAGATAGCCAATCATCGTCGCGCGTTCCGAAATAGGGAGTTTATCGGAGACACGTGCTACTATATGTAAGGGAGAAAGTACCCTTTTGTTTCTTCGTGAAGGTAAAATATATTCTGGCACGGACAACTTCCAGACATCTTCAAGACAATTTGAAAGATACGAGTGCGAAACTCTCTCGTTTGTGAGATGTCGTCATCTGCGCGGTGCTGCGCCCCGTGTTTCTTTAATAAGAACAAGAAGAGTTCCACGCGCGGCGCAGAAATCCATATTTCTCGTTCTCAAAGTCGTCGCGCTTTCACCGCTTTCGCCGCCACCGCCGCCGACGACGAGTACGAAGTCAAATCATCGAACACATCCACCGCGAAACTCATCGAAACCGTCGCGGCAAACATCCTCAAGTTCAACCTGAAAACGCAAACCTCCGTCGTCGTCGCCGTGAATTCAGATGATTTTGAAGCGTTGACGCGAGGTAAAGTGCGTCAGGTGCAGATTAAAGGCACGGATTGGTCGAGCAGGAAGCGTTTGACGTGCAAAGCTTTGGACGTTTCAGTCGGGGAAGTCGGCGTGGATTACTCGAAAATAGTCTCGACTGGTCGGATAGAGATTCGAAAACCCGGAGGACGAGGACGGGCGAAACTGTTCATGAGTTTCGAAGATTTTAGGAACTTTTTGAAACATCCTCTGACGAACGAGGCGTTGCGTCGAGCGCGGCTGACGTTTGAGGACGAGGCACCGAGACGAGACGCGGCGGCGTTGGTGTTGAAGGCGAAGTTCGACGAGGACCGAAACGCGGTGCGAGCGTTTCGAATGCAACCGGCGTCGGAAGAAGACGAGCGGGTAGAGGTTGTCGACGTGAGCGATGGTAGCAATACTACTAATAGTAGTAATAACAATATCGAACAGGCGGAGCGAGTGAAGCGATTTTTCGAAACGCTCGAGCTCGATTTGATGGGCACAAAGTTGAGATATCGAAACATGAGAGTTGAAGAGAACGGCGTCGCGTTGGATTTGAACGTCTTGGTCGAAAGGTTTCCGCCGCCTGTGATTGACTTTTAGAAAAGAGAGTAGTCCTTGTCGTTCGTTTGCGTTTGCTGCTGCTGCTGCTTTTGTTACAAATCGTGCTATTTAGAATGCGCGTTCTTCGGCTTGGCTAGAAATACCTCCTCCTCACGACAACCTTCCCTCCTCGGCTCTCTTCCTCTTCCTCCTCTTTCTTTGCGCGCGCGTTCGTCGCGCGCACGCGCGCCGCGCCTCCATCAAACACCACCGCGTACCGAACCTTCGCTTCAATCAACGCAATCGGTACGATACCAACGTGTTCGACGTTCTCGTTTTCGCTCGCTATGAAACAGTGTCCTTTTGGTACCGTCGCGTCTCTCGACTCCTCCTTTTCTTCTTCTCTTCCTCTCTTCGTGTTCTTTCGAGTCTTTGTCTTCCACGCGACGAGGTCGTTTTCCAAAGCCACCACTCTTTGCACCTCCAATAAGGACGACGACGAAAACGAATTAAAACCCCCACTACTCCCGGGTCTCGGCACGCACACCGCGTCGCCCCTCGCCACGTCCTCGTACCGGTAGGACACTTTATCCAGCACCGCGTAGACGACGTCGCGTTCTCTTTTTCCACCAATTCTTTTCGTTTCCGATTCCAATTCGCTTTTTATTAAATCTTCTTCTTCTTCTTCTCCCTCTCCTTCGAGAACGACGCCGCACCGCGCTCGATCGATTTTCCGCGCGGAAACGACCGCGTCGTCCACGGTCCACAGGACTGGAATCCAAGGCAGCGTTCGCCACGCTTTCCTAAACATTATGTTCCTTTTGTTTTATCTCTCTTTTCGATGATGCAAAAACGTCATTTTTTCTAACGACATCTCTTCACTTTTTACGCGCTTTTTATCACAAACATACATAACATAGAAATGGCGAACAAAAGACGTCTCCTCCTCCTCTGCCTCGCGGTTCTCTTCCTCTCGTCGTCGTCGTCGCTCTTTTTTTTCTCGGAAGGTTTCTCGGAAGAAGAAAAAGTGGACGGCACCGTCGTCGCGCCGGCGATGAAGTCGACGACGGTCGAAGAAGAATTATCAGATTTGGACGAAACGTTCCGCGAAAACCCGGAGACGTTATCGCAACTCTTCGATTGGGCGATACAGAATTCAGACCGGGAGACGTTGCGTTCCATGGCGGAGGAGATGCGGAAGAGAGAGACGCTGCTCCTCGGCGATGATGGTGATGATATTAATAACGATGACGACGACTTTGATGACACGAAAGAGAAGAAGAACATCGTCAGAAAAAAGAAGTGGACTTCGGAGGAACTGTTGGAAAAAGCGAAAAACGTGCGCGAGATGTTGGATCAGATGGCCATGCACCCGTCGGAGGTGGAGATTTTGAAAGAAATCGTCGAGATATTCACGGATGGGAGTTTAGATGCCAGGGATAGGGTGAGAGCGTTGGAGCGATTGGACGATATGGTGGCGCAAATCGATTTGGCGTTTGATTTTCACACGATACTCGGATTGAAGCCGCTGTTGATGGTGGTGGAGAACGAGGGCGAAGTGACGGAGGTGAGAGCGCAGGCGTGCCAGGTGTTCGCGACGTTGACGAGTAATTACGAGAAGATTCAGGAGATTGCCGCGGATGAGTTCAACGCGGTGTCGGTGCTTTTGAACGCGACGTCGTTGGCGTTTGAGAAGAAGGACGAAGTCGTCGCGAAGAAGTGTTTGTTTGCGTTGACGTCGTTGACGAGGAACGTGAAACGGTTGAGGAGCGACTACTTGTTCAACGGCGAAGACGTCATGCGAGGAAAGCTGAGCCACGCGAAATATTTATTCAAGAGCTCGTTGATGGCACCGAAATCAGTCATCGGCGACGCGGTGTGGACGAGGACGGCGAATTTTTTGAGCGACATCGTGATCAACGCGAAGCACAGAGATTACAACAACGACGAAGAGACGCAGCTGATGGCAAATTTGTTTAAAGACGATTGGATAGCGATCGAGAAGGCGGCGATACAGGTGCAAATGCGTTTCAATTCGCCAAACGCGAGCGAACGAGAGGCGAGCGCAAACTTGGCGTTGGCGATGATAGATAGCAAAGACGACGCGTTTAGAAACGCGTTCAAGTCGATTGACTTTGAGGTCGATTTGAAATCGCACGAAAAGAATCATCCGGAAGATTCGGACGAGTTCAAACACCTCGTGAAAGATATTCAGCGCGCGTTTGAAAAAGGCACTCACGAGGAGTTGTGATGACGGTAGTAGTAAGTGATAGCAGCAGCAGCAGCGGCGAGAAAACGAGAGAAACGAGATTATTTTCAAAAGTGATGTCATTTTTAAATTTAGTATATTATATATTAGCTTTTGATGATTAATATCCGCGTTTTAAAACGAGCTCCGATTTAAAGACGATCTCTCGGGCCCTTCACCGGTTCCTTTTGCGGGCCAATCGTGATCGGCAACTTCGCGTCCTTGGAACCCTTACCGCCAAAGACCAAGCACGCCGCGCCGCCACTCAACGCCAAGAAGGAGTACATCGCTTCTCTTCGGCCTAAACCTTGAGCCGCGTTTTCGAAAAACTTAGCCTGTTGGTCCGGATATCTCGCCGTAGACTCGACGCCGTACACGTCCCAGGAGCCAGTCGTGGATTCGACGTCGCCGAGGTCGAAGTACACGGATTCATCGCCGTATTTCGCGGAGATTTTAGAGGCCGATCTGTGGTGTTTTTGGTTGTTTTTTTTCGGGTGTTTTGGTTCATCACACGAGAGAAAGAAAGAATTTTGGTCAGCGTCTCTTCGGCGTATAAAGATATACATAAAACTCAGAGCGATAATAATAATCACGACGCAGAAAATCCAACAAGAGAAGTTAATCTCCCCGATGATGATTCGTGCTGCCTTTCTCGTTCGCAAGACGACGACAAATAACCACGAAGAGAGGAGGAGTTCCTCCTCTCATCATCATCATGCTGGGGGAGAAAATATGATACAAAACGAGTGTGTGGAGAGAAAAACCAAAAAAATGTCGCGCGCGTATGTTTCCGAAAATCCACCGATATCGCGACAAAATAATCCTCACCTTCGGGTCGTCTTGGCGGATTTCGCCGAGACAACTCTCGCGCCGGTGAAAGTAGAGCTTTGCAATGCAAACATAATTTCGCTTAAACTAAGAACGTGTGTTTTGTGACGACGAGTTTCACGCGCTTATGAATTTTTTGGTTCGTTTCTTTCGTGGTTCCAACCGTATCTTTTTTTTTTTTTGGCCGCCCTTGGCGGGGGG
>Ga0181597_10006509_pt1 | contig 10855 bp, 10 predicted proteins | sample 041ome_5_FD_148647 | JGI IMG/M metagenome (GOLD analysis project Ga0181597, IMG submission 148647) | Coastal salt marsh microbial communities from the Groves Creek Marsh, Skidaway Island, Georgia - 041403US metaG (spades assembly) | ecosystem: Environmental > Aquatic > Marine > Intertidal zone... | reverse complement strand
GGCGCGGCGCGGTGGTGGTGGTGGTGGTGGTGGACGTGCGTCGTCGTCGTCGGCGTCGGCGGGGCGACGGGCGTGGGTGATGGATGCAACGTCGGGTGGTGATGGTCGCGATGATGACGATGATGATGATGATCCCATCATCATCGGTCGCGAGACGCGACGCGCTGGGGCGATGTTGGCGAGCGGACGGGTGAGCGAAGCGCGAGAGATATTGTTTTCGAGCGCGTTTGAGGATGCGCATGGGCGCGAGGCGCTGCCGTTTGCGGCGCTGGCGCTGCGCGCGGAGACGCGCTTTGAGGATGGCGCGTCCGCGGGCGAGGACGCGCTGGGCGCGTTGTACGCGTTGTGTATCGATATGGTACGCCGCGAGTGGGCGTGTGATGAGGTTGTCGTAGAGGAGTGGCGGCGTCGTTCGCGCGCGGTGGGGTTGGCGATGGCGAGTCGAATGATGCGCAAGGGGGACGCGCGCGCGGCGTTGGCGTGGTTGGACGCGCTCGCGCGAAGCGCGCCGAGCGATCCGTCGTATCGCTCTGCCGCCGGGCGCGCGCATTTGATGATGGGTGATTTAGAAGGTGCGCGATTGTGTTTCGAATCGGCCGAGGCGTTGACGTTGGCGCTCGGGTCGGCGGCGAGTGAGGCGCAAAAGTTGGACGTGTCGCGCGACCGAGGCGAGTACTTGCTCGCGGGGGCGCGGTTTCGCGAAGCCAAGGACACGTTCGATGCGTTGCTCGCCAAGTCACAAGATGCGACGACGATGGTGAACGCGGCAGTGGCGGCGGTATACAACGGTGATTTAGACACATCGCGCGCGTTGTTGGAGAGGAGCTTACTCGAGGCCAAGCCAGGCGACGTGACGCCGAGCGCGGTGAAAAACTTAAACTCCATATATGAACTCACCGCGCGCGTGCCATCCGAGGCCAAGCACGCGATGGGGGTTTGGGTAAAATCATTGGCGACGAGTGATTTCGACGCCTCGTGCCTGGCGCACTAGTCATTAGTCGTAGTAGTAGAAAGTGCAATTGATGTGGTACATTATAAGCAATAGTAGAATCAGAATCAATCAGAGCGTTTTGAGCGGCTCTTTTACACGCCGAGGGCGACGCTGATGCCCCATGAAACCAAATACGCGCTCGCGGCGGCCAAGCAACCATTCACGAGCATCATTGCCGCGCTATTCGCCATGTTTTGGTTGGTAAATTTTGCTTTCGCCGCGCCCAGCGTCGCCAAGGACAGCGCCGTCAAACCCACGGCTGACCCAAACATCGCGTTGTTGTCCGCGCCTCCTATGGCGCGACCGAATACGTACGGAATGAGTGGCACAAAACCAAACACTCCAAACGCACAAAACGTCACCAAACCATTTTTCGCCGGATTGTCATTCTCATCAGGGGGCATCAATCCGAGCTCCTCCACGAGCATCAAGTCCAAAAAGAGATTCTTATACTTTGCCAACGTCCCGATAACCTGCGTCGCGTCTTCTTCCGTCATCCCTCGCGCCATGTAGAGTTCAATCATCTCTCGCTTCTCACCCTCGGGGTAGTTGTCCAACTCCCACTTTTCTCGCTTCTTCTCAGTCTTTACGTATTCTAACTCCGCCTTTGAGGACAAGTAATCGCCGAACCCCATCGATAAGCCATCCGCGACGAGGTTGGCAAATCCCATCAAAAGAACGACGTTGGCATCTAACCCACCACCTTTGGACGCCGCGACGACGGCGAACGTGGTAATTGTGCCATCTAACCCGCCGAACACGAGCGACTTTACGTACTTGCTCGCTTCGCCCGCGTGCGCCTCAGCCTCGCCTTGCGCTCCGTTCTCGTGCGCACGTCGTGACGCATCCGCGTCAGCGGTATCGAACGCTGCCTTTGCCGCGTCGAGGTCTCTCGTGGCCATCGTGCGTGCGCCGAGTGCGTGTGCGCGCGCGTCTATGTGTCGTGTTCATCTTCTCATCTTCATCTTCATTTTTTTGGTGCCCGTGGTCGTCATCGTCATCGTCATCGAACAAACATGCGATCATCCAATGCTGTTACGTCGCGGCGCGTGCGAGCTCGCTGTCGAATGCGTTGGGATCGTTTTCGTGAGCACGTGCGTCGTCGCCGTGCGTCGCGCCAATGGCGGATCGAACGGCAATTCTTCATTCAAGTACGCGCTGGGCGTCGTTCGATTCCAGGAAATAGGCGGGGTCGACGGCATTACCGCCGCATCCACACCGCTTTCTGAGATTGAGTCGATGCGTGCGAGCGAATCCAATGTCGTCTGACGACGAAGAGTCGTTGTGGACATTGGACGAATGCGCGGCATGGATGAAATGGGGTCGATTGGAGTCTGCGCGCGTTTCGACGTCGGCGTTGACTCCTCTTCGGCTGGATTTCCACGCACCGTACATTCATCAACGTCGACGTGGCTCGTCTCATCTGCATCTCGCGAGCGCAAACATTTCATCCAGTGAAACATTGAGCCACTCGTGCGTTGACGAGTCGTGCCGTGCCCTGACGTGCGCGAACCTGCGCTCGGGGCCCGCGCCGCGTCGGTAGACGCCGAAGCGTTCGCTTCGCTTTGAGAAATTCTCGAACTCGACGTCCCACTCGCCCCGGCGCGCGCAGAATCAAATGAGCCCGCACGGCGATTACGATTCAACTGCCCTCCGCGCGGTGCTGGCCCTTGCCGGGTAGCTTTCGTCGTTTGGGATTTCGACTTTGGGCGCACGTCGACGTTGTAGCCATGTCTTCTGTGCTCGGCGGCGCGCGTGAAATGTGACTCCCCCGTGAGCCATTCTGCGAAAGACACGTCGTCGATGTCATCACCAGGTGTAATAGGGTCCATTGTCAATCAACGTCCGTTCGTTTCGCGCGCGTGGCGAGATGCGCGATGAATTCAGCGTCGTACAATGCAGTCATTTGAATAAGTCATTTGAATCCATTTCAAATGCACGCGCGCTCGGGATGTGGTCAGAAATCGACGCTTCACGCGCGACATGTTCGCCGACGAGTACGCGAATGAGAATCGAACGCCAAACACCCCACATGACGGTTTCGTGTCGCCGGATGCGCGCGCCGCGTCGACGATTCCGGCGAAACCAATGTCCGACAAGAGTTCATGTCAAAGTAACGTTCATTCCAACGAGAGCGACAAAACGTTGCATTTGGGGCACGCGCTCGGCGGTTCGACGCTATGGAATGCGAGTCATTCCGCGTTTCAGAAGTTTAAGAGCGCGTTCAAGTCGTTCAAGACGGTGTCGTCGCCGCCAAAGACGCCATGGATTCCACCTCCACCCGCGCCGACGATGCCCCAGCGTCCGACGCCGCACGTGTGGCGCGCGTTCGGATCCCCGTACGAAAGCCAAGATGCAACGTATGATGACACCAATAAGTCGTTTGGAATCGCACATTGGCGCTCAGATCTTCTCGCCGCGTCGCTTTTGCATGGTCCGTTGCCGTCGATGGTGTCAACCGATGCGGCGCCGCGTCGCGCCGCCGCGAAATCGATGAAACAAACGAAACCAAAATCAACGAAGCAAACGAAGAAGAAATCGACGAAAAACAACACTAGTACAACGACACGCAAGGTTATGATTGATATGAAGCGCATACCGGCACAGATGTCTCATAAAAAATCGCACGCAAAGGGCAAAAGCAAATTGCCGACGAAGGTTGATATGACTTCTTCTAGTACTACTAGCGTGAAGATCATGAACAAGCCCAGTCCGGCGCGCGGGGTTAAGAAACCATCGATCACGCACACGAAGGACGAACCACCGTCCCCTGAAACGCCATCTACGCAGAAACGTTGCAAGCGCGTCACGGCGAGCGTTGAAACGCGATCATGCTTTTTATGCAAGTGCACTTCGACGGATCACTGGCGACGAGGATACGACACGAGTACGATGGGTGAAACGTTGTGCGATACGTGCGGCAAGCGAGAATCGCGTCGATTAGCAAAGGAGAGACTACTTGAATCTCGAAAAAAGCGCGCGGGATCTCCAGTGTCAACGAGTCCCGCGAGCAAGCTCGCAAAGAGATGAACGATTCTTGGGACTGCTTGCGCGCCTATATATCCCCAAACAATCAACGACGAGGACCATGTATATGAATGAAATGTATCAATGATGATGAATGTAAATACAACCAATTGCGTTTCAATGTACCTTCTAATGCGTGCGTAATCGTCATTGTCTTCTAACTAAATTGGTACCCCGCAGTCCTTGTCATCAAATGTCGGCTGACGCCAGTGATTGAAATCATTGTACTGGTCGGCATTCTCCATCGCCGTTTGAACAGCCGGAAACATTTCGTGCACGAGTTCGTTCACTTCAGAGAGCGTGTATTGTTTCACGCGCTTTGTGTTCTCCGCGACGACTTCGCCCTTGGGATTGATTGTGAATATACGGTGGAGCGGGACACCGCACGCTTCGTATGACTCTACATCGGTTGATCTGTTACCAAAACCAGCATGGAATGGATTCCATCCCGCCGGGAAAAGACTTCTAATGTCCTGCAAACATCGAATCTTAAACTGCTGAGGGTTTCGTGTTACGACTTCACGGAATAGCGCTTTGGAAAGAGGATCTGGGGCACACATAACTGGTCCTTGCGACATCGTCTTGTCGCCTTGTTTCAGCGACGTGAGGTACTTGCGCGTGCCAGATGCGTGTGAAATCGCTCGCGCAGTTAAAAACATAATTTTGTACCCGTTATCGGTAATGTTGTTGTACAGCGCCGCCACACCGTCATGGCTCCAGTCCTTACCAATCATCGGCGCCAGGTGTCCTAAGACGTCGCTCTTCGTAATCGTACCGTCGACGTCGGTAATGACAAGCTTGATGTTCCAATCCCATAAATACACAAACGCAGAGACTTCTTGCAAACCCCAAACGCGCGAATTGAATGAGAACTGAATCGTGTTCAAGCCTGGCTTCAGATCTAGAGACATGACTTCTTCTTGTGTCAACTGAACGCGACGGACACGGTGCGTCCCACGTCCTGGTGAAGACGCCACAGATGCGCTGGTACCACCACCATACGCACGAGTCGCCATACTATCTAAACTACTATCACTACCGTTATTCACGCGCACGGGCGTCGAAGGCACGGATGACATCGCGCCAACCGTCGCAGGCGTAGGCTTCCAGTTTGAAGGCAACGGCGTGCCAAACGCGAGGTGTCCCAACACGTGCGGCGCTGCCGCACTCCAAGGCAACGCCTTGGCAGGATTCGCCTTTGCTTCACGGCGAGGACGCACGACGAGCGCGGTGTTATTCAACAATCCAGGATTAGACTTGAATTGCTCGGGCGATACCAAGTGCTTGTCGAAATCCTCGACTTTGCCTCCGCACACGCTCAACTCCAACATGGGCAAAATCGCAATCCCAACCGCGTGCAGCACATTCATCGCACCGTTCACTTCCTCCGCCGTTGGCTTGTCCACACCACGATCGTCCTCGCCGGTGGATTCTCCCCTATCCGCACGCTTGGGCGACTTAGGCGGAGTATCGAGACGCAGCGCGCTCAATGACTCCACCGCGCCCGCCTCCTCCGCTAGTTCTTCATCCCCCATCTCCTCCTCGTCCTCTTCGTCATCAAAATCATCTATACCGTCCGCAAAGTACGCCTCACCATTCGATCCCAAGCGCATCGTCAAATCGGTGAGCGTTCCGTTCACCGTTACCGTCACAACCTTGGCCGCCGGCACGCGTAAGAAGCTCTGCGCGTTTCCAAACCGGACATAAAACGGCGATGCGCGCAGCGCACCGTCGGGCTGTCTAATCACTATAGTATCTACGCATCACAAGAAACATTCGCGCACCGCACCACGCATGCATGGTCAGTCAAGGCGACACATACGCGACGAATCACCGTCGGGATCTCGCACGGCACGCGCACCATCGCCATCGCATAGCACGCACCTATGGCGCCGCCTTGCGACGGTAACACCGTGCTCACCGCGGCGACGGAGCCACCGACGGTACCTACGGCGACAGAGCCCGCGACGTCGCGGATTTTCCGCAGTCGGCGCATGGTGGTGTCCATCGCGAGCGTCGATGTGACGACTCTGGTGGTTGGTGACTGGTGGCTTTTTCGGGACGTCGAACGGATGTTGATGTTGAATTTTCTACGCGTATGTGTGATTGCGAATGTGTGTCTATCGTATCGTCGTTATGGGTCTTGATTTTTCTTGAGGCACCGCGGCGGCGGCTGACGATTTACGCGGCGGCAAAGGCGGTGGTGCTTTGGGATTTCGCGCACGCGCGCGTGCGAGCGTGCGCACGTAACGCCGCCGACATGTCCTCTGGCTTGCACGGGAAATCACTGATTTGGTCGCACGACTCTAGCGTCATTTGTGGGCGCTGTTTGGCGTGGTAAATGAACAGCTTGCCGGTGACCAACGCGTAGTTTTGGCTCAGGCCCGAGTATCGGTGGTGAATCAAACTCTGAATGCGTTCCGATTCGGCGCTGTCATCCGTATCGATCCAGAGATTGAACGGCTGCTTCTTCGTGCCGGCGAAAATGCACACTCCCGTGATAGGCTGAGGTGTGTTCATTTTGTAGCGCACGAATGACATGATACCGTCGTACAAGGAGAAATTCGTCGGCTGAAAGTCCACGAGAATCGTCGCAGTTTCACGTGCGGCGGCCGCAGCCATCAACTTTTTGTAATCGTGTTGCGGATTAATCACGTCATCGGCGAGACCGAGATGCTGCCAGTGACGGAAATCTTCGATGAACATTTCGCGTTGATGCCACCAAGGTAAAAGTTGGCCGTAATTACGCTTGTATTCTGAAAACCAGGCTAAGTCTTGCGTCGGGCACCAAATTCCGCGCATTTCCTCACACGCCAGCTTTTCAGCCAACGCCATTTCCCCGTGGTACAATCGCGAGCGTCCATGCTTGGTGAAGTACGCAGAATTTCCACTCATCAACGCATCGACATTGATATTCGTGCCATCCTTCCACACGTACGCGAGCAATCGCCCGTACGCGTCGACCGAGACCTCGCGCGCGCGTTCGATGGAGCCTTCGTTTTTCATCGAAACGTCAAATTCGATATCGACGGGAACATCACCGCATCGACCATCGTTCGCCGCACCAAGACGCTTCTTAAACCACGAAGCAGCGTCGATGCCCGCCGCCGTGACTGGTTTGTACGGTGCCAATTCCTTCTTTTGCTCGTTCGCTTCCTCGGCGTCGACAAACACCATCCGTACCGTCACTTCTTCCCATTCCGCGGTGGAATCCGCGTCGAGCTCTTGTTCGACGGGCATTGGCACAGGAAACTTTTCTGACACCGTTGCGTCGTCCCAACCATCGCGCGTGGCTGAGCGTACTTGTCCACCAGATGGATTGAGCTTCACTTTGAGCGTGCGGCCGTCGACAACCTTGGTGACGAGACATCCGCGAATGTGCGGGCCGTGAAACGTGTGCATGGGTGCGTGTAGTTGCTGTGCTTTGTCGTGCGTGATTGAATGTTCGTTCGCGTGTGCGTGTGCGTGCGCGAGTGAGGCTTGAGAGCGTCAAATTATGACGTCCCGCTCTCTCGGCGTCGGACGGTGCGACGACATAGGCATTACACGTACAGCAAAGTCCCGAGCGCGATCGCCGTGAGCGCGACGGAAAAGTTATCATCTACAAAATCCGTCAGCGGCAATGATTCCACCAGCGCGCACGCGCACGCAATCACCGCTGTTGATACATACGTCGCGCCAACGACATCGACGAATCCAAACGCGTCAAAGTACGCCAACAATCCGCTCGCCACGACAAATCCACCGATAATAAATCCAATACTCCCCGCAAAGCTCTTCTGCACGTTCCATGGCAAAGGATTCCCCGAACCAAATCTTCGACCAATGATATCCGCGAACCCATCGCCGCCGCACATCATCGCCAGAGCGACGAGTCCCACGGGCGACGTTCGCCAATACGCCCCGGCGCACGCCGCGAGCACGACGGTGTAATACAACGGACCCTTCAACAGCTCCTCTCGCCCACCTTCGCGCGACACAGCCTTGACGGCGTTGGCGTTATCAATCAACCCACTCCCAATGCCGAACAACCGCGCGCCCTGGGCGAGAGGGATAAACGCAGCGAACCATCGAGCGTCGACGCTCGCGCTAAAGAGCGGCCACGTCGCGGCGTAAAACGTCCCGCTCGTAATGTGCACCAGCTTACGACTCAGCGCGCTCGAAAACACCCCACGTTTCGCCAACGCATCGAATGCTTTGACCCAGACGAACGCACCGACGGTGGTGAGCGCTGCGGCGCACGCGTCCCGCGTCGGCGCGTCGAGCGCGGATGCCGCGCGCGCGACCCCATCGATCGCTTCGGGCACGCCTCTCGCCGCACACATCCCGCCTCGAGCCACGCGCGCGGTCGCACCGCACGCGCGCAACACCGACGCATCCTCCGCGTGCGCGCGCGCGCGATCGACCGACCGCATCGCGCGTATCGCGCCCGCGCGCGCGGCGTCAACGATGGGCGACTCGCCCGCGCCGAGCCTCTCGCGAGCGCTCGCGCCCCGCGCGCGCGGCGCCCCGTGCGCGCGCGGCGGCACGGCGATGCGATGTGATGCGCGCCACGCCGCGCGCATGTCACCGACGCCGCGCGTCGCACGATGGCGGCCGCAAGGGGCGATGATGACGACGAATGTGTTGGGGGGCGTCTGTTGACGCACCATTCACCGACGCGGGTTCGACGCGCGACGCGTATACGATGTACGTCGCGCCGCGCCGCGATGGTCCACCGCTCGCTCTCGTCGCCGCTCGCTCGATTTCGTCGCTCGCGTGCGTCGCCGCCGCGTCCGGCATCGCCGCGCGCATCGCCGCGCGCGCAGCCGCCGCCACTGACGCTTTGGTTTCCGTCCGCTCGCGCAGGTTTAAACGCCGGGATTGGAACTATTTGCACAAACCCGACGGGTCGGCGAGCGATTCCGACAGTGATGGATCCGTGGAGTCCGCGGGCGACGCCGTGGGGTCGTCGTCGAGCGACAGCGAGGACGATGGAGAGGTTGAGGTTGAGGAGGAGGAGGCGAGCGAAGACGCCGACGTCGAGCGACGGGACGCCGCCAAGGCGGATATTCGCGCGAGATACGATCACGCGGAATCGCAGATTGCGAGTGTGTTATCTGGAGCGAGTGATGAGAAGTTGAATGTCGCGGCAAAGTGTCGGGCATGTCCTGGGACGTTGTTATTGAGCGCGGCGGCGTTGACCACGCACGCGGCGTCGAAAAAGCACGTCAAGAATCTCAAGCGGTTGGGGAAGCATGGGGACGACGGGTACGTGTGTTTTTACCCAGCGGTGCAAGAGGACGATGGGGTAGTGAGTGATGGTGACGCCGAGACGCACGCCGAGCGATTAGCGCGTTTGCGAACGCAGAAGATTCTCAAGGCGGAGCAGGGCGTAGGCGGAGCCAAGGGTGGTAAATTTTCCCTCGACCAATTCGACGACTCGGATGATGACGACGACGACGACGATGATGGTTCAGATAGCGACGCGATGACGAGACGCGCGGCGAGGAAAACGCTCATCAAGGAAATAGAGGCGAAGAAAGAATTCAAGACGGCGGAGAAACGTTCGAGACGTCACGCGCAAAGTAAGCGCTTGAAATCGGCGACGAAGAAAAAATCCAAACCGGGCAAGCGTCAACGACAAGCGATGAAAGCCGATGGCGCTGCGGAGTAGATTATGATGTGATTACATGTGTCACTTTACATGTTACAAGCTATGTGTCGCAACCGTCGCCGCGCGCACGACGACGGTGGGTGATGTGTTTCTTTGTGATTTCGTTACTTGATTTCGCTCTCCAGCGCTTCACCCGGGAGCGGTTGCTCCTTGTCCACGTATACGCCCGGCATGGCGCCGCGCGCGTCATCGCCTTCGGACGATTCCGGTGGCGTCGCCGACGCGTCTTGCCGCTCACCATCGCTCGCACCCGATCCTGATCCCGGAAACGACGCCGAATCTCGACGCCACAACAGCGCCGGTCGCGGCGCGTCGTTCTTCGCCAAGTACAACCCGCACGCGTTACACAGCGACCCAACGCCATCCTTATCCTTACGCCAGTACGGCGTATCCATGGACTTGCAATTCACACACACCTTTGCCTCTTTCGGCTTGGATGATTTCCGCGACGACGTCGGCGCCTTGACGACGCGATTCCCGGACGTCCCGCTCGCCTTCATCGATTTGGTCTTCGTCGCCTTCGTCGCCTTGGTCTTCGTCGTCGTCGTCGCCCCACCACCCATCGCCCGTCGCGCACTCGTCGCTTCACCATGCATCACGCCGCCGCCGCCGCCGCCGTGATGATGATGATATCGATGCCCCAGCGGCGACGACATCCCCCCGACCGTCGCCGCCCCGCCCGCGACGCCGCCCGCGCCCAGAGCGGCGGCGCCAAACGCCCCCGGATGAAACGCCCCCGCCTGCACATACGCCGCCATATACGCCGCATAACTCGCCATCATCTGCGGCCCCATAGCGATGAACATCGCCTGTTGCTGCCTCGACACCTCCGCGAGCGTCAGCCGAGCCTTCTCCTCCGCCTCCGCCTCCGCCTCCGCGCCCGCGCGACTCGCCCGCCTCTGCTCCCCGACCCCGCCGTCGCCCATCGCGTCGCCACCACCAGTCGCCGCCGCCGCGCCGCCGCCGCCGCCGCGCTCGTGTCGACCTCCATGCGCCGCGTCCACCGCCGCCATCACGCACGCACGCACGCACACGCACCAATCAGAATCACACACACCACGATACGATGGGTGATTCAATAATCGAACGAATCACCCACGACTTTTGCGATCGATCCTCGGCGATGCGCCTTCGCGTGCCTATGGTGTCCCTAAAGCGCGATGGTTGAATCGAATCGAACA
>Ga0181597_10006508_pt1 | contig 10856 bp, 6 predicted proteins | sample 041ome_5_FD_148647 | JGI IMG/M metagenome (GOLD analysis project Ga0181597, IMG submission 148647) | Coastal salt marsh microbial communities from the Groves Creek Marsh, Skidaway Island, Georgia - 041403US metaG (spades assembly) | ecosystem: Environmental > Aquatic > Marine > Intertidal zone >... | reverse complement strand
GAAAACGACAGAAAAAGCGTTTACAGAAAAAAGAAAATGAGGAGAGAAGAGGACGAAGAGAGGGGTGGCGCTTTAGATCCTCTTCTTCTTTCCGAGGAAGTCGATTCAGAAGAAGAAGACAAAGAAGAGACGGGAGAGATTGACGACTGCGAGGCGTGACCACCACCAGCACAAACGACGACGACGACGAATATGCGAAATTCGTCTTTTTTAGTCTCGAATGAGCAACCTCCTTTTAATTCTTCTTCTTCGGGAGGAAAAGGAAATCTCGCGACGGTTGTTTTGACGATTCTGTTTTCCTTCCCGGCGATAATCGGGTCGTGATGTTGGCCTTTACTCGTGGCTGGGATGGTAGGGACGGTCGCGACGCAAGCGTCGAAGCAAATGGCGCATTCGATCAGTTTCGGCATCAATTTAGCGGTGACGACGAACGTGTTCCAACTCGTTTGGCACCAAAACCGAAACGCAACCAAAGGTGGTGGTAATGGTAATGGTGGCGGGAGCAACAAAACGACTTCAAAACGACCGGTTTTCTTGGTGTTTTGTTCGATTCCTTTGATCATGTTGGATAACGTGCGACACGTTTTGCAAGACGGCGAAATGATTGGAAAGTGGAGTTCTATGTATCGTAGCGACAAGAAGTGCTATCATCACGACTTTAGGTGTTTATCGTTGGTCGGTTGGACGTGTCAAATTGCCACGACGGTTGGCTTCGCTTTGCTTTTACTAGGCGTGTTGATGAGCAGCGGCGCGTGGGTGAAGTTGAAACGAAGGTATAGGGAGTTGAGAGGTACTCCTACGAGGAACGTTGGTAGTTCGAATGCTTAAGCAGAAGAAGAAGAAGAAGAAGAAGAAGAAGAAGAAGGAAGAGGAAACGTGTTTTCTATTTTCATAACGGTGTGAAGTGAGACGCGGAAAAATGTGCCGCCGGCAAATCCGCGACGACTGATAAATGTGTGAAATGATGAATTCAACGTTTTGTTTTCTGCCTACGACGCCTGCACAAAAGCAGTGGCAAAGTTGTTATTTAACTTACTTGTATTGTATGTATATGTTGCGCGTGTATATTATTACGGTTTTTTCTACGTGTTCTAGTATGTATCTATGCGTGCATGCGTCCTAAAATTTAATCTTAATCTCTCATCAAGAAGACTTGTGTCTTTTCGACATCTCCTCGGCTGGCGTGGCGGTGACTTCTTCGTCGTCGTCGTCGTCGCCATCCCAGACGATTTTGTTTTTGTTGCTTTTATTCTCGCTCGGTGAACCAAACGGTGGTCGAACAGAACCGCCTTCGGTCGTTTGCGAAGGCGGCACAACCGATGACCCGGGCGTTTGCGGAGGGACGTTATTATAGTTGATCGTCATCCTCCCAGCCGCCTCGTCGTCTTTTCTTCTCGCTTCTTCTTCTTTTCGTTTCTCTTCTTCATCATCCTCTTCTTCTTCTTCTTCATCCGGTAACATCGCCGCCAACACCATCTCCGCGTCGAAATCAAAGTGCGGTATGCCTGCTCTCGGATTCTCGCCGCCGTGCATTTGTTGTTCCGACGAGGCGTAATGCCCTCCGGCAAACTCCCTCGTCGGTCTCAACGATACCGGATCGCCGTCTTTATCGCACGACATCAACACGTCTTGTTCGATTGACTCGCACAATTTCACCATCGCTAAAGTATCTTTCAAATTAATCGTCACTTTTACGAACTCTTTATCGTACTGTCGATTCTCGTACCTCAAAATCGCTTCCTCGTTTGCGTCTAAATGTACCGTCGTTTGCAACTGTTGAAACGGTCCGCCGGCTATATTCTGTTCGGCTTTTTTATCCACGTACGAAGATATCTCCACGCACTTCTTCGCCTTGTGCTGTTGCTTGGAGAAGCTCCCACCTCGAGACTGCTTGCTACTGAAAGCGTTGACGACTCCACCCGCGGCGGCCGCGCTCCCTGGCGTCGTCGTCCCCGTCCCTGTCGCGTCCGATCCGTCACCTTCCCACTCGCCGTTGTAAAACGTAAACGTCGCGTCTTGTTGCGTCCCGACGTTGAAGTGACTTCCTAAAAACTTACCTAAACTTCTCGCTCTAAACACGATTTGAACGAGCATGGAATCGCTATCCACCTCTGCCGCTAAGTGTTCCGCGTCCTGTATCGCGTAAATGTTATACGTCTTTTGAAGTTGTCCTCCTTGTCCTCCTTGTCCTCCTTGTCCTCCTTGTCCGCCCGTGCACACAATCTCAACTTTTTCTCCGTTACTTTCTTTCATTTTTATTCTCACGCGATCGACTCGATTCGATCGCAGGCACCCCAAAACGTGCTTCGCCAACAGCGCCGTCTGCACTCCCGTCACAACAAAATCGTCGTCGTCGTTTTTATCCGCCGCTTTTTCAACGGCGCAACACTCGTACCCATCAAACGCGTTCGTCCTTAAAATGCAACTCAAAAACGCCGAGTGATTTTGATTCACCGCTTTGATGCGTAACCCGCTCGAAGGGTGCGCTTCGATGAGCACTTCCGGGGAGATTTTCGCGCAACACCCGAGCGTTTTGAACAGATATTTCAAGGGAAGTGCCGCGAGAGAGGCGGAAAAGGCTACCGTTGAGCTCCCTCCGGTTGGTGGTCCTCCTCTCTCCATCTTTGTTTTGTTGTTGTGTTGTTGTTTTCTCTTTACGAGAGACAACTGTCGTTTTTTGTGCCAAGAGCAATTTTTTGAAAAAAAATGTTTTGGTTTGTTTTTTGAAATTTCCAACAACCATCCAAAAAAGAGGGGAATCAGAATAGAAAATTCAAAAAAGCACAAACAAACACCACTTTAAATTTACATGTACTCTCTGATTCTCTGCTTTTGATAACATATAACGAAGAAGAAGACAAAGAAGATAAAGAAGAAGATGGCGAAGATGAAAAGAAGAAGCGCATCATCATCGAGTAAGTTGTCCTCTTTTTTGACTAAAATGAAGAAAAAAGGAATAAAAACGAAGCGAATGAAAAAGCTCATTTTCTCTCGAGCGAAGAAGGCGACGGTATTTCTGAAATCGAATTTGAGAATGAATTATCTGAGAATGAAGAGAATGGGACGGAGAGTTTTAAGATCGAAACGCATTCGACGGTACGCGAAAGTGGTGAAGATCTACGCGTGCGAAAGTGGGAAGAAAACGATCCAAGTGGCGAAGGAGGCAAAGGAGAAAACAGTGAGTTTTGTGAGCAAAAAAACGAGCGAAATGTGGACGAGTTTAGATACAGAGTTTTTGTTCAGGTGCGCGACGACGATTTTGATTTGCTATTTGAGTTTGTACGCGATGAGTCACGCGAGAAGCCGAGAGGAAAAGAGTGGTTTGAAAGCACTCGTGGCGTTCGTTTTGGCCGCGTTTTTATCGGTGAAGTATGAAGTCGTTCCGGAGGAATATATCGACGGGGTCGCGAAGGCGTTGAAAAAAGTGCCGACGTACACGGCGTGGACGCGGAAATACGCGAGAAAGATGGCGAAAACGTACGTCGATCCGAAAATGCTAAAGAAAATCGATACGTTCGTCAAAATGTATTCGCTAGAGGTGAAAATTGGCTTGTGCGTGTTGTTTTTCGTCGGATGGTGGTTTTTGTCTGCGTTCGTCTTTGGAACCGCGAGGACGAATAAGAATAAACCGAATTCTCCCACAAACAACAACAACAACAAAAAGGAGAAGAAGAAACGCGCGAAAGGACCGATTGAAGTCAACGTGGCGTTAGTGACGGGTGCCTCCGGGAACGTCGGCTCGAAAATTCTCAGTCAAATGCGTAAGAAGTACCCGGACTATATCGTCTACGGTACGTCGCGATCCGGGTCGGTGGATTTCAAAGCCGGCAACGCGTTGCAATCAATGTTTGACATGATGTCACCAAACTCAAAAAACGTCGCATCGACGTCTTTAGTGAACGTACCTTTGTGTTGTTCGAATATCGACGAAGTCCCGCCGTTGTTGCGAATGGACGTGACCGATGACGATTCGGTGAACGCGGTTCGAGATGCCATCGTCGCCAGGCACGGGAAAGGAAGTTTGAGAATCTTGGTCAACAACGCGGGGATTAGCGCGGCATCGTTAGCGATGAATACTCCCGTCGATATGGCCAAGAAAGTTCTTGAAACGAACTACTTCGGCGTGCTGCGCGTCGTTGCCGCGTTTTACCCGGAAGCTATTCCGAAACACCAAAACGCAACCATCGTTAACGTCGGATCCATCGCGGGGAGAATCGGCATTCCGTACCAAAGCGCGTATTCGAGCTCAAAAGCCGCCGTAGAAGTGTACACGGACGCCTTGCGAATGGAATCCAAATGTGATGGCATTCGCGCGTGCTTAATTGAACCTGGGGACTTACAACCGGGCATGGAATGCGAACATGCGCCGGAAATTGAAACCGACGAAGTCGCGAAGAGAGCGGTGAACATCATGCGCTCGGACGAGAAGAACGGGTCAAATCCCATGAAAGTGGCCTACGCGGTGTGCAAAGCAGCCAGACCGTGGCGAACGCCGGGTGCGAGAATTTTGGTCGGTCCAGACGCGTGGTTAGTTCAGTTCTGCACGAGCTATTTGTGGAAGTCTGTGCAAGAGATGTTTTTAGCCGCGCATTATAGAATACCGCCGAGACACAATTCGTTGTGGAGATTTATCGTTTAGAGGAAGGAGGAGGAGGAGGAGGTAATCTATAGTATTCGTGTTTCGCCTCGCTCGCTCGCGCGCAATGTTGCGTTTAAATAAGAGTTGAGAGAGAGAAAGAGATGAGAAAAAGAAGAAGTCAATTGCTGTATATACTCCATGATTGTAGAGGCTTTAATTTATTTATTCACCATCATTCAAAACGTCTGCGAGCATTTTCTCTCTTTCCACGAGACTCTTTGGAACTTTCTTAGCTTTGTTCCTTCTCACGTGTCCGGGCTTGATGCGTTTTCTGACCTTCTCGCTCGCTAATTTCGTCATCTCGTCCGAACTCAATTGCGGTTGCAAACCCAACTTGGCGGCTTCTGAACCCATGGCCGCAGACATTTGCTGCATCTTCACTCGCATGCCGCCAAACATAACAATCAACTCGGCCAAATCTTCTTCCGTTTTTCCCGCCCCTTTCACGATTCTGTTTCTTCTACTTTCCGCCGTACTCGAGGCGACTAACATGTCCGGATACTTTCTCTCTTCCGGCGTCATGGACATGATCAACGATTTCGCGATTTTAAATGACTTCTCCGCCTCTTGCATGTCTTTATCCGATAACTTATTCGCGCCTGGAATCATCTTCATGAGTTGCGACATCGATCCCATGTCACCCATCATGTCCATGTTCTTCAAAAAGTCATCGAAATCAAACGTCGCTTTCATAATTTTCTCCTTCATTTGTTCCGCGTCCGCTTGTTTCACCGCTTCTTGCGCTTTTTCTACGAACGATACCACGTCGCCCATACCTAAGATTCTGCTCGTCATTCTTTCCGGGTAGAACGGGTCTAACGCGTCCATTTTCTCACCAACTCCGGTAAACTTAATAGGTTTCCCACTGACTTCTCTCACCGACAGCGCTGCGCCACCTCTGGTATCCCCGTCCAATTTGGTTAAAATCGCGCCGGTAATATCGATGGCATCCGCGAACGATTTCGTCAACGTCGCCGCTTCTTGACCAGTCATCGCGTCCACCACCAACAACGTCTCGTCCGCTTGCGTGCTCATTTTCGTCGCAATCAACTCGTTCATTAACGCCTCGTCGATGTTCAGTCTCCCCGCGGTATCGACGATGACCACGTCGATATCGCCTCTCTTTTTCGCCTCTGCTACACCGTTCGCGGCAATCGACGGCGGCGACGCGTTCGCGCCTTCGTCGTACACCGGCACGTTCAAATCGCTCCCTAACTTTTTCAGCTGGTCAATCGCCGCCGGCCTGTACACATCCGTCGCTACTAATAAACACGTCTTATTCTGTTTCTTCAAACTCAGCGCCAATTTCCCGCACGCCGTCGTCTTCCCGACGCCTTGTAAACCAGCCATTAAAATAACCGTCGGCCCGTTCCCTTCCTCGCGAAAGTTAATCCCATCCGCGCCGACGCCGCCCATCAAAGTGCACAACTCGTCCGCGACTAACTTTACCAACTCCTGGCTCGGTTCCACGCCTTTCGTAACTTTCACCCCCGGCGCTCTCTCCTCCACTTTTTTGATAAATCTCCTCACCACCGGTAAACTCACGTCCGCTTCTAACAAAGCTCTCCTCACGTCTTTCAAAGGCGCTTTGATATTTTCCGGCGACAAATCCGCCACCCCTTTCATTTTCGCCCACGCTTCGTCTAACGTCGCCGATAAGTTGTTAAACGCGTCCGCTCTGATGACGATCGAAGAAGCGCGGTCGTTTTTTTTCTTCTTAATGAATCCCAGCGCGCTCTTTCTTCTTCCTCTTTTTGTCATCGTCGTCGTTTCGCTTCTCCATCTTCTCCCGTCGTTGTTGTTAAAGCTCCTCGTCGTCGTCGTCGTCGCCGCCGTCGCCGTCGTCAAAGCACCACCAAAACTCGTCGTCGTCGTCATTTTCGCGCTCTTCTTCTTCTTCTTCTTCTTATTATTCTCTGTATACTATATGTAGTGGTGTATTCTCTCAGCGTGTGATAGAGTGAGAAAAGAGTGGATAAAATACACAGAAGAAACAACAAGATGGAGCAAAAATGAGACAGACCACCCAGATTTTTTCCTTTTTTTTTCTTTTTTTTCCTTTGGCTTGCTTGTTTTTTTTTCTGCTTTTTTAAATTTCGTTCGTCATTTTTTTTTCTCCAACCACATAAAAACGAGGAACCAAGAAAAAAAAAACAATGTCTTCTTCTGAAGACAAAGACTTTTATCTCGCCGCTTACCAGGAATTTCGGGAAAGGACTGGAGAAGAGGATGAAGAAGAATTTTCACGTCTTTATGCGGTAATGTTGTCATCTCCTTCTTCTTCGTTTGAGACACTTTTTGGCGGTGGATGCAAAGTGTGTGCGTGCTCTTCAGAAAAAACGAACGGAAAAAGATGTCGCTTTGGTCAACGAAAAATTTCTTTTCTCTTCTTTGCGCATCAGTCGGTCCAAACAACTCTTTCTCTCTCTCTCTCTCTCTCTCTTTCTCTCTCTCTCTCTCTCTCTCTCTCTCTCTCACACACACACACTCTCTCAACTTTCTTCGCAGGCATGTGATGGAAATGTTAACCAAATCGTGGTTGAATATATTGTATCGCATCCGGAAAATTCAAAGTCGATTGCTTTTAGGTGGGCAAATGCTTTGAATCTCGAAGGCATAGAGAAATGGAATCCAGAAGTTGATGAAGAAGAAGTTGAAGACGAGCAAGAACTGAAAGATTTTGTAAAAGCGACAACCGTATGTGGTATAGATATTGACGTGGCGGGTAGGATTAAGCGTAAATTTGGATTGACTTCCTATAAACAACTTTGCGCTGCGTTTGAGGCTTATAAAACTTTCAAACGAAGGAGTGCGCAACCGGAGATGCGCGAAGAGAGGTTGGCTGATCCTGATGATATGGATGTGGATGACAATGAAATCGAGACTGATGATGAGCAAGAAGATGAATTCAAAAGCGGCGGAGGATTCGGCGAAGGAGGCAGAGGAGGAGGATTCGGCGGCGGAGGAGGAGGCGGCGGAGGAGGCGGAGGAGGTGACGGATTCGACGGCGGCGGAGGAGGCGGCGGAGGAGGCGGAGGAGGTGACGGCGGCGGAGGAGGAGGAGGAGGAGAAGGGCCGCCACCCGCTGATTCATTACAGAAAGAGAAAGACACGTTGACGTGTATACTGGAACTGTTGGGCAACCTCTCGAATGAGAGAGGTGTGCTTTCAGACAAGTTCACTTGGGGTGCGTCGCTCGGTATAATCGAGAAAAAAGTGAAAAATCTATACGCCTCGGTCTCGCTCGCTGGAAAAGAAAAAGATGACGATAAGGATGAAATTGTTCGGAAATTGTTTGGAAATCCAGCTCTTCGAGAAGGGATAGAAAAAAGCAGCTTGATCAGAGTGAAAGAAATAAAAGGGAAGGGAGACGACAGATATTTGATTTTAGCGGATGGGTCCAGTGCGTTCAACTATCCAGAGATTATGGCGGCACGTAAAGCGTTGGAGAATTTGGAACCGCCAGAGTCAGGTACTCCGGCAGCGGAAGAACTGTCGAAGAAGCGTCACGTCATGTTCGAAAAGTTGATCTTGCAAAGCCTCGGGTGCATGCAAAATTATTCATCGTCGAGGAAGAGACGAGAAGGACAAACTCGAAAAGCCCTCAAGCGAGTTTTCGATAGGGTGGTACAGGGGTTTCAGAATATGTTAATTTCAGGAAAACTAAAATTTAAGAATTCGGAAGAAGGAAGTGAAACCGCGAGCGTTCTGTCTGGTCTGCGACCACCGCAGCAAGTACAGAAAGAAGCAGCAAAAGCGAAGGCAAAGGCGAAGGCAAAGGCGGAGGCAAAGGCGGAGGCAAAAAAGGCAAAGGCGGAGGCGAAGAAGAAGAAGAAGAAGCGGAAGAAGGACGTTGTGGGGAATGATGACACCACCGACGACGACGTCGACGAGGAGGAGGAGGACGATAAAGACGATCAAGACGAAGGAGAAATTCCGCGAGCTTTCCTCGAAGACGTAGATGAGTTGAATCGAGCGAGCGAAGTATTGCCTTTCGAGCTTTTGAGATGGGAGATCAATTCGAATACTGGAATACTCCGGCTCTCTTTGTTTGGACACTCGTTGACTTGGACGCTGCCGTCCAACAGAACCGCGCTCGGCATTTTTGTCATACTTCAGATGCTGATCAAGGAAGGTATCCTCACGGAGGAGCCCGTTTCAACGGCGATAGCAAAGGCAGAGAACGACCGCGAAGCCATGAATATATTTGTCGAAGCGTTTCGCGGCAATAAGGAGAAAATCCTGAAGTTTTTTAAGGAGAATAAGCAGTTTGCTGCAGATTCTCTCGGCGAGCGGGAAAAATTTTTGAACAAAGACAAGCTCGAAAGCGCGCTTTCTTGCTCGGAAAACGTGTACTTCTCAAAGTTGTCGGAAAAGGTCGCGGGTTTCAAATTCGAATGCGCAAGCATCGACGCGAATGATTTTGCCGCCTATCCCGACGAAAGCAAAAGAGATAAGAGCGAAGGCGGTTTCACCATTCGTCCTCAACCGAAAATCTCTCGCGAGAACGAAGCGGCGCGCATTAAAATCATCGTTGAAGGGGAATCGTTCAACGCGTGGTTATCTGAGGGCGTGCACGGCGGCTGGACTTTTCTGGAGGAGTATAGGAATAATGGCTACGAGATTCACAAGATTCATCCAAAATTTTTCGATGAAATTAAGATTGTCGACGAAAATGGTTTGGAAGTGAGCGCAAAAGAAGTCCTACTCGTGAATGAGAATGAAGAGTCGTACATGAAAAGTTGGCGTGGCTTCTTCATGTGTATTAAAAAGAAGGAAGAAAAGTTCATCGTTGTCTGGCATATCAATATTCTCTCCCAGTGTCGTTTGACGCAGACTCAGCACTATTTGTTGCCCGACTATCGCAGACTCATGGCGACTTTGAACATTTTTGAAGCTTTGCGAAGGAAACAAGGGAATATCAACCTTCGTCCTTCGCTCGGGTGCAACGCCATCGAAGAAGGGATGGAGAAAAGGAAAGACCCCAATGTGTTGAGAGAGATGCCTGGAAAAAGAAATACGCCGACGAAAAAAGGGCTCTCTACCTTGACCCCTAGAGTAAACGATAGATCCGCTCTCGACAGAGTTTCCGATCTCGACAGAGTTTTGAGAGAGTCTGCGAGACAAAGTTCAGAGCGCCAGCTCTTGCGCAGAAGACTTGATGGAAAAGGATTACGCGAAAACGAAGTCGGTGCCGACGGGAATTGTCAATTTAGAGCAATAGCTGACCAATTGTATGGTTCGCCTGACCGTTACGCAGACGTTAGAACGGATATTGTAGAACATTTACGCTCAAACGTGCCCCTGTATTCCGGGTTTGTCCACGATATTCAATACGACGCGTACATTGAGGATATGCGCCGCGATAGAACTTGGGGAGACCACGTGACTTTACAAGCAGCTTCAGATGTATATGGTCTTGAGATTCAACTTTATACTTCGTATGATGAGGATTGGGAACAAGTAATTGTACCTACTGATGGTGGTAATATTCGTAGAGTAATACAATTGAGTTTCTACCCAGAGCTACATTATAACTCGGTCTCTCAAGCGTAAATAGGAACAAATTGCCTTTACAGGGCTCGAAGAAGTGAGCGTGAAATACCGAAGAACACAAAGAAGGTGAAAAGAGAGAAGAAAACTTGGAAAAACACACGCGCGCGCACGCACGCAATAGAGACACAGACATACAAATAATAGCGAGAAGCACGCATTTAGATCAAACAGTTGTAATAACAAGCGCATGCGTTGTGCCGAGCGGTTTAAGAAAAACATGCATTTTACAACGTTTCTCAGAAAAAAAAATCTTCTCTCTCCCTTTGACGCAAAAAACACGACGCGGTCAATTCTCATCATCACGTTTGCGGATGTACGCGACATTAAACGAACAAACTTGTAAAAAACCGGCTCGAATGTGAAACAGAAGAGTCGTCCGCGCGTCCTCGCGGTCTTTGCTATGCTCTTCGAGACCGAGTGCGCTCTCGAAAACCCGCGTTGCGTTGTCGTCTGCGATTCAATCGCGTAACTTTTGTGGGAGACGCGATTTCGACCCCTCTCGATGAGCACTTTAACCGCGCGCGACGGCCGAGCCGAGTGCATTTCTGTTGCACAGCTTATGTTTTTAGAGCGTTCGCGCGCTTTTTATTTCGAGAGATGTTCTCGCGTAGCTTCCTTGAACACGCGGTTTAACGAAGCATTTTTTCTCTTCGGAAAGAGT
>Ga0181597_10006501_pt1 | contig 10866 bp, 8 predicted proteins | sample 041ome_5_FD_148647 | JGI IMG/M metagenome (GOLD analysis project Ga0181597, IMG submission 148647) | Coastal salt marsh microbial communities from the Groves Creek Marsh, Skidaway Island, Georgia - 041403US metaG (spades assembly) | ecosystem: Environmental > Aquatic > Marine > Intertidal zone >... | reverse complement strand
AAAGCGCCTTGGGACGAGGACGCCGTACAAGGAGCACACGAGAACAACCAAACCGAATGTGTACAATACCTCCTCGACAACAACTGTCCATTACCACGCGGTTGGCGATACGAACATGGAGAGCTACACACGATTTAAAATCACAGGTATCATTCATCAACAAAAAAAGAATACGAGAAAGGAGAAACAGCTTCCGTTTTCGAACGCGCGAAATACGCGAATATACGCAGAGAGACATATAGATATGGTACCAGAAACAGCGCAGAATTGAAATTAAGAGAAACACACGTACAAAAAGCAAAAAGAAAACCTGTCATCACGCCGACTTCTCACGTAATTACTTACCGCAATACTATTGGCGCCCAACGTGGCTTAAAATTGCGCTGTGCTGATGGGAAGCGATGGATTTCACGTGGTATGAACGACAGATGGGAGTAGGTTTTCATTTAACAATTATATTCATTAGTAGATTACAAACCCTAAACCTCTAAGAAATCTCCCTCTAAAATCTCCGTTTTTTGTCTCACTTTTTATTGCCACATAGACGAAGATGATGATGATGCTTTCGAACTCACGCGTACTCGTGAACAACGGCACGACCAAAATATCATCCGTCAAAGCGAAGAAGAGCACCGCTAAGGTATGAACGATTTCCTCGTCTTTTTTTCTCTTTGTCTCTGTCGTTATTCGTTTATATATCAACGGCTTTTATATAAAAGAGATATATAAAATGTTACGGATAATTTCCCTCTCTCTTTGCTCTCTTCTTTGATGATACGAGAGAGCAAGAATAACGAGTGAAGAGAGAAGAAGTGTGTGCATGCTGAAAGAGAACCGTTTGCTCTCTCTCTCTCTCTCTCTCTTTTGTTAAAGTCGTTTGGCTTCTTCTGTCTTCTTCTCTTTCGCGTGTCTTTCATCTCTTTATCATCGTAATCCTCCCTTAAGAGCTTGCTCGCTTGGGAAAGAGATCAATCGGAAAACCAAGACCAGCGTATCTTTCTTCTTGTTTAGGGTTTTGGTTGTTGCCCTAAATTTTTCTGACGAAACTTTATCCAATTAATACTACTCTAAAAATAAAAAAACAGAAGACGAAAGTCGCGTGCAAAGCCTCAAAATCCGATGAAGACGACAAATCAAGCATGACTGATTCAAACGGAATGAAAAACGCAGCGTTAGTAGCGGCGACGATTGCGACGCTTGGTTCTTCGGGAATGAGTGGTGTTGCGAATGCCGCGGATTCAGCGGGTTTTGATTTGGAAGCCATGTACGCGTCGAAAGGGCAAACGGCGAAAGTGAAGTCTCGATTCGAAGGGACGGAGACGGCGAAGTTGGTCGAACAACCGGCGGTGAAATCGGCACCGGCGTTACCCGCGGCGAAACCGAGGAAAGAAGCTCCCGCGAAGAAGAAGGTGAAGGCGGAAAAACCGGCGCCGAAGGTGAAGGCGGCAGCCCCGGCGGTTTCGGCGCCGAAACCGACGCCGGCGCCGGCGCCGAAACCGGCGCCAACGCCTGCACCCGCACCGGCCGCGCCGAAACCGAAGGCGGCCATGGACGATTCCCCGATCAACTGGTCTGAGATGATGAACTCGACGACGCCGTCCAAGCCAAAGGCGGAAAAACCGAAGAAGGAGAAAGCTCCGAAGAAGGAGAAAGCTGCCGCCAATTCGTCTTCCTCCGAAGGCTCTCGATTCTTGTTGCCGGGCACCAAGGCGAACTTTTCGAACATGCCGGCGCCCGCCCCGAAGAAGGAGAAAGCCCCGAGACCAGTGCAGCCGAAACCAACGTATGAGTTCACTCGATCTGGCCCTGGGGAAGCGGAAGGCTTCCAAAGAAGAAGCGCGGAGAACAAATCCACCGCGAACGGCGATAACGAAATCGTCACGTTCATCGCGTCTGTTTTGTCCGCCGCGTTCATCGTCAAGATTACGGAAAACAAGGACAAGAAGCCGAAGTTGCCGGCGGTGGCACCGAGAGCGGCGAAGAAGAGTGCCGCTGGTGGTGGTAAAGGTGGTGGTGCTGACGAAGCGCAGAAGTGGATTGACGCGTGGAAATCCTCTTCTGGAGGCGGTTCGGGAGACCCGGCGCAAGACGCGCAGAAGTGGATCGACGCGTGGAAGGCTAAGCAATAAAATATAATAATAATACTGAAAGAACAACAACGACAACAACAACAACATTAACAACAACATTAGTAGAGAGAGAGAGAGAGAGAGAGATTTATTTTTTATTTTAAAGAGAAACGGTAAGTATCATCGCGCGTATGGATAGTAATACTAAAAACAGTCTTCGTTTTATCCTCTCTTTTTACTCCTCAAATAGCAGCTGGGTTACGGAAAACTTCCATGCCACCCAGAAACGGTCTCAACGCTTCCGGCACGGTGACCGACCCGTCTTCGTTTTGAAAGTTTTCCAAGATGCAAATAATCATTCTCGGAACGGCACACGCCGTGGCGTTTAACGTGTGCGCGAACTGCAACGGCTGTTTCTTCCCGTCCACCGCGTTTGGCCTGTATTTAATGTTCAATCGTCTGGCTTGAAAATCCGTGCAATTCGACGCGCTCGAGATTTCCCCGTACCTCTCTAAAGCCGGCATCCACGCTTCGATGTCAAACTTTCTATACGCCGGAGCGCCTAAATCGTGCGAGCTCATATCTAATACTTTAAAGTGCAAACCTAATTCCGCGTACATTTCTTTCTCGATGTTTGACAACTCTTCGTGCATTGCGTTCGACGCTTCCGGCGTGCTCACGGCGAACATTTCAACCTTGGAAAACTGGTGCAAACGATACATGCCTCTGGTCGCCGCTCCGGCTGCTCCGGCTTCGGTTCGAAAACAGTGCGAAAACGCGACGAATTTTTTCGGCAAGTCTTTCTCCTCGTACGTTTGGTCCATGCACTTACCGCCCAACAACAACTCCGCGGTGCCGGCTAAACACAAATCGGAATTTTCCACGGAATACACCTGCGTGTTTTCCGCTCTCGGTTGAAACCCGCACTTTTCGACGACTGACTTTCTGACTAAATCGGGAACAACCATCGGTTCAAACCCTTTCGCGATGGCTTTTTGCATCGCCCAGTTAATCAACGCCAATTCGAGCATGGCGCCGACGCCGGTTAAATAAACGAATCGAGTGCCGCTGACCCTCGACGCCGTCTCAAAGTCAAACATGTTCAACGTTTCACCAATCGTCACGTGATCTCGACACTTCATCGTTCCAAAATCTCTCTGCGTTCCCACAACCTCCATCACCGTCGCGAACTCTTCGCCTCCAATCGGTACGTCCGGGTGCGTATCGTTCGGAATCTTTTGCGCCTCTCTTTGCAACGCGTCGGAAATGTCATTCAATTCAACTTCAATCAGCGCTAATTCGTCTTTAATCCTTTTCCCTTCCTCGATTAATTCATCTCTGATGACTTTTTCCATCTTCCCTTTCATTTTCTTCGCGTTTTCGTTCCGACTCGCTCGCAACAAATCCGCTTTTTGGTCCAACGCGACGAACGCTTCGTACTGCGAAACCACGAATTGGACGGAAACGTTCGTCACGTTTCGGTTCAAACAATTCGTCTCCACGTGCGATTGGTTCTCGCGGATGGATTTAAAATCAATCGACGCTTTCCACACCTCTTGCGGTTTACTCATCGTCACATCGTTTCGTGCCTTTTCTGCGTCGGAGGATGATGCCGAACACGACACCGACCGCCCGGGGAGAACGACGACGTGTTTCCGTCGCGTCATCCATTTCGTCGGTAAAGTCCTCCTCGTCGTCGCGTTTTGATGATAATTTGCAGCGGAGAAAAAGCAACGGCGAGTGAGTTTTACGCTCGCTCTGAAGAGCATGATGGTTTCGACAAAAACGATCGATGCGTGCGTGCGTCGTCGTGAATAAATAAGTGCGAGAAGGAATTCTGACGACACGAAGCTTTTCGTTTTGGATAAAATGTGAGAAAACTCTCGATTCGGGCGACGATGCGCGGCGGTCTTTCTCTTCTCATTATTTGCGGTTATGATTACACGACGGCTACTCTCTTATGCTCTCTCTTTCTGCTATATATATGTGCTACTTTTACGTGTTTACTTCTCGTTTACTTCTCGGTCTTCTTCTTCTGAAGATAGTCGTTCAAAACCCGTATCACGTTTTTCGCAATCGAGACGGTTTCGCGCATGGCGCCTACGCCCATCTCCCCACACATCAACGTTTTCTCGATCGGGTCTAAGAATTGCACGCCGTCGCCGAAAGGTTGTTTGCCGTGATTTTCTTTAATCGCGTCGATGTGTTTCTTCGTGATTGGGTTTTGCCACATGTAAGTGTTCATCGCCGGCGCGATGAGAAGCGGCTTGGTAAAATCCCAGGCGCGGAGTATCGACGTCGCGAGATTGTCGCATAATCCGTTGGCTATTTTTGCTAACGTGTTTGCCGAGCACGGCGCGATGACGCAAATATCTGCTTTGTTTCGTAAATCGATGTGCGTCACCACGTCGCCTCGTTTTTGCCATCCTCCGCTTTGATTGTATTCGGACGCGTCGTTGTAATTTTGCACGACGCAATTCGGGTATCCGTCAACTGTAAACGGGCCCAACTTGACAAACACCTCATCGTATAAGCCGCCGCCATTGGAATAGTTTCTCTCGTTCTTCTTCTTTCTCAATTGATCCAAAGAACGTTTGTTCTCGTCGTTCGTAGGTACGAGCGAGCCCGCGGGAAACGCGCCGCCAAACTCAGTCGCCTCGATGAACGGTTTCGCCGCGTTCGTCGCCACCGAGTGAATACATAACTTCGTTGTTTCTCTGCGCACTTCATCGTCGAAGTACTCGTCCGTTATTTTATGAATAAGTTCGACCCATTTCATCGCCGCGACCGATCCCGTCACGAGAACAAGCACGTGAATTTCCTCCTTCTTTCCCTCCTCCATCGCGCTTTCTCACTCCTCTCTCTTCTTCTCCTTCTCTTCAAATAAGTGTCTCTCTTTTAACCGTTCTTTATACTTCTCCCCTTTCTCTTTATTCCTTTTCGCTTTAAAGATCTTCTGCAGTTTCAAGCACTCGTCCAGCTCCCACTTTTCTCGATTGCATTTCCCGAGGAACCACTTTTCGTACCACGGGTTCGTCGTGTGACAGGTTTGTAAGTTTTGCACGTTTTGGCGACACAGAGGGTGTTTGGAGAGGGTCAGAGGTGGGTGCATGTATTGTGCTCCTTACGTGGAGTCGTGAGGCGCGTTCAGAACGGTTCGGGGACCCTCGCGACGTCCGTATACTCGTTCCTTTTGTGCGATGGAATGACGGGTTGCTCCCTTTGGAAAAACGTCTTCGTTGGAGGAAATTCGCCTCTCTAAATGACGATTACGTTTTGATGCGCGGTGATGCGAAAATATGTTTTACGCGCGAGCAGAGCGATTTGTCGGAGCGTTTCACGTACACATCGATCGCGTGGAATTTTGAGTTGTGTTGATTTACGTTTTTCTCGAGCACGCGTGAAGTGTCGTCGAATGACGCGTAAAATCACGAATCTGTGATCACATGTTCCCGCATGTGCGTTTAAAGTCTCCTCGGATGAAAACAGCATCAAAAGCTTCGTCATGGTATTGAAAAGGCCTTCCTAAACGTCAAAACGAGCAGATGTGTTCTCCTCATCGTCGTCATCGTTTAATCGTCGTAAAAAGTCCTCCTCGTCCAGCGTTTCCGCACGTGTAAGTCTCTCACACAGATGAAAGCATTTTCTTTCCCAGAGAGAGCGCAGAAACGCATCCTGCAAAGCGTCACTCGTTGCACCGAAAAGGAGCGCACCATAAAATGCACGCAAACACCAACACCGCGCGAAAAAGAGGACGACTGTTCGTATTCGTCGTTTTCTTTTCACTCCTCGCGATGTCGCTGACGTTTACCGCGCCTCTGTCGAGAACAAAGAAGACTTTACAGATGATGCGCGACGAGAAGAGGAGGTTTTCCCCCGCTGTAAAGGACGAATTCGATTTCGAGTTTCTCGACGAAGAGGAAGGAGATTCAGACTATTGGGACCAAGACGAGACGAAGAATAACGACATCGATGATGATGACTCTAATGCGCATTACAAGAAACGAATGGGGAAGTTTCGAGACGCGTTCATCGATGCCTTTGATGATGAGACATTTGAGGCAAAAGAGGAAGAGGAAGAGGTCAGTCTCTTCACGAATACCGCGGAAACGCCAATCAACGGGAGGAAATGTGCACGATCGATCGCGATGAAACCATCCAGACGACTTTATGAGAACGATGATAAGAGCAGTGGTAGCAGTAGTAGTCATACTAAATGTGGGAAAAGACTTACTCATGAAGATTTCCCGCCCGTCGCCGTCGTGTCGGCGATACACGCGAGATCTTTGATGAAGATTAAATCGAAGTCGATTGACGCGATGACGGAGTTTACGGAGAATTTACGGATGGCGTTTGGGGACGAGAGGGATAAGAAGTCTGAGATGCATTCGGACGGGGAGTTGGTTTTAGTCGTGTACGGGGTGAACGAAGAGACGGAGGAGGTTTTAGAGGATTTAGAGAAACATTTGTTCCGCGAGAATGATTTCTATTTAGCGATTATCGACGGCGATACACGAGCGCTGAATGAAATTTCCGATTACGACGACGCGATCGCGAGAGGCGTGAAATTCACGAGAGCGAAGTTTGCCATCGTCGCGGATTTGAACGCGATCGTTCCCTCGGCGGAGTGGACGAAAATGGCGTTGGTGAAAGTCTTTCGAACGGAACCGACCGTGGCGGCGGTTCTGTTCGGCGGGAACGAAAACGTGAGCGGATTTGAAGGCGCGAAGCGACCGGCGATGGTTATTAGAGCGTGGGAAGCAAAGTTCGCGCTGACGAGTGAAGATGGATCCTCCGGGTGCGCGAAAACCGAGAAGAGCTTAATGTCCGTCATGGTCGATAAAGGCATGGAGTTTAAACGATTGCCGAGGAAGTTGAAAAGAATCGATAAATCATCGCGTAGTAGTATTGGTAGTGATAATAATAGAGATAGCAGCAGTAGCAACGACGGCGGCAACAGAAGATTACTTTTTGAAGAAGAAGAAGAGGGTATTGACATTATGGACGGTAAATGGGAAGCGAACTCCAACCGCGGCGGCGTCGACGGCGCGTTTGATTTAGGATGCAAATCAGCCTCGAAGAGGAACGAAAAGAGTTTGTTCTGTCCCACTTCATCTAATAACGACAACATTAACAAACGAAAGAGAAGAGTTCAAGCGACGTTCATCATGCAATACTTCAACAGAGCGAAAACGTTGGGTGAGATTTTCGACGCGTTGGCGAAGAGCGTCAAGCACTCGTCGATATCTTCGCCCTCCTCGTTCACGATGGAAGTGTTGGCAAACGTAGACTCCGGGTATAAAAAATCTGATAACTGGGTCAAGCACGCGTTGGAGTTTAAGAAGCAAACCGGTAATCACGATTCGCCGTTCGTGTTGTCGTTTTCCAACGATATTCACGAACTCCGAGCGTATAATCGATTGGCGCACGTCGCGACGGCTGAATTACTCGTCTTTGCGCAAGACGACGATAAACCAGACGTGACAGACCCGAGCTCTTTATCCTGGCTTCTCGACGGTTTATCTTTAATGCGTCGTCACAAAGACTTGGCTTTGTTGGGTGCCTACCGAGGCCGGTACGACGACGGTTCTCGAATGAAGACATCGTCCAACCAAAACGACGGCTCGAAATTCGGCGGTAACTTTGAATCCGATCGCGAGACTCGCCCGATCGCGTACGTCGACAGCGAACTCGGCGTTCCTTTTCTCTGGATGTACAAAGTGAACATGGGCCCGATGTTGTTTCGAAAGTCCATTTTCTTAGCCTCCGGAGGGTTTCACGATCAATTCTCGTGCGCGGGCGAGATGGCGCAAGGGTTCGATTTCGAAATTTCCGTTCGCATGTGGAGCGAAGGATTCAAAGTTGGCTTATACGATCCAAAATGGCTCCATCGAATCGATAAGGATTTAACGGCAATCGGGAACCAAAATCGCCATCGAGACGTGCAAAAGAAAGAGTTAACGGACAAGAAAGACGAAGCGACGAAAAGAAATAACCAGAACATTTACACCTTGTTTGCATCGGAGAAAAATTTTCACCACGAGAAAGGCACAAAATTAGCCAAGAAGAGTTTGAAGGAAGATTTAGCAAAAAAAACGTTAATTTGCGCATTACCGAAAACGCACGAGTTGTGCCACAACTCGTTTTTAGACACGCCGAGAGACGCGGTGACGTGCATGTCCGCCGACCGGAAGTGTTTCCAACGAAAGTACATCGAAAAGCACAACGTCGCGGGCGCGAACGACGAAGACGCGAGGAAGGCGTTGCCGAAAGACGAGAACGGAGACATCGACGTTTCCAAAATTCGATTCACAAAAGGCGAGAAAGTGAGATTCAAATACGAGTGGTTAGAGCACGACGGCGCGCAGAGAGTCTGGAACGAAGCTTTGGTGGAGACGCAAAAAGTCGCGCTGAAGACGGCGTCGTCCTCATCATCCTCAAATCTTTCCGTCGAGGATGCCGTAAAACAATGGCTGAACGAAAACACGCCCGCGATAAACGAAAAAGTCGAACAAGTGCGCTTGCAGCTCGCGAAAGAAGCCGAACCGGAATTGAAACGCGCGGAAGAGCTCGCCGCGAAAGGTTTGATTTACGGCACCGGAGGCGCCGTCAGCGAAGAAGAACGGGCGAGACGCGCGAAAGAGGCAAAATCTGTGGATAAGAAAACGAGAGATCGCGTGGTGGAACTCGCCGGGATTAAAGCGTTCGAGGATGGGAAGGAAGACAGAGCGGCGTGGGAATAATAAATTTTTTTCAAGAGAGAGACAGAGATAGAGAAAGTATCATCAAAGTAGATTCTTGGCGATTAATGATATGTTTTCCTCTTTATCTTCTTTATCTTCTTCTTCTTTGTTATCGAGCGTTTCTTTCTTAAAACGAGAAAACTCGTCATAAATATGTACATTTTTCTTTTGATACGTAATGTTACCATTTTCTCTCTCATTTAGACGAGCAACGCAGCCATGATGGTTGCGCCAGCAGTCGCCAGCATCGCCTTGGTTGAAGCGCCTCCAGACGTACTCGTATCAGTAGTAGTCGTAGTAGTAGTAGTATCCGTAGTTGTAGTAGTAGTAGTCGTACTATCGGAACCAACGTAATCGGTATACCCGAGCGTTTTTTCCACGGTTTGCATGCAACTCACGCCACTTCCGCACGTCCACTCGCTCGCGTCGTACGAAAGAACCGTCGGTGCCGCGATAATCGCTCGCTCGGTAATCGTACCGGTGTTTAATCCGTTGGCGTCGAAGCACGGACAATCGCGGTCGTACTCGAACGTTTTTTTCGTGCCGTCCGGTTGCGGCATGTCCGTGAATGTTTCGGCTTGGGCATCGTTGCACTCGGGGTATAACGATCTGCATTTTTCAACGGTGACCAAGTTCGTGCCATCGCCGAAACAGCCGACGCCGTACGGTCCTCTGTCTTGCGCGTGGTAGTGGTACACGTCATTCGCTGGCGAATCCGGAGTCTTCCCGATGTGCGCGCCGCACGCGTCCAAGTGCGGCAACTTTTTGTTCTCGAAATCCTCCCACTTCCCGTACATGATGTACGGCCCGACGTCGCCAATTTTCGTCGAGTGCGCACCAGATTGCGAATACAAACAGTGATACCTTCCGTGGAAATGGTAATCGCTCGTGTGTCCGCCGCACGGGCCGACGCATCCGCGATACGAGTCATCCGCTTGAACGTTCGGAAACGACCACGCGACAGAATCGTAACACAATTTCCTGACTTTACTTTCCGCCAAGCCAAGATCTAAACCTCCTGCATTATCATAGAGATCGCTCGGCGTGGAACATCCCCAACCTTCAATGACTTTATCTTGCTTATCGGAAAACCCAGCCTCGAAAGAGTTGTAGATGTGCGCGTTCGTGCTCACCGCGCTCCCGCTCGGGCTATACGTCAACGTTTTCGACTTTGTCGAATCCCCAGGATCGACGTACGTTTCCGTGCCGGCATTATACGTGCATCCAGTGTCCTTCCTCAAGTCTGCCGGTTTCGGATTATTCAGCGATAAACCTAACGAAGCCGTCGTCGGGTTCACGCACGCCTCCGCCGCCTCTCCAACACGTATCGATGAAAGCGAAGAAACCAAGGCAAAGGCGGAAATGGCGAAAACACTGTTGCTGTTTCTTCGTCCTTTACTTCCTCTCTTCTTCTTCTTCTTCTCGATGGTGGTGTTAGTATTCTTCATTCAAATCCTTCTTCTTTCGTGTATTTTAAAAATTCTGTGTTGTTGTTGTGAAGAGAAATTTGTCAGTTTTTGTCATCGGTGTTTTTTTCCTTTTTTTTCTTTTTTTTGGTTTTGACTGTCCTCCCATTTTTTTTCACTCGAAGGGGCACAACTGTATTAGAGCATGGAGTTGGATCATATCACGAAAGAAGACAAAGAAACAGAGCGCATTAAGAAGAATGCGCGCGCGCGTAAACACACACCCAAAGCGTTTAGAAGAGAGCAAAGCGAGGAGGAGAGATGCTGTTGTTTTTTTGGAAGAAGACAACACTCTTTTTTGCGTACCTTTTTTACAGAGTGTTGTGTATATAAAAGACAACGAATTCCCCTAAAAGGTCACCCCACTGCCCAGAGTCTAGAGGAAAAAAAATGAGGAAAAAGAACAGTTCTGTCCTACAGTTTGCTCCTGGTGAAGTAAAAGCATACGTAAGGAAAAAGACGCGAGGGGGAACTGCTCTGTTTCGTTGTGAAAAAGACTCTCCTTTGACTCGTCTACTCTTCAGACTTTTATAAGGGGTAAAGGTGAATACTAGTAACCGAGAGAGGACAGATACTTAGTAGTAGTAT
>Ga0181597_10006497_pt1 | contig 10868 bp, 10 predicted proteins | sample 041ome_5_FD_148647 | JGI IMG/M metagenome (GOLD analysis project Ga0181597, IMG submission 148647) | Coastal salt marsh microbial communities from the Groves Creek Marsh, Skidaway Island, Georgia - 041403US metaG (spades assembly) | ecosystem: Environmental > Aquatic > Marine > Intertidal zone... | reverse complement strand
GGAGAGTAAAATAAGTTTTTAATTTTTATCAAAACAAATATTTATAGAACAATTAACTATTTTTGGGCAAGTAAATAGTTATCCAAAAAAGAGTCTAACCATAAGGAAATAGATTTGTTATACTTAAAACGTAAGAAAAGTTGATAAAATAGATTTTGAGAGCCTTTGTGAAATAATATTGTTGGCTTTTTCTTTAAAACCAAGAAAAGCCATCTTAAATGAACCAAAAAATTTACCTCTGGATGAAATTGTAAAGCATAACAATTTTGATATTTAAACGCTTGATTTTTAAAAACATCACCGCGAGCAAGGAGTTGGCATTCAGAGGGTATTTCAAAACCTTCGGTGTGAAATTGATAAAAAATATTTTGCTCTTTAAAAATATCGCCCCCTTCCCCAACTGGTTCAATCTCATAAAATCCTATTTCAGCAAGGTCGTTTTTATTTTTTACTACATCACAACCTAGATATTTTGCTAAAATTTGCGCTCCAAGACATATACCTAAAAAAGGAATGTTAGAGTCTATGACTTTTTTCATCCAATTTATTTCATCTCTAATAAACTGCTCATCATCATTTACACTCATTGGACCACCAAAAATAACAATTGCAGAATATGGAGTTAAATCAGAAGGTAAAAAGTCACCTAAAGGAGGTCTGACAATATCAGCGGAGAAACCTCTGTTTTTAAACTTATTCCCAACATCACCAGCTACAGATGTTTTTTGATGCAAAACATATAAAACTTTTTTCATAATATTTAGTTTAACCTAAAATATTTGTAGTAAATTTCAAATATAAAATTTTATAAAAAATTAATAAATTTTAATAGCTTTCTATTCAAATAGTGGCTCAATATGCATAGAATTAACATCGATCAAACCTTTGTTTGTTATTCTAAAGTTGGGTATTACAGACAATGGGAGCAAGTTGAAACCCATATAAGGAAGAGAGCACCCAGCATCTATCCATGATTTTTTGAATATTTCATTTTCTTTTGCAACTTCTGATGCTTTTTTATCAGATAACAATCCGGCAATTGGTAATTTAACTTCTGCAATTAATTTTTGATCGTTTACAATAACAATGCCGCCTTGAGTTTCTTTAATTCTATTAACTGCAAACTGCATATCTTCTTCATTTAAACCAGCCACAATAATATTGTGCGCATCATGACCTACGCTACTTGCAACAGCTCCTGATGCTAAATTAAAATTTTTTAGAAAACCATGTGCATAATCTCCTTCTTTGTTATGTCTTTCAATTACACACAAGTGACAAAGATTATTAGATTCCAATATTTCTGACCAATCACTATGTGTGTCTTTAACTTGAATCTGATCTTTGAATGTTACTATACCGGGCAATTGGGCTCTAATAACGTTTATTGTGTAATCATTTTTGTCAGGCACCTGAGGGATCATTTGAATATTGCTTGGTAGATGAACAGTATTATAAGCTTTAGATGGATACCTAAATCTATTACTAGTTAACTGCTTATCTAAATCAGCAGTAATTTTTTTATCTTCCACAACTAGCTTGCCTCCTAGCCAGGTATTATGCACATTTAACTCATCATCAATCATTATAATATCAGCCCTACGGCTATGACCAAGAGCTCCATAGTCTCTATCTATGTTGTAGCGTGTTGCTGGATGCAAAGAACCCATAGACCAAGCAGTTTCTTTATTAATTCCTAAATCCCTTGCCTGACGAACCACCCAATCTAAACCAAAATTAAACAAATCATCTGCATCTCTATCATCTGTACAAACGCATATTCGTTTTGTACTTGCTTTAAATTCGGTAACAGCCTTGATTGCTTCTTTTATGCTATTCCAAGGTGTTTTGGGGTTTCCACCACGGAGAAAAATCCATAATCCAGCATCTAAAAGATCATTAGTAAATAATTTTTCCTCAGCTTCATGAGTGTCTGTTATTCCACTTGCAGCATACGCAGCCACAAATTCTCTCCCAAATACATGTCCACTTACAGGCAAATTTCTTTTTAATGTTTCTGCTATAATAGAATGTGGAAGATCTTCTGCATTACACACAGATACAAAATCCATTTTTTCACCAAGACCGATTATTTCAGGCCACTTATCATACAAATTTGAAGCTTTGATCGAATCTAAACTTCCTCCAGCTGTTTCAAGTGTATCATTAGTAGCTGGTATTGTGCTTGGTAATGTCAGAAAAATAGATAAAGGTGCTTGTCTGCAATCCTCAAGCATCCATTCTATACCCTCAACATCACTAACATTTCCAATTTCATGAGAGTCACAAAATATTGTCGTAGTTCCATTTAATAATGCTGGTTCTGCATACGCACACCCTGTCATCATACTGCTTTCAATATGCATATGAGGATCAATTAGGCCAGGCGCTAAAATATTGTTTTGCACATCATAAGTATTTAAATAAGATTTATTGAAAATTTGTTTATGAACTCCGCTGTCCTTGACACAAACTATTCTGCCACTAGAAACCCAAATTTCTTTGTGTTCTAATATTCTGTCCGTATATGTAGATAAAACACGAGCATTAAATAAAATTAAATCAGGCTCTGAATTTCCTGAAGCTATTCTGGCTAATTTTTTTGTAGATTTAAATAGTGGTGGAACTGAAAATCTATTAATCATATGTAAATGTTAACATAAACTTTAATTGATTAAAATATTTACAATATATTATTAGAATTTATAAACAAACTATGGAACTTACAGTTTATCTATCAGGGGAAATTCATACAAATTGGAGAGATGATATTATAAAAAAATGTGAAAATTTAAAGTTACCAATCGAATTTTTGTCACCTGTCACAAATCATCAGTTATCTGATGATGTGGGAATTGAAATCTTAGGAAGTGAAGATAAAAAATTTTGGCATGATCATAAATCTGCTAAATTAAATTCAATAAGAACTAAAAATGCAATTGAGCAAGCAGATATTGTTGTGGTAAGATTTGGAGATCAATATAAACAATGGAATGCAGCATTCGATGCAGGATACGCTATTGGTTTGTCCAAAAGTTTAGTTGTTTTACATAGTCAAGAGCATCAACACGCATTGAAAGAAATAGATGCATCAGCATCAGCTGTTGCAAATACAGTTGAGGAAGTAGTAAAAATTTTACAGTATACTTCTACAAATAAAATTTAAGATGTTGCATAATTAGAAGGAGCATGGGGGGCGCTTGCTAAATCATGCGCCGCTATCGCCTCGAGATCAAAATCTCCTTTCGGAATTTTATCCATCTTAAAATTTTTATACTCATCGACTCCTCTTGCCAAAATCATAGATATGGGTGGGCCTTTAGTTTGTTTAACATATGTAGGTAAATATCTAACAGCAATTCCTATACGAGGAAATTCAGTTAAATTAGGGCCTGATCCATGAGCAAGTAAGCAATGATGAAGTGCAGCTTGACCTTTTTTTAAAACAACTGGAATAATTTCTTTTTCATTAATATCTATCTTTACTTCCTGTCCTCTAGTTAAGTCACTATTTTTATCGAATGTTTCAATGTGTTCAATTTTATTTTGTAAATGAGATTTTGGTAAATAACTCATACATCCATTATCAAGGTTTACGTCAGTTAACGCTATCCAACCTGTAACTAACTCATACGGATCCAAACCCCAATAATTTGCATCTTGATGCCAATTAATATGTTTAATTCCTCTTGCTGGTTTTATAAAAATATCAGCAGATTGAATTAATATGTTTGGACCTATTAATTCCTCAACTGAATTTAATAATGCTGGAGATATACATAAATCATAAATCCAATTAGATAATAAATGAGCCTGCAAATTCCATGGATGTTTAATATTCTTAGGTGGATTTTCAGATAAATTAATTAATTTATGAGCTGCTTCATCAGCTTTAATATTTTCAACAGCATCGATAGGAAAATAATATCCATGTGTATCATAAAATTTCTTAATTTCTTTCATTTTCAAATTTTATTATATTTTTTAATTTATGAATACAAAAAATTATAGCCTACTATGTATTAATTTAATAACTTTTAATTTTTTCTTTAGTAAAATTAGAGTTGTTGAAATAAATATAAATTTAAAAGTATTATTTTATTTTCTTCTTTTCCTGGGGGAATTGAAATTTTGAGAATTACCCTTGCTAGAATTTTTATATTTTTTATTTGATGATTTTTTTTTATCTGAACTGATGTTATTTGTTTTTTTTCTGGAAAAACTAACTTTTGTGTTAGAGGTAAGGTCGTCTTGTGAATTATTTTTTTTAAATTTATTTTTAGAAAAATTATTTTTACCTTGATCATTTGACTTTTTAGAAAATGATTTTTTATAATCAGGTTTCTTTTTAAACGTTGGTCTTTTATTATCTTCTCTTTGTTCAGAATAAGATTTTCTTGATCTTTTATCTTTGGGATAATTTTTTTCACCTTGATCATTTGACTTTTTAGAAAATGATTTTTTATAATCAGATTTCTTTTTAAATTTTTTTCATCTTGATCATTTGACTTTTTAGAAAATGATTTTTTATAATCAGATTTCTTTTTAAACGTTGGTCTTTTATTATCTGACTTTTTTTTACTATTAGATTGTTTAAAATTTTTATTTTTAGTCTTATGTTGATTGTTAATATGTTTTTCAGGATTAAGTATTTTTTGAATTTCTTTCCATTTAGAAAAATCACCTTTTGTAACAAAACTTAGCGCAATACCCTTAGACCCCGCCCTAGCAGTTCGCCCTATTCGATGAATAAAATCCTCAGCCATTTGTGGTAAATCATAGTTTATTACGTGTTCAATATGAGGTACATCTATCCCTCTTGCCGCAACATCAGTTGCAATTAAAATTCTAAATTTCATATCTCTGAAATTTTTCATTATTGTGTTTCTTTTACTTTGTCGTAAACCTCCGTGAAGTGGAAAAGATTTAATTTTACTTCTTGAAAGTGCTTTAGAAAGCTTTTCAGTTCCGTATTTAGTTTTAACAAAAATTAAAATCGAACCACTGCGAGTATTGATTTGATTAATCAGTTCATCTAGTTTTTCATCAGACTTTAATTCAATGATTTCTTGTTTAATATTCTTAGCAACGGTATTTGACTCTCCAACAGATATTCGAACTGGGTCATTTAAGTATTTAGAAGATAATTTAAGAATATTATTAGGTATAGTAGCCGAAAACATTAAAACTTGCTTACTTACTGGTAAAAATTTAATAATTTTATTAATCTGCACTTCAAAACCCATATCAAGCATTCTATCAGTTTCATCCAATACTAAATACTTAGCATCATGAAGATTTAAAGTACCTCTTTGTAAGTGATCATTTATCCTTCCAGGTGTTCCTACATATATTCTAGGTCTTTTTTTTAATTGGGATAATTGCTTACTCATTGACTCACCTCCAATTAATGTGGCTGTATTAATTGAGCTTTTAAAACCTAATAATGAATTAATAACATCTAAAACCTGTTTGGCTAATTCCCTAGTAGGTATCATAATCAAAAGAGAGCCTCTTGATGATTTTATCAATAGCTCTAATAGTGGAATGCAAAAAGCAGCAGTTTTTCCTGTACCTGTTTGTGCAGAGCCTAGAATATCCTTACCTTGCAATATTAATGGTATAGATTTTTCCTGAATAGGCGTTGGATTAGTAAAATTGATATTCTTAAGTGATTTATTAAGAACTTCATTAAGATTATATTTTGAAAATAATGTCATATTTAATAATAAATTAACTAAATCAAAATTTTAGAATTTAAAAAAAAACGACGATAAAGTAAATTTATGATGGCTATAACGATAATAAAAATTTATTCAAACACTATTAAAGTTTGATTAAATTATGTTTGTTTAACTCCCGTAGGGTGAGGTATTCCATTAATTAATAACTTAGGCTCAATACTAACATCAATCAATTCCGGTCTATTATTTAAATAATTGGCAACTGAGTCGATTGAGGAAATATCGTATATAAATTTTTCAAGTCTAGGAAAGTTTTCGATTAATGTTGGATCAAGTTTTTTTGATAAATCTAAGTGATGAAAAACAGCAAAATCACAAGCATGTGGCTTTTCATCAATAAAATACTTTTTTCCACTAGAGGTTAAAATTCTATCAAAATCATCAAATCTTGACATAAGAATGGGCTTCATTGTATCTCTTTTTTCAATAAAGTTTTCACCAGTAGCAAAATTGACTGTAGGATTTAATGGAGCAAATAATTCTTGAGCACTTTGCAAAATAGCATCTGCTTTAGCTGATTGAATTTGATCTTTGATGTCTAAGCCTGCAATTTTTTCAATATAATTTAGTATAGCTATACTTTGAGCCACCTCATGTTTGTCATCAATTATTAACACGGGTAGTTGTTTAAAAGAAACCTTAGGTTTTGTAATAGACCAATCTTCTCCATAGTATTCCCAAGACATTAAATCTTCAAATTCAATACCTGTGTAATGAAAAAGTATTCTTGGAGCCTCAGCTAATGCTCTCATTTTAAAATATATTAGTTTTAAATTCATTGAAGATTAATCATATATTTTAAAAAAAATAAAAGTTAAGTTTTAATTTACCAAGCAGCATTATAAATATTGAATGCATCTTCCTCAGTGACTTCACGAGGATTATTAACTAATAATCTAGTTTGTTTCATTGATTCTTTTGCCATCTTAGCACAAGCTTCTTTTGGTATATCAATATCTCTAAGTTTGGATGGTATTTTAAGTAATGAGGATAATTTTTCTAACCTCTCTATAAACTCATTACATATAATTTGATTATTGGTTTTTAGATTAATGTCTTTAAATATAAAAGGTGCAAGAAAAGCATATTGTTCACAAGCTTTAGGATTAATAGAATTAAATTTAAGAACATGGGGTAAAATAAGAGAATTAGATAAACCATGGGGAATATGAAATATTCCACCAATAGGATAGGCAAGAGCATGAACGGCAGATACAGGAGAATTAGCAAAAGCTTGACCTGCCATCATAGAACCAAGAAGCATATTGCTTCTTGCCTCTATATTGTGACCATCAAATACTGCGGTTTCTATCGAAGTCCCCAAAAGTTTTAAAGACTCAATTGCAAGTAATTTTGATATAGGATTATTATTCTGATTAATGGAAGTATATGCTTCAATTGCATGAACCATTGCATCAATACCAGTTGCGGCAGTAATATCTCTAGGCAAATTTAGTGTAAGTTCAGGATCAAGGACAGCAAGATCGGGTAATATGATTGGAGATGATACTCCTTTTTTTTGATCACCCTCTAGTGTTATTATCGATATTGGTGTTACTTCTGATCCAGTTCCTGCTGTAGTTGGAATTAATACTAAAGGCAATCTTGGTCCTTTAGCGTTCCCTACTCCCCAAATATTTTCAATATTTTGTTCAGTGCCTATTAATAAAGAAACTAATTTTGCTATATCCATAGATGAACCTCCACCAAAGCCCAATATACCTGTTGGTTTAAAAGTTTTTGCCCTATCTAATGCTTTTATAAGTGTTTTTTTTGATGGATCAGATTCTACATCATCAAAAACCTCAACACTTGAAGATTTAGAAAGTTCATTAATGATGGATTTGTTTAATCCAATTTTTATAAGATCTGCATCAGTGATTAAAAAAATATTATCTCCAAGCTTATCAATAATTTTATCACTAGAGCTGGTAGAAACTCCTTTTCCAAATATTATGCCAGGTGTTGTATTGAAATTAAAATCACTCATTTTAAACACACAATATAATTTATAGAGTTTATATTAAATATTATTTTCCAAAAATTCCTAATTTTATATCGTAATCCACTGCTAAGCCATAATCTGGGTCGTCATCACTATCTACAATTAACTGACCAGTTCTACTTAAAAGACGGTGGCAATCCTTCGATAAATGTCGGAGTTTAACTTTTTTACCAAGATTAGAATATCTTTCGGCTATATCTTCGATAGCTTTTAAAGCTGATTGATCTATGACTTTAGAGTTAGCAAAATCTATTATAACCAATTCTGGATCCATACTTGGTTTAAATAATTCTAAAAAACTATTAGTTGAACTAAAAAATAAAGGACCTTCTATCTCATAAACTTTAGCATTTTTTTCTGTTAAGGAAGCTCTCTCATTAGCTCTAATTCTAGAAGCTGATTTCCATGCGAAGACTAGCGCTGAGAATATCACTCCCACTACCACGGCTATAGCTAAATCTTCAAGGACAGTAACAAGGGTGACTAAAATAATCACCAATGCATCTGATTTAGGAACTACAAATAGTAATTTCAAAGAATTCCATGCAAAAGTTCCTATTACCACCATAAACATTACCCCTACTAATGATGCTATTGGTATGAGTTCAATAAGAGATGACGTATAAAGTATAAAAATTAAAAGAAATATAGCGGCTGAGATTCCTGCAATTCTTGTTCTTCCTCCTGATTTTACATTTATCATAGATTGACCAATCATTGCACACCCTCCCATTCCTCCAAAAAAACCAGTTACAGTATTTGCAAATCCTTGAGCTAAACACTCTTGGCTAGCACCGCCTCTTTTATTAGTTATTTCACCCACTAAATTTAAAGTTAACAAACTTTCTATTAATCCAATTGCTGAGAGTATTAATGCGTAAGGAAAAATAATTAAAAAAGTTTCAATATTTAAAGGTATAGTTGGAATAGAAAAAATTGGCAGCCCTCCTGAAACACTGGCTAAGTCACCAACTCTTGGAATAGGTATATCAAGCCAGATAACTAGCATTGTTACAAATAAGATAGCAGCTAAAGTAGATGGGATAATCTTTGTAACTTTTGGAAGATACCAAATGATTAGCATAGTTAAAAAAACAAAAATCAGTGATTGAATTAAAACATCGCCAGACATCCAAGTAAAACTTCCATCTAAATTTAAAATTTGAAATTGATGTAATTGAGATAGGCCTATTACAATTGCTAAACCGTTAACAAACCCGAGCATTACTGGTTGTGGAACCATTCTTATAAATTTACCCAATCTAAATATACCCGCAAGTAATTGCAATATGCCCATTAAGACAACAGTAGCAAATAAATATTGCACTCCATGATCAGCAACTAGTGCAACCATAACAACTGCTAGCGCTCCTGTTGCTCCTGAAATCATGCCGGGTCTACCGCCTATAATTGCAGTAATCAAACCTACAATAAAAGCTGCGTATAATCCGGCAAGAGGTGTTACGCCTGCCACAAAAGCAAAGGCGATAGCTTCTGGAACCAAAGCAAGAGATACGGTGAGACCAGATAATAATTCCACCTTAAATAATGAGATGGAAACACCTTCTTTAGGAATATATTCGTCCTTATTAAAACCAATTGAATTAGCGAATTGACTTATAGAAGATTTAATCATTAATTTTGGAGGTGTGATTTATAAAGCTGTATAAGGTTTTGATTAACAGTTCGCTAGTATTAATTTAATTTAATTTTTTTAATAATGAGGTGGAGGAACATCATCATCTAAATTAGAATTTTCTGTATTTGCTTCAATAATATCAATTTTATTTTTTAAATTAATTAATTCATTATTTAATTTTAAAATTTCTTTTTGTTGAGTAAAAATTTCATCACTCATTTGATTTACTTCATTTTGCAGAAAGCTAATTTGCTCTTCTAATTTTTTAACTATTGTTTCCATACTTACTAAATCATCTATTTAATTCAGTTATGTATATTTTACAATTATGCATTTTTTTTTATTCTTTATAAAATAATAAGATTTTACAAAAGGCCATATATTAAAAAAAAGTAAATAATTCATATTTTTATGAAAATATATTATTGATTATGTTAATTTATATTGTTTAAATCTTATTTCTGTGAAAAATATATAATATGAAAATAGAATTACTTTCAGGAGCATGTGGAGCTGAGATTAACGGTATAAATTTAAAAGATACATCAAGTAGTAATATTGAAATAATTAAAAATTTACTTTTTGAACATAAGGTAATATTTTTTCGTAATCAGACAATTAGTCAACAAGAACAAATAAATTTATCTAAATGTTTTGGTCCACTTGAAACTCACGCCTACACAAAAGGACTACAAGAATTTCCTGAAATTGTTAGAATAATAAAAGAACCACATGAAAAAAATAATTGGGGTGAAGGATGGCATACAGATACAAGTTATAATAAGCAACCCACTTTAGCTGTAATCTTAAAATCTCTAGAGATACCTCCTGTTGGGGGAGATACAATGTTCTCCAATATGGAATTAGCTTATGATACATTAAGTGATAATTTAAAAAAAAAGATTGAAAATAAAAAAGCTCTTCATGACTCGAGGGGCGCAGAATTTTTTAATGAAAATTATCAATCAATGGAAAGTAATGGATATAAAGAAGCTTTTTCTAATATTCACCCTATAGTTAGAACGAACCCAGACTCTAAAAGAAAAATTCTTTATGTTAATTGGACTTATACAAGACAAATTATTGGAATGGAGAAAGAAGAAAGTAATAAACTTTTAAATATATTATTTAAACATCAAGAAAGACTTGATTTGACTTGTAGATTTAAATGGACTCCTAACACAATAGCAATTTGGGATAATAGAAGTTTGCTCCATTATGCTATAGCTGATTATTTTCCTCAAAGAGGATTAGGACACAGAAGAATTATGGATAGAATAGCTGTGAGAGGAGAAACTCCTTATTAAGTAATAAATTGAAATAAAATGGTCGGGGAGAAAGGATTCGAACCTTCGACCCCCTGGTCCCAAACCAGGTGCGCTACCAGGCTGCGCTACTCCCCGAAAAAACTTGTTATATTCATAAAATTTTGAAAAACAATTAATTAGTTTGAATTTTTATAGGAATATACTTATATTCT
>Ga0181597_10006491_pt1 | contig 10872 bp, 8 predicted proteins | sample 041ome_5_FD_148647 | JGI IMG/M metagenome (GOLD analysis project Ga0181597, IMG submission 148647) | Coastal salt marsh microbial communities from the Groves Creek Marsh, Skidaway Island, Georgia - 041403US metaG (spades assembly) | ecosystem: Environmental > Aquatic > Marine > Intertidal zone >... | reverse complement strand
TAGCTTCAGCGTTAGATACAGTGTCAAGTAATAATATTATTCCTTTTTTAAATAAAATTGTTGAAAAAAATGATATTAAAACTATTGTGGTTGGTCAGCCTTTACAAAAAGATTATAGTCCATCATTTATTGAAAAAGAAATTTTAAAATTTATTGATGTTCTTAAAAATAAATTTCCAAATATTAGTCTTGAAAGGTATGATGAAAGATACACATCTGTTACAGCAAAAAAAGTTATTATTCAAAGTGGTATAAGTAAGTCCAAGAGAAGAGATAAATCTCTTGTTGATAAAATTAGTGCTACTATCATTCTTCAATCTTATTTAGAAAATTTAAAAAAATGATTTTACCAATTGTAGCATACGGAAGTCCAGTTTTAAAAAAAAGATGTATTGATGTATCAATTGATTATAAAGATTTAAATCTATTGATTCAAAACATGTGGGAAACAATGTATGCTGCGAGTGGTGTGGGATTAGCAGCACCTCAAATCGGTCTTTCTGTTAGACTCTTTGTTGTAGATGCCTCACCGTTCTCTAATGATGAAAATTTAAGTATTGAGGAAAGAAATAATTTATCAAATTTTAAGGAAGTTTTTATAAATCCAACTCTAACTCCTTTAACTAGTGAGGTTAACACATTTAATGAAGGATGTCTAAGTATTCCTGATATAAGGGAAGATATTGTTAGAGAAAATGAAATTTTAATCGAATATCTTGATGAAAACTTTAAAAAAAAGAAACTCAAATTAAATGGATTAAGAGCTCGTGTAGTTCAACATGAGTATGATCATATTGAAGGAATTTTATTTACAGATAAGTTAAGTTCATTCAAAAAAAGACTCATTAAAACAAAATTAAATAACATATCAAATGGTAAGGTTAATTCTGATTATTTGATGTCATTCCATGTTTTAAAAAAGTGAAAAAAAAAGAAACTAGTTCAGTCACTCGTTTATTGGACATAATGGACGAATTAAGAGAAAAATGTCCATGGGATAGAGAACAAACAATGAATAGTTTGAAAACTTTAACCATAGAAGAATCTTATGAGCTTTTGGATGCAATAAATGAAAAAGATTATGTCGAGATAAAAAATGAGTTAGGTGATTTATTATTACATATTGTTTTTTACACAAAAATTGCTAGTGAAAAATCAAAATTTAATTTTTATGATGTTGTAGAAAATCTAATAGAAAAGCTTATTAGTAGGCATCCTCATGTTTTTAAAACCAGAAAGATCATTTCAAAGGAACAAGTTGAAAAAAATTGGGAAAAAATAAAGTTAGACGAAGGTAAAAAAAGTATTCTTTCTGGGGTTCCAAAAACTTTACCTGCATTAATTAAGTCAGAGAGAATACAGGATAAAGTTTCAAAAGCTGGATTTAAATGGAATTCACTAAACGATTCTAAAAATAAAATTAACGAAGAATTAAAAGAGTTGAATTTAGAGATCAGAAAAAACAATTTTGATCTGATGGAAGAGGAATATGGGGATTTAATGTTCAGCTTAATTAATTATGGCAATTTACTTGGAATTAACTCTGAAAATGCTCTTGAAAAAGCAAATAAAAAATTTATTAAAAGATTTAAGCAAATGGAAACCTTAATTGATAAAGATAAAATGAAGATAGAAAAGTTAAAACCATTTGAATTATTGAAGTATTGGGAAAAGTGTAAGTAGCCTTAATTTAATAAACTCTTTTTCGTTTTATTTAAATTTTCAATTTCAATTTTATTTTTATCAATCTTTCTATGAACTTTTTCAAGAAGTTTATTCTCTTTTGATTCTTCATTAAAAAAAGATAAATTGTTTTCCTGTTGAACGAGCTCTTTTTTTAATACATCTAATCTTTGGTTGATGGTATTAATTTCTTCATTTATTTGATCAGAGCTCATGCATTTTGTTTTAATTTCAGTAATTAATTTCTCGATCTCCAAATTATTGAGTCCTAAATTTAAAAACAATGAATTTATTTTATTATAAAATATTTTTTCATTTTTTGAATTTGAAACACCAATTAAAATAAAATTTTCAATTATTTTTTCTAAATCTTTTTGTTTTCCGCTAAATGAATTCAACTTCTCAATTATCGATTCTTGCTTTTCAGTTGACTTAATAAGTTCTTTTGAATTAAAATTCTTTTTTTCATTGAGTTTTCTAAAAAATATATCACATTTACTTTTGAAGTCAAGCCAGTTTTTTTTGTTAACCTTATATGGTACGGGTTTAATTAACTTCCATTTTTTTTGAATAGAAATTATTTGTGATCTGAAAGATTCAGGATTCTCATTATCTAAAATTTTCTCAACTTCGTTAATTAATGAAAACTGTTTTTGAATGTTATCAGAGTAAACATTTTTTAAATTTTTGAAAAATGAGTTTTTTTGTGAGTAAAATTCTTTTATTAATTTTTTATAGTCGGTCCAAAATTTTTTATTCGTTTTTTTTGGAATAGGTCCAGAATTCAAAATTTGTCTTTTAATTTTTTCAAAATCACTTATTCTTCTTTGCCAAGACTTTAATGATTCTGATTTGTCCTGAATAAGTGATTTACCTTTTTCCAATAAAATTATTATGTTATTATAGTTTTTTTCTAAAATAGAGTCTCTATTTTCTTCAAAATGTTTTTTTGATTTATTTATTTCGATTTCAATTTCCTCTAATTCCCTGTTAAGCTCTTTTTCAAACTTTTTTTCAACTGGACCAAGTTCATAATTCCATCTTTTTTTTAATCGTTGAAAATCTTTCCAAATTTTTATTTTATCATTAGAATTAATCAGATCCTTGGCATGTAATAAAATCTTTTCTTTTTGAATTCTATTATGTTCTAGATCAATTTCTTTAAATTTTCTGTTTAAGTGTAGATAATCATAAAAGTTTTTAATATGATGTTGAAAATTATTCCAAACAATTTTACTTTTTGTCCTTGGAACTGGACCTATTTTAAACCAAAAGCTTTGAATTTTTTTAAGTTCCTGATATTTTTTGCTTATTGAAATATCATCATTTATTAGATTTTTTAGTCTATCAATTAGTATTTCTTTTTCAACTAAGTTCTGATTTGTGTTAATTTTTTTCAACCTAATTTAATTTAACATCAACATTAAGTTAGGTATTTTTATTTAACTATTCCAAATCCTCCAACTCTCATTTGCTTGATTTTCAAGCATTTTCTTACCATTGATAATTTCTGCACCTGCTTTTTCAGATTTAATTAAAAACTTTGTTTTAATCGGGTTATATATTAAATCATAACATAAATGATTTTTTGATATGTACTTATATGGAATATTTGGACATTCATCAACTTTTGGGAAAGTACCAACAGGAGTACAGTTTACAATAATTGTATTATCCTGGATAACATTTTTGTTAATTTCTTCATATAATATTGTGTTAGAACTAGGGGTTCTAGAAACAATTGTAGACTTTACTTTTAAACCTTCGAGCGCATGAATAATTGCCTTAGAAGCTCCCCCAGCACCTAAAATCAATGCCTTTTTATGATTTAAATTTTTATTATTTAAAGTTTTCTTAAATCCTATATAATCAGTATTATATCCACTTAATTTATTTTTTTTATCAATTTTTATGGTATTTACTGCTCCAATTTTTTTTGCAATTGGGTCAATATAATTTAAGTATTCAATTATACTTTCTTTGTATGGTATGGTTACGTTCAAACCTTTGATATTGTTACCTTTTATAATATCTAATATTAGTTCGATTGAATTAATATCAAAATTTTCATAACTACAATTAATAATTTTTTCGTTTATAAATTTTTCTTTAAAAAATTTTTTAGAAAAGGAATAATCAATTTTAAACCCTATAAGTCCGAATTTTTTAATACTTTTTTGCATATCTATTAAAAACAAAGATTATTAATACACCTATTACTATCCATAATAGTAAAATTGAGTTTTGAAAATTTAGTTCAAATTCTAAGCTTGAATAATTCCAAGGCCAAACAATAAATAAAGAACCAAAAATAAATCCAATTATAACTTGATTGACTGTTTTTTTAAATTTAGTTATCAAATAACTAAGGAAATTAGACAATAATATTAAACCTGCTACTGAACCCAAAGCAAATACAGCTGCAATTTTAATTAGTTCTATTTCATGACTTATATCAGTTTTAAATCCAAATAATATTAAAATTGAGTTGTAAAGAGAATTTACAGAATCAATTAATAATAATTTAAAATTTCCAAGTAATATTAATAGAAAAGACCCAGATAAACCTGGGATAATCATTCCACAGATACTTATAAATCCACAAAAAAATATGAAATAAAGATTTCTATTTTCAGAAATTGGCTCGGAGATACTAATTAATATTCCGATAAATAAACCCACAAATACAAAAAGAATAGATTTCAAGTCCCAATTTTTATTTTTTTTTATTAATAAAATGTTTGAAGCTAAAATCATTCCGAAAAATATTGACCAAACTTTTAATTCATAATTTCTAAAAAGAATATCAAGTAACTGGGAAGTTGTAAAATAACTTACAATAATTCCAAAAAAAATAGTGAGCAAAAAATATAAATTATATTCTTTGTTTAATTTTTTTAAATCAGGAAATAACTTAATAGTATTTAAATTTATTTTTTTTAATGAATTTATCATTTCAAAATAAAAACCTGTAATTAAAGCAACCAAACCACCAGAAACACCCGGTAGCTTATTCACCGTTCCCATTAAAATACTTTTCAAAAATAATATTAAGTAAAACTTTCTATTTCTTTCTTTCATGAGAAAACCTTTCTAAAATCAAAACAACCATCACACCAATTACAAAAAAAAGTATACCCTGATTAAATTCAGAATTTAGAAAATAATTATCAGGAATATACATGTTTTGGATAAAATCGCTAGTTGATACATTTTTATATTTCCATGGCCAAAGAGATGGTAGTGATCCAATCATAAATCCGATCAGGCAGTATAAGGTATTGTTTTTATATTTAGTATAGGACCATGTTAAGAATTTAGAAAATAATTTTACACCTAATATTGCACCAAAAGCAAATGAAAAAAAGTTTAAAAAATAGTCAGAATTAAACTTAATCACTTCTTTGAAAGTTAAAAGCATAGTTTCGTATGCACCTAATAGAACTAAAATATATGCTCCTGAAATTCCTGGAAGAAGCATAGCGGTAATACTAATCATTCCGCAGAAAAGTAGATAAATAAAGTCAATATCTGTACTACTTGGTTTAATCATTTGAATATAAATTGCTAGAAATATTCCAATTAGCAAAAGATAAATTTGATTGGGTAATATAAATCTAGATTTTTTAAAATCTAATTTGTCAGTTTGTCTTAATAAGAATATTATACTTGCTGAAATTAATCCTAAAAATAGTGACCAAAGAGCGATAGGGAAATTTTCTATTAGCACTAGAATAAATTGACTAAAAATTATAATACTAAAGAAAATTCCAGAAACAACTTTAAATAAAAAACTTAAATTATAGTTAATCCAGATATTTTTAATTCCTAATTTTTTATAATCATTATAAATTTTAAGGTTAATACCATTAATTGTTCTTAACAATTCCTCATAAATTCCAGTAATTATTGCGATAGTTCCTCCAGAAACACCAGGGACAATATCAGCAATTCCCATAAACATTCCTTTTATAAAAATTATAATGTCTGAAAAATTGGTCTTTTTCATCGAATAAAATTAGTTATTTAAAATTAAGTATTTAATTGGCATTCATGTTTTTGAAAACATGAAGTTGTGGAATAATTGGAAATATGTCTCTAAAGTAGTCGTAGATAGCTGGATTTAGGTTGTAAGCTTCTTTCAAACAAAAATTAGCTTTTTTGATTTCTCCCAAACTAAAATTAATTACATAACTAATATATTTTATCTCACCCTGTAAAGATTCAGGATAGTTTTCAATTTTATTTAAAAGTTCAACTGATAATAGTTTATTTTCAGGAATTTCTAAAATAGTTTTTGTCAAAAAAATTAGTGTGCTTAAGTTTAATTCACCTAACGAAATTATTTCTTTAAAAGAAATTTCAACCTCATTAAATTGATTTAAATTCAAACAGATTTTACAAAATAATTCCCAATATTTAATATTCTCTGAGTCAATTTCAATAGCCTTAATTAGATTTTTTTTAGCTTGTTCAAAATCATTTTGTTTGTAATAAATAGTTGCTAACGACATCCATGCCTGATCATGAACTGGATCTTCAATTAAAGTTTTGTTGTAAAATGACTTAGCAATTTCCAAGTTGCCTAATTTGTTATGACAGCATGCTATTCTATGTAAAGCAAATGGATTTGGACTATCAATTTCAACTACTGTTTTATATTGTTCAATGGCCTGATTAATTTTATTTAATTTTTCAAGAACTTTACCCATTTCTAAATAAGCTCCAACAAAAGAATCATCACAAATTATTGCAAAATCAAAAGCAGTTAGCGCTTCTTTATATAAATTTTTATTAAAATATTGTTTTCCGAGTTGATGCCAACCAACCTCACAATATGGATTTTTTTCTATAAATTCATTTAAATAATTTATTGTATTGTCTGTATTTCCTAATGAGTCAAAGCAAAATAGTAAATTATTAAGAACAGCATAATCTACATCATACTTATTTAAGTACTCAATAAATTTTTCTTTAGCTTTTTCAAACTCGTCAATAAATAGATATTCTTTTCCTATAATTATTGAAGCATCTTGATAAAATTCACAATCTTTTTCAATAGTTTTTAAAAGATTAATAGACTCAAGATGATTTTTTCTTTTTGAAAAGATTTTAGATTTTTGAATAATTATTTCAGGGTTATTTTTCTCTATTTCGAATATCCTGTTTACTAATTTTTCTGCTTCATCGATTTTATTTTGAGTTATTAAAGACTCAATATTTAACAATGAAATTGACAAATTTTCTGGATACTGATCTAAAGCCATTTTGATAGCTTTATTTGAAAGAGACACGTTTCCTGATTCAAGATAATATATAATAATTGACTCAAACTCATCAACGTCAAAGAATAAAAACTTATTAGTTTTAAGCATTGATTCAAACTTCAAAATAGAATTTGAAAAAAAATCTTGAAATTCTTCCTTCATACAATTAAAGATATAATGAGATTAGTTTGAAAATATTTGTTTTTGATATTGTTTTTAACAAATTAATGAACAGTTTTATTTAACTTATCCAGAACTTTTAATATAATTTTGCACCCCTTTTTTATTTCACTGATTTTCACTGTTAGAGGAGGCGTAATTCTTACAGCTTTAGGTTCAAATAATAAAAAAAACAGAATTAGGCCTTCATTTAAACATTCTTCAACTAGTTTTTTTGTGATGGATGATTTTTTTAAAATTATAGCTAGCATCAGTCCTTTTCCTCTTATTTCATCAATTAGTTCATGTTTTAATAAAGTCCTAATTAAATTTTCTTTAGTATTAATTCTTGACATTATATTTGAACTCAAAGTTTCAAGCAAATTTGAGTGTGCTGCTGCTGCTATCACCGGATGTCCACCAAAAGTTGTTATATGACCAAGAATTGGATTTTTCTTGAACAAGCTCATATTTTTTTTATTTGTAGTCATGGCTCCAATGGGGAAACCACCCCCCAATCCTTTCCCAAAAACTAATATGTCAGGGACAAAATTGTAATGTTCAAACGCGAAAAGCTTTCCTGTTCTTCCAATTCCAGGTTGAATTTCATCTATAATTAATTGCGCCCCAACTTCCTCACATCTTTTTTTTAGTTTTTTTAAATAATTATTTTCTGGTACTATAAAACCAGCACCTCCTTGAATAGTCTCAATAATTACAGCAGCTGTTTTTTTGGTAATTAAAGATAAGTTTTGAATGTTATTAAATTCAATAAATTTAATATTAGGAATTAGAGGTCTGTAAGCTCTTTTTCTCTCCTCATAACCCATAACGCTCATGGCGCCTTGTGTATTTCCATGATAACCATTTTTTGCAGCAATCATTTCACTTCTTCCAGTAACTCTTTTGGCTAATTTCATTGCAGCTTCAATAGCTTCTGTTCCTGAATTTGTTAAATAGGTATTATTAAGAGATTTTGGAAGATTTTTAGAAATTAGTTCACATAATTTTATTGTAGGTTTTTGAACAAATTCTCCATAAACCATCACGTGCCAGTAAAGGTTTAGCTGATTTATTACGGCTTTTTTAATTTTTTTATTGTTATGTCCAAGATTTGAAGCTGAAACACCAGCAACAAAATCCAAGTATTTTTTATTATTAGTATCATATATATATGATCCGTTAGCTTTGGAAATTTCTAAACAAATTGGATTTTCGGTTGTTTGAGCTTGATATTTAAAAAAACTATCCTTCAATCAGTTGTCAATTATTTGATTTTTATTATGAATTTTCTCTTTAATTCTCCAATTAAAACCATTTAAAATCTTTTCATTTTCTTCTAACTCATCTTCGGGGTATACCTTACCCTCCGGATTAGTATAAAAAATTATTTCTTCTATTTCATTATTATCTATTAACATCTCAATTGAACTACAAATAGCTTTATCGATTCCAACTAATTCATTTGTATCTTCATCATACAAATAATAAATCATTTCTGTATTCCTATTAAGCTTTAATTTTTTTAATTCATTTTCTTGAAATTTTCCATATAATTCAATTCCCTTCATTTGATTAAAATTATTAAAACCTAAACTGTCTTTTTCAATTATAAAAGCATTATTTAAAATTTTCAAAGAATCTAACTCGTTAGTTTTTAGATCTCTTAAAATATGAATTTCATCTCCCGTCATTTGACTATTTCCATTCCAAATAACTGGGTTTTTTTTTGCAATTTCATTACTTGTTAATACTTGCTGTTCTCTTTTGGATAAGTTGTTTCGAATTAGTTTTATCAAGCCATTTTTTTGGTTCATCAGGAATTTGTCGGACTTTCCAGACATATTAGATTTTATGAAATTAACATTATATCTTCCTTTAATAATTCTATTCTCCTCCGGTCCAATTGCAAAAAGCGAGTCAGCTTTTATGAATAGTGAATCTGTTTTATAAATTTTGATAGCATATGGATTTTTAGTAATTAATGCTGAATCCAAAGCCTTGTAAACTTGAGCAAAATCTCCTTTAATAATAGTTTTATTTAATGTATCGGTAATAATTACGTTATTTGTTCCAGAAGCGTATTGTTTTTTATCATCAAAAATTAAACTATCTCCTTCAATTTTTCTTTTATCATATAGAATTTTAGATTTTTTGACGAAATAACCATTTTTATTTTTAGTATCGTAAAATCCTTTTTCACAAAATATGGTATAATCAACACCATTTATAACCGTTGGACCATAAAAAAAAGCTTTTTCTGTATCACTAAAATAATCTAGGATGTCAGAATTTATGTTGTAATCATCATTGTATACATTAACTCTGTCTTTAAAACTGTATTTAGAGTTATTTAAAAAATATTTGCCTCTACTGCTTTTTATTGTGTTTGAAGAGTCTTTAATAGTTCCACCGTTTTCAAAGTATATTTCTTTAAGATCTCTGTCGTGATATAATATTTGTGTTTTTAAACTTGAACTTTTGTTATTGAAAACTACATTTTCTCGTGCTATAATTTTTCTTTCATTCCCTTCATAGTCTAATATTTCACTATACAATTCAATACTATCTCCTTGTTTTACTACTACGTTTCCACTTGCTTTAAAAGAATTATTTTTTTTGTAAAATAGAGCGTAATCTGACCACACATCCATTCCATCATGAAAAAGATGAACCCTTATTTCATTATCTTTTTTTAAAATATTTGCTCCAGGTAAAGTGTTTTCGTTTCTGTCAAATGAACCGGCTTCTATTATTTGAATTATCTTTCTTTCTTGAGATATTACTATATTAAATAGTAGAATAAAGATTAATGATATTCTAATTTTCAAATTTTATTTACGTATTATAGTTTGTGTTCTATCAGGTCCAACTGAGATTATTGCAATAGGAACCTTTAATTCTTTTTCAAGAAATGATACATAGTTCATGAAAGAAGTAGGGAAATCCTTTTCTTCTTTTATTAAACTTATATCTTCTTTCCAACCTTGAAATTCAGTGTATATGGGTTTAATTTTTTGATTTTCTAGTGAAAAAGGGAAATGTTCAATTATTTTACCTTCATAATCATATGATGTACAAACTTTTATTTTTTTGAATCCTGAAAGTACATCGCCCTTCATCATCATTAATTTTGTAACACCATTGACTCTTACAGCATATTTTAATGCAACAAGATCTAGCCAGCCACATCTTCTTGGACGACCAGTTGTCGCACCGAATTCATTTCCAACTTTACTCATTACTTCTGCATTTTTATCAAACAGTTCAGTGGGGAAGGGACCACTTCCAACTCTTGTTGTGTATGCTTTAAAGATTCCAAAAACATCTTTTATTTTGTTTGGAGCCACCCCCAGTCCTGTGCATGCTCCAGCTGCAGTTGTATTAGAGGAGGTTACAAATGGATAAGTTCCAAAGTCTATATCTAAAAGTGAACCCTGAGCTCCTTCAGCAAGGATACTTTTATTAGAATCTAATTTGTTAAAAATAAAATTTTCACTATCAATAAAAGGAATTTGCTTTAGCTTATCAATGGCTATGAAAAAATCTTCCTCGAGTTCTTGAAGATTATATTGTAGGTCAACACCATAATTTTTAATCATGGCTTCGTGTTTGTCAGAAAGTTTTCTATACTTTCTCATCCAGTCTGAAAGTTCAATATCGCCAATTCTAATTCCATTCCTCCCAGTTTTGTCCATGTAAGTTGGTCCTATTCCTTTAAGAGTTGATCCGATTTTGGATTTGCCTTTTGATAATTCGGAGG
>Ga0181597_10006486_pt1 | contig 10876 bp, 10 predicted proteins | sample 041ome_5_FD_148647 | JGI IMG/M metagenome (GOLD analysis project Ga0181597, IMG submission 148647) | Coastal salt marsh microbial communities from the Groves Creek Marsh, Skidaway Island, Georgia - 041403US metaG (spades assembly) | ecosystem: Environmental > Aquatic > Marine > Intertidal zone... | reverse complement strand
TATGGTTCAAAATCTTTTAATAAAAATATCTTAAGTTTAGCAATTGTGCATTTTAATAAAAAAGCATTTGTTAGAAGTAATCCTAACTATCTCTACTCAGGAAAACAACTTTATCTTCCAAGCATTAATGAGATAAAAGGCTTAATTATTAAAAAAAATAAAAACCAGGATGTAAATCAAAATAAATCGCCACTTTCCTCTCAAATATATTTTTTTGGAGGGTAAAAATTGACTACAGGTTTTCTTAAAATTTTGATTTTTACAACAATTCTAACTTTTTTTTCTAATTTTACTTTTGCGCTTTCTGGAAAGGAAATTTCAACTCAAGTTTCTAATTGGCTATCTTCTAAAGGTGTTTTGGGGCAGCCAATTTTTTCAGGTAACCGTATTTATAAAGACTGTGATCAAAAACTTCAGATTAGTAAGTATTTAAATTCATTTAAAACAGTAAAAGTAAATTGTCCAAATAATGATGCCTTGGACTTATTTATAAGAATAAAATTAGATGAAAAAATAAAGACTAATTCAAGATTAAAATCGAAAAAAATAGAAGACAAAAACCAATTTAAAAATAAAACAAAAGTTTATAAAAAAGAAAATAAAGTTATAAAAAAATACAAAATTTTTAAAATGAATAGGGGATTAGAGAAAAATGCTGTTCTTCAAGATGATGATATTAAAGTTGCTTTTTCGAGTAAATCTTCACAAACTTCATTTTTTAAAACTAAAAACGAATTAATAGGAAGAAAATTAAATAAAAATTTAAAAATGGATCAAATATTGCATCCTAGACACCTTAATACAAAGTTTGACGTCAATAATGGGGATCAGGTTTCGATTGTATCAAATACTAAGACTATAGCAGTAACAGTATTAGGTGAAGCTCTCGGTTCAGGAAATTTAGATGATTTAATTCGTGTTAAAAATATAAGAAGCGGCAAGGTAATTAAAGGTTATATAAAAAAAAATAAAATAATTAGAGTTTTTCGCTAAAATAAAAATAAATAATGTCGTATTAGTGTGTGCGGAGATAAGATTATGGATAAAATATCAAATAATACATATAGTAATATACAAAAAAATGTTTCTAAAGGCAAACAGAGCCATGAAGCCTCTATTAAAAGTGTATCAACTATTAAGTCTGAGGTAAGTGATAATGTTGTTGATCTGAATCAGACTAAGTTACTGGCAGCTAGTTTAGCTAAATCTGCCCCTGTTGATGGTGATAAGGTCCAAAAAATTAAAGACGCGATCTCATCAGGTAACTATCCACTTGACCTTGATAAAATCACAGATGCGCTTATGCAGGCTTATAAAGAAATGAAATCATAAATTTTTAAAGTATTTATTATGAATAAAATTGAAGAGTTTACTTCTCTACTTAATAATTTAGATGAGTTAGATAAAAAAAAATTTAACCCTTCCGAATTCCAAGTAGTTAATAATAAATTACAGAAACTTTTAGATGAAATGGCATCTAGGAAAGTTGAATTACAGAAAGATAATTTCTTTTTGGATCATAAAAATATGTTTTTAGAAATAATTTCTAAGATAGAGTCTTTACAAGATAAAATGATACCCAAAGCCGAGATTATAAATTCATTTTCAAAATCCCAGCTTTAATTTTTACAAATTATTTATAGCAATTTTCAAAAAAATGATGAATATGAATTTATGATTATAGATTTTTTGTTGTCAAATTTTGAGATTTTGGTTTTTTCTTCTATTTGTATTTTAGTTATAGGGTTTTTATTATTATTCTTTTTTCAAAATCAAAATCATAAACAAGAAAAAGAAATAATTTTTAAATATGTTGAAGATCTCAATAAATTTAATAAAGAAATAAAAGAATATCTAATTGTCATAGGTAATTTATTAGACCAACAAAAAAAAGAAATTACTAAAGCCTCAGAAAAAATAGTATTTATTGAAAGAGAAATAAATAGATTGAGTGAAATTAAAGGATCTGAAGATGTGTTAACGAAAGCCATAGAGATGGCGAGAGAAGGGAGCACAAGGGAGGAAATAATAAATAAGACGGGCTTAAGAGACGACGAGGTAGAAGCAATTTACACATACTATAGAAAGTAGATTTTAGGTTTCTTTTTCTTTATCCTTTTCTAAATCCTCTAATAATATAGCTTTATCTCCTTCAATCATTTTCTTAGCATCTTCATCAGTTACATCAATTTGAATTCCAGAAGGAAACCTAACTCCATTAACCTCAGTAGTTTCTTTTATTTGAACTCTTACCCATTCTACAGGAACATTAGTCGGTTTCTTTGAACGCTTTATTATTTTTTCAACTATATTCCCAGTATCACTTATTTCTTCTTTTATATAGTTATCGTTGGCAGTATTCTCGTTAATTATAGCTTGTATTCTCTGGTTTAACACAGAAACTCTAGCGGCCAAACAGGCGATGTTAAAAATTAGATTATTTTCCCGGCTAGAAACCTGTTTTATTTTTAATGCTAATTCTTCGAGCTTTAAATTCTCAAATTCGTCTAAAAGCTCTTCTTTTTTATCTAAAATCTTTTCTGATAAATCCATAATAAACACCTTATACTATATATCCATTACGACAATTAAAAAAATTTTAAAGTTTTTACAAAAATTAAAATCAGTGTCTCTAAAATAATTGGCATTTAATTTGCAATTGTATACTCGAAATTAGTTATATTAAGAGTTTTTAAGATGGATGCGATTAAGGATCAATTATCTTTTTATTCAAAAGCCTTACAATTAAGAGGCAAGCGTAATAATATTTTAGCTTCTAACATAGCTAATGCTGCTACCCCTAATTACAAAGCTAGGGATATTAGTTTCTTAGATGAATTAAAGAAAGCAGATAGAGACGGTCCTATTAAGACATCCCATGAAAGTCATATTGTTCATAATTCAGGAAAATCCTTCAACGAGGTTTCTTATAGAGAACCTCTGATCACATCACTTGATGGAAATACAGTAGAATTAGCAGTTGAGCAGATGCAATTTGCAGAAAATTCAATGAGATACTCATCCACTGTTAATTTTCTAAATGGGAAAATAAATAAAATCATGTCTGCAATTAGGGGTGAATAATGGATATTAAATCAGTCTATGATATTGCGGGCAGAGCAATGGCGGCACAGTTGGTTAGATTAAATACTGTTGCTTCAAACCTAGCTAATGCTGGTTCAACTACGGGTGACCCTAAAACAACTTACAGACCTTTAAAGCCAATCTTTGAAACTCAATATAGTGATTTAGTGAAAAAAAATGGTATTGCTACGGTCGATGCGGTTGAAGTTCAGGAAATAGGTAGGGAGCCTATTAAGTCATATATGCCAGCTCACCCAGCTGCTGATGAAGCAGGTTACATATATAAAGCTGCAGTCAATGTAGACGAGGAAATGGTTGATATGATGGAAGCATCAAGACAATACCAGAATAACGTTGAAGTTATTACCACCCTAAGAGCATTAACTATGCGAACTTTAAACATTGGAAAATAAGGAAAATAAATGTCTGAAATTAACTCTTCAAATCAATCACTTAATAACATTTTAGATAAATTAGGTATTAATTCTTCTAAAGAAAAGTTTGCACCTAAAGAGACCAAAGATCAACTTGGGCAAGAAGATTTCTTGAAATTGATGACAACACAACTTCAAAATCAAGATCCATTTGCACCAGTAGATAACGCTGATTTTATTGCCCAGATGGCACAATTTTCCACGGTAACAGGTATAACTTCAATGGATCAAACCATGAAGTCTGTTAGTGAGCAATTATCAGAAATGAGGATTGCCTCCACAACTCAGTTAATGGGACATTCTGTTTTAGTTCCTGGAAAGTTTGCTAGACCAGACAAAGAAGGCGTCATTAGTGGTGTGGTAGATTTACCTGATACAGCGTCAAACTTAAACATTATTTTCGAAAATAGTGAAGGTGAAGTTTTACACCAAGATTCACTTGGAACTCAAAAGGCAGGATTAGTTGGGTTTGAATGGAAAGATATACCATACGATATTTTAATGTCAGATACTCCAATAACAATTAGGGCTTTTACTGGTAATACGGGTGATACTGGTGAATTACCAACACAGGTGTATGCTAATATTTCAGGCACTTCAAAAACTGACACCGGAGTAATGTTAGAAGTTGAGGACTACGGAATGGTTGATCCATCACAAGTAGTACGTTTTAAGACTAATGAAATCTCACCACGATCACAAAGTGATGGTTCGCTCAGAGATTTTCTAAGTAATAACATTTAAGAATTAATATATTTACTAGGAGAAATTAGAGATGTCATTTTATACCGCTCTTACTGGACTAAACGGATCGCAGGCTGATATTTCAGCTACTTCAAACAACATAGCTAACGTTGCAACGACAGGTTATAAAAGAAGTAAAGCTGAATTTGGTGATATTTTTGCGACCTCTCCATTACAAAACAGTTCATCCTCTATTGGTTCTGGTACAATATTAAAAGGAATTAAGCAGCAATTTACACAAGGTAACGTCTCATCATCTCTTAATGCTCTTGATATGGCGATTTCAGGTCAGGGCTTTTTTGCATTGAAGCCGTCATTAACGACTAACCAAACTGTTTATACTAGGAACGGTTCTTTTTCAGTAAATAATGATAGATACGTTGTTGACTCGGCAGGTCAGTTTGTGCTCGCACTTCCTGTTTCTGACGATGGATCTGTCCAAGGTGGTGAAATTGCTGACGCCCAGCCTCTTAAATTAGAATTGGAAGCTGGTGAAGCCAAAAAAACAGATAACTTAGAGTTGGCGGTTAATCTACCAGCTTCGTCTACAGTATTTGCTTCTGCTGACGACTTCGATCCTGCAAATCCAGCAACATTTAATTCATCAACATCTGTTACGATCTTTGATAACCTTGGTAATCCGGTGATTGCAACAGCCTATTTCATTAAAACGCAAGCTGCTCAAGGAAATGAAGCAACACATAAGTATCAAACAAAATTTATTGTTGATGGCAGAGAGGTTCAGCCATCATTAACCGAGGCTATATCACCAACTGGACAAACACTTGTTGTCGATAGATTTGGTCAAATTATACCTATGAATGAAAAGCCTCAAATTATTTCAGTTGCTCAGACTCAGCCTCTATTTTATTTAGACGATTTATCCAATAAGACAGTGTCTAAGTCAGCAACAGTTACATCAACTGTTTTAGAAGATGCAGCTTTTACAGCAACCGCTCCATCTATAACTGTAGTAACTGATCCTTTACAATATAATACAACTTATGAGGCTAACCCAACTCTAAATAAATCAACATACTGGGGAAAAGATTTTCTTACAATCAGAGTAGATGATACAACAGGTAGTGCTGGTTTTAAGAGTATAGACATAAGACCAGGTACTTATACAGCAGCAACATTGGCTTCTGAGGTTCAAAGAGCTATTAATTCTGGGCTCGGAGATGATGCTAAATTAGCAATAGATCCTGTTACTGATGGTAGTTTTTCAATACAATTCAACCAACTTGATAATAATGACGAGATACAAACATTATCGGCTATAAATGTAGATTTAATGCAGGATAGTTTTGTAACTGACAAATTATTTACTACTACTAGTGGTATTGAAAACGTGGCTTCGCCAAACTTTACTAGGGAAGAGTTTTTAGCTCATGCTCAATTAAGAATTAATGATGCATTAAACAGAGCAGCTGTTTCAGCAGATGGTTCAACAAACAATTCCTCAACTTATGGTGTAAATTCATCTTTATTTAATAGAGTAACTGGTAAAGCTTTATCTGGTGCCATTAAAGAAACAGAAGTTTTAAGCTTTAATTATAAAAAACCTTCTTTGGATTTAGCGGATGAAAACAACGTTACCACTGAAGAAAAATTTTTACTTCATAGTTATTATAATGCCTCTCCTACATTAAAAGTTTTTGACAAAGCTTTAGACGTGACTGCTGTAGGTGGAAACACGATGGTACAAGATACTAGTGGTACTTTAAAAATATACATTAATGACGCTGATAATTCTATCAGTTCAACAAGTTTTCCAACGGAAGTATATCTTGCTGGAGAGTTTGATACTTCTACTTCTACAGCTAACGATTTGAAATATAACGGTGCAAAATTTTCAGTTTCAAGCGCTGGTACAGACGCAAATGGAAATGAATTTTTAAATCTTAAATCTGATTCAACAGCTGCTATTAATATTACCGATACAAAAATAAAAGTTTTGCATACTGAATCTAAGGACGTAACTGCCTATTTTGAAGGTGGAACAGGTATATTTTCAGGACAAACAGAGCATTTTGGAAGTAATAGGATTGTTTTAAAAGAACTTAATAAACACGCATACTTAAACAAAGACCTTAAACAGCCGGATACTTTGCTTAATGGTGCGATTGCATCTGCAAATAATCCTGCAACAGGTGCAGGTGTAATTACTGTTGATACAACAGCAGGGTTTCCATCATCAGGTACTTTATTAATTGGATCTGAACAAATATCGTATACTGGCACGACAGCTACAACTTTTACTGGTATTACTAGAGGAGCTAACGGAACGACTGCAGCAGCTGCTCTTGATGACGCTACTGTAAAATCAGTTGATTTTTCTGATGGTATAATGAGTGGCTTTAAAGACATTCTAAGAAATACAACTTTATCATCAGTTCCATCGACAAGAGCGACTAATGCTCCAAGTGAAGGCACAAATGTTATATATGAAAAAACAGGAGCATCTACGGCTGGAACAACAGCTCTTGTAGTCGATGGTGGAACAAATGGCATTAGAGTTGGTGATATTGTAGTTGGTGCAGGTATAACTGCTGGTACATATGTAAGTGCAATTAATCACGATACATCTACAGTCACTTTGAGCGCAGTAACTACAGCAAATTTAACAGGAACGACAACAACGGCTACAGGTACAAAAGTTTCATTTATGTCAAGTAACCATACTATAGGTACTGGTGCTACAGGACAAACTGGAATAGTTGTAGCTGACGCAACTAATATAGCTGTCGGTGATTTGGTTTATGGAACTGGTATAGCAGCTAACACAACTGTGGCAGCTGTTTCTGGAACTACAATTACTTTAAGTGCAAACACAACCGCTAATATATATGGCGGAGAATTAAATTTTGTAGATGGCGATGGTCTAGGTGCACAAGTTTTAAATAATGGTGCCGTTGCTCAAGGTGCTACAACTATAGTTGTTGATGCTAATACAAACATATCAGTTGGCGATGTTGTGGAGGTTGAAGGAGTTACTGCTGGAACAACAGTCACAAATGTAAACGGCACTACAATTACAATTAGCGCGGCGACAACTGCTGCTATTGCTGACAACACCTCAATTTCATTTTTACCAGCAGATTCAGAAATTTTGAATGTTGGTTCTACTGCAGGTTTTACTGATGCTACTGCTGATAATCCCGGAAAGTTTAAATTAGGAAATGAAATTATAACTTATACAGGAAAAACAGCTACTACTTTGACTGGTATTACCAGAGCAGCATACAATACTGAGAGTAATTCTGTTACTGCATCAACTGAAATTAGTTTATTAGATAGTGTAGATAGCTTAGGTTTATCTCAAAGAAAAACAGATATTGCAGCCCAGTTAACTGCTACAGGCACGACTTTAACAGTTGACTCAACAGCAGATTTTGAGAGTAATGGATTTATTAGAATAGGTAATGAGTTAATTGCATATACTGGCAAAACAGCAACTAGCTTTACTGGTCTAACCAGAGGAGTTGGTGGTACAACTGCTGCACAACACGAGATTGATGCGATTATAACTCAAGATGTTTCTAATACAGATGATTGGGTTGATGAGAATGATCCTGCTTTAAAAATAGCTTATGATATTTCAGGACAGAATTTTACTTTTCAAGGTATCCCCTCAAAAATTGGTACGTCTACTCCAAGTAAAATGTTCTCTTTTTCAGCCTATGGTCCAGGTGAAGGCAATAACACCAACGCCCTAGGTTTAAAGACACAAAGTAACAAAGCTTCTTCAAATATTGGTGGTGGAGCTGAATTAAAAGCAGAATCAGTTCTTTTTACTGGAGACCAAATAGCTGCAGACACACAAAGAGCTTATGGCGTAGAAGTATCATATAACAACTTAACACGAAGATTTAGTATTGCCAGTGGATCCACTGGTGAAAACATCCCTGCTAATTCAGCTGTTGGAGTGGGTGATGCTGGTCAAGCATCCTCAAATATTGAAATTGGTAGATTGGCAATAGTCGATGGTGTGGCAACAGCTTCTACTGAAGGAACTGGTGGAACAAGCGCTTTGTTAGGTATTAATGCAACCAATGGTATTACGACTGTCACAGCCGATACCGCAGGAAAGGGTCTTGAATCTTCTCCAGCGGTTTTAAGCGGTAAGACATCAAACGAAGATTTATCAGAAGATTTTTTCTTATCAGACGCAGCTGAAGAAACAATATTTGTTGTTAACGTAAACGACATTACTGCAGCTATTCAAGTACCTGAAGGCGTCTACAATGGAACTTCCTTAGCCACAGCACTTCAATCAAGGATTAATCAAATGGAAGATCCTTCTGGTAATACTGTTAACGGTGTAACAGTGTCATATGATACCATAAGTAATTCTTTTTCATTTACCACAGGTACTACAGGATTAAATAGTAAAATATTTGTATCTGGAAGTTCACGTATGGGATTAGATAACCTTGAGCTGGTAACAGGGACAACGCCTTCATTTGTTAATATGGCCAACACGACTGCTACTTCAGCAACTGGTCAGTCACTTTATGTTAATGATGCAGGTACAACAACCACTTTGGCTCCTGATAATGCGTGGACACCTACTACTGATGGTACATTTGCGAAGGTTTTCTTAAGACCAGGGGAACTTACATTTGATACACAAGGTAACTTAGTCAGTCCTGTTCAAAAAGTAGGGTATCAAGGTGACTTTGCCGCCGATGCTGCTGCTGGAACAAACGCACTTTCAATTGATTTAGACTTAAATTTTGACGGTTCAACGCAGTTTGCATCAGACTTTAATGTTAGATCAGTATCTCAAGATGGCCAGACAGTTGGTAAGTTGGATGGACTAGATATTGCAGCTAACGGATTGGTTAGTGCAAACTATACCAACGGACTTAATATCGCTCTTGGAAGACTTGTGATGGTTAATTTTAACAACCAAAATGGATTAAAACAAATTGGTAATGCTACATATGTTGAGACCTCTGTTTCGGGTGTGGCTTCAGTTGGAGAGGCAGGTGCTGATGGTTATGGTACAATTTTGTCAGGCTCATTAGAAAGATCAAACGTGGATATTACTGAAGAGCTTGTTAACCTAATTACTGCTCAAAGAAACTTCCAAGCAAATGCTAAAACAATTGAAACAAACACAAGCTTAACGCAAGCTATCATTCAAATAAGATCATAGTTTAATAAATGATTTAGGGATTTAAGATGGATAGAAGTATATATACGGCACTTAATAGCATGAATATCTTAAGAGATAATCAGGCGGTAACTGCTCAAAATTTAGCAAATATAAGTGTTACTGGTTATCAAAAAGATGTGTCTATCAATTTTTCTTCAGTCTATTTAGATCGTGATAAAGGGATTGACCCAAGAGTGATGGCTCTTCAAGAACCAGGGGGGTATGATAATACGCCTGGTCCTATGCAGCAAACTGGTGCACCTTTAGACCTTGCCGTAGATGGAAATGGGTATTTTATTGTTAAGCCTGCTAACGGCAAACCAGCAATGTCAAGGAGGGGTGATTTTACTGTTTCAGCTGATGGAACACTCAGAGACGGAACTGGCACGCAGCCTTTAAATACAGAATTACAACCAATAACTATTCCCCCACACAGAAGAATTACAGTTTCTGGTGATGGAATTATTAATATAGAACCTTTAAATGCTCCTATAGGACAAACCGTAAGAGTTGCTCAGCTAGCGACTACTTTTGGTTCTGAAGTTCCCTTAGCTAAAACTATCGATGGTTTTGTTAGACCAATCGATGGAAGTATTCCAGCTCCCGATAATAGAACATTATTATTAAGTGGCTTTTTAGAAGGCTCTAATGTTAAGTCAGTTGATGAACTAGTGTCAGGTATTGATCAATCTAGAGCATATGAAATCAATGTAAAATTTGTTACTACAGCAAAAGAAATTGATGAAGCTACTGCATCTCTTATGAGAATGCCAAGTTAATCAAAACCCTATAAAATTGGCATATGTATTGCATTATTCTCCTATAATAATGAGAAGGAGTTTGGAATGTCTAATGCAATGCACGTTGCAAAAACTGGTTTAAATGCTCAAAATAGTAGAATGCAAGTAATTGCTAATAATTTAGCTAACGTTAATACTACGGGTTTTAAAAGAGATAGAGCAAATTTTGAAACATTATTATACCAGGTAATAAAAGCTTCTGGTGCCCAGACATCAGGTGAGACAAGAACAAACTCTGCTTTTTCTGTTGGTACTGGTGTAAGAATTATCAACGCTGATAAGTTATTTTCACAAGGAAATATTGTTTCAACTGATAACGCGTTAGACCTTTCAATTGATGGATCTGGTTTCTTTCAAGTTCTTATGCCAGATGGAAGAATTGGTTTTACAAGAAATGGCGCATTTGGAAGAAATGCCGAAGGTCTTTTAACGACAGCATCAGGTTATGTAGTTCAACCAGAGATAGCCATACCTGAGGGTGTGACAAGTATTAATATTTCAGCAGACGGAATAGTCTCAGTTCAAAATCCTGGAGAAGTTGAAGCTGAAGAAGTTGGTCAGTTTCAATTAGCAGACTTTGCAAATTCACGAGGATTACAGCCAATAGGGCAGTCCATGTTGGTAGAAACACCTGCAAGTGGTGCACCTGT
>Ga0181597_10006485_pt1 | contig 10876 bp, 7 predicted proteins | sample 041ome_5_FD_148647 | JGI IMG/M metagenome (GOLD analysis project Ga0181597, IMG submission 148647) | Coastal salt marsh microbial communities from the Groves Creek Marsh, Skidaway Island, Georgia - 041403US metaG (spades assembly) | ecosystem: Environmental > Aquatic > Marine > Intertidal zone >... | reverse complement strand
ATAGCATTATTGAGTAATTTCTTCTTAACTTCTTTACCAGAACATTGATGAGTTAAGTATAATTCTAATGGTAAATGTTTATCAATATTCTGATTAACGGATTTTTCTACTTTTTCATCAGCTTCATTTTTCAATGAACCCAATTCATCACCACAACCATCCCACATATATTTACTCATCAAATCAGAATATTGAGAAATATTACAATTCGAAATAATTGAATCAGTATCATTCATATACACTTTATAACCCTTTTCTTCAATATCATGAATCAATTCAGTTAATCTAATTCTACCATATGAAGATATAGCTGATGCTATTGCTACATTAAAATCTTTAATATCTAAATCATTAGACACTCTTAATATAGTGTAATTTCCTATATCAGACTCATTATATAATTTACCTTTTTGTAAATAATCAAATACTGCTGAATCCCCTTTAGGATATACTTTTACACTATCTCTATCTTTAACACGTAATCCCCAAAAACCATATAGAGAATTCAATATGATTTTCCAAGCTTGAGCCATAGCTGGATTACCATCGGCTTTTGATTGTGCTTTCTTTTGAAAGCATTCCTCAAAAGAATCTTTCATAATTTTACCCTTTTTCTGATTATAACCATCTATAAATGCATAATCATAAATATCCTTTTTAATACCATATCTAACTTCTTCACTGAATAATGTCATCTCTTCCCAATTTTCATGAATTCTAAAACATAGTTTATTTAAAGATTTATCACCATGTAAAGGTCTTATATCAGTCCTTTTTGATTTAACTAAACATCTCACAAATCCAAAGAAATTATCAGGTAGGTCATCAGAATTATCAAATTTAGTATAAATTGGATCTCCGTAGGGTAAATCGTAACAACCAACTGCTGGATATAAACTAGTATAATCAAGATAGTATAGTTTTTCTTCAACCAATCCTAATTGAGATATTTCTACACGACCTCCATAATAAGAGTTTCTAATAAAAGAATCTATTTCATCTGTATTAGTATAAATAGGATATTGCCATGGTTTATATTTTCTATTCCAAAAATATGATTTAGCCAATGTAGCACCAGTTAGCATTTTAGACATATTTAAGCCACCTTTAACATGTATTTCTTTATTTTTGGATTTACTAAAATAGGTTCTATCAACATAAGTCATATCATAAACTGTTTTATTGAATGATGTCATCACTTCTAATAATCCTAAACAATCATATTTCAAATATTTGACAAGTTCGGGTATTTGATTGTAATTGTTTTCATTAATATCATTATGATTCACAGTTTCAGTTAGTTTTTTATGTTCAACATTAAATTCCTTGGTTAATTTATCCAAACTTCCAGATAACATTTTCATACTATCCAAAAACGTTATTTCATAACCATCATCTGATTTAATTTTCAAATTTATGAAAGAACCATTTAATTCAATGTTATTAGTTATAATCCATTTATTACTATCAACAAGATATTCTCTAATAGCATTCATTATATCAAACTTACCCCCGTTATGAGCATATAGTGTATATTTATCTAATAATATTCTATTATCATATAAGAATTCAAAAAATTGTTTATGACAATCCATACCCCAAAAATCTTGATAAAATTCTTCACCATCTTTATACATAGCAAAACCAACTGCATAAGATTTAACTACATAATTATTTTTGAGAAATGTTTCTATATCCCAAGCAGCTATTTTAGTATTAAGTTCTTCATATTTAGGAACTTTATTTATAATCTTACAAACTTGTTCATATTTCTCTAATTTATCAATTTTATCTTCTAGTTTCTTTTTGTAATCTTCTTTTACTTCAACATCTGTTTTCTTGATAAGTGCTAGGTAATGATTATCTTTGAGTTGTAATTGAATTAATTCTTTAGTTTTAGTTTTACGATTTCTTTTATCTTTGCTTACAAATAATGGTTCAAAATTTTGAATAACTTGATATATATTGTTTCGTAATTCAATGGGTCTTTTAATATAATTACATATTTTCTGTAATTCATCATCAGAAGAATATTGTTTCTTTTCAGGATTAACATGTTTTTTCAATTTTTTGGCAGGTTCATTTAGACATTGAGGATTTTTGATGAATTCATCCAATCTTTCAGGATGCATACATAAATATATAGCAGTATAAGCACAATTTGATCTGGTGTTTTTATTCAACACAAACCATATCTTTTCAGCTTGCATAATTGATTTATGTGCAGAGGCACCAGCTCCCAAATTAGGTTTTAATATTGTAAATTGAATTTCTTCCACAGTATTCAAACCATCATACCTACCTTGTCTTGATCTGAATAGTTCTTCTACATTTGCAAGAATATCATCAAGTGATATGTATGGTGTAGATATTTCAATGAATCCACCATTACCTTGTGGTATTGTAAAATAGAATCTGACCTTATCAAGTTCTCTAATATTTTGTTGATATATGTTAATAATATAATTACATGCATTCAATATTGTCATATTATTCGGATTGAATCTATAATTAATATAAGTGTTACCGCTTGATTGTTCTACTTGTTCTTGACTAATTAAAGTAGGTAAATTTCTATTTCTCTCATTTCTAGTCTTGTTTATTTGTTTTTGAATGATTTTATTCTGACGATTTTGAAGTTGTATATTTTTGTTTATTAGACTTTGTTGTTGTTTAAGTAATTTTTGATTATTTTCTCTTTGTCTTTTGATTGCATCATTTTGCAGTTGTTGCAATTCTTCTAATCTTTTCTTTTCTCTCTTTTTCTTTTGAAATTTTTGTTGTGCTAATCTCATTCTTTCTCTCAAAATCAGACTAGGGTCATACAGATTAGGTCTTCCTCGTCTAACGGGTCTGACATAATCAGGTTGTTGCAATATATCAAAAGCAAACATTATATACTCTAAATATCTTATTTTATTATAAGATATTCTTTTTTATATACTTTATCCTTAAACCTTTATATACTTTTATCATTTTTTTATAAAAATATAAAATCGGCGATATTATCGCAAATTCTATTTTGAAAAATAATTAACTAATCATATATAAAAACCTTCTAATTCTTTCAATTTGTTTAGCTTCTTGTAAATCAAAATCAGCTATACAATTGAATAAATCTTTAATTATATTTGGTGGGTATTTGTTTTTTAATGCAATAATTTCATCATCACGATATAAAAACCTATCACTAAAACCATCAACTGTTTTATCATCAGCATCATATAATTCTTCAAAATCATTATATCTATATGATGATATGTTTTTATAATAATCTAAATCTCTAAATGATGATATGTTTTCATAATAATGACAAGGGTAATCTTCCCTATATTTATTATCCATTTGATATAGACAGAATTGAAATTGTTGCATATGTTTTTTCTTGTGCATCATCATTTTTAAATTATCAAAAACATTCATCTTGTTCTTGATATCAAATATATGTTCTTGTAAATCTTGATTCAATAAATCAAAATAGCTTTTCATGTTTTAATTATATGTAAGATTTTATTTTTATATACTCTATATATTCTTTTCTTTATATCCTTTTTCATCATTTTTTTGAGTTTTGATTTTGCTAGGATTGTTTTTGTTTGTATCATTGATAGGTTTGATGGGATATTCTTTATCAGCATTGTAATCACGAGATGAACAGAATCCAAGGTCATCACTCATTAGTTGATTTTTAAGCAATCCCATTTTAGTATATTTATTTATATAATTATTTCTTTATATACTTCATCATTTTTTTGTTCTTCCAAAAAACCGTTTTTTATTGATTGAAAATAATTACGTTTATATTCTTTTTGTTTAGCCATATATTCAGCATCTTGCTTTTTCTTTTCTTTCCACCTTTTAGTAGCTTCTTTTGCACGATTATATCGTTCAGTATCTGTAATATCTAATTTAGGTCTTCCCATCTTTTAATATATCTATATATAATTATTTCTTTATTCTTTATATACTTTAATTTATTTTAATCATTTTTTATTCTCCGTCATAAATATCGTTATCACTAGCATATTGTTTCTCTAACAAGAATTTGTAAATTAATAGTTTTATCTCACATTCTTCAAGCTTTTTCTGAATCATCTCTTTATATAACATTGTATGAATTCAATATTAATTTATATCATTTTTATATAAATGTTATCAAAAAACAAACAATATATGAGAGATTATAATAGAGATTACTATAACAAAAATAAAGCATATTATCAAGAATATTATAAAAATTATCTTCATAATAATAGAAATAAATTGAATAATTCCAATATTAATAATTATGAATTAAATAAAATGTCCTTTGAAAAGACTTATATCTGTAAAATAGATTATCATGAAAATCCTAAGAGATTAACTTTCTGTTAATGATTCAATCAATTCAATTCTAGAAATTAAATCATTAATAGTAGTCTGTTGATTCTGTATTATCTTATAGAGTTCTTGAGTTGCGGACACATTTAAACTGAAAATTCTATCCTTTTTCAATCTATGAAAGTCATCAACTTCTGTACCATACACATAACAATTACTGGTATCAGGTAAATCTCTATCTAGCTCAACATAATCATCAAATATTTTACTAATGACATAATCATCTCCCTTGTCTATGTATTCGGCAGTATCTTCATCTTCTAAATTCGATGAATAAATATTAGAAGTATCTAAATTCGATGAATAAATATTAGAAGTATCTAAATTCGATGAATAAATATTTTCCACCTCTTTCTTAACTTGATACCTGACTTTTATTTTTGTTCCGATTTCTATATCATTTGTATTAGGCATTCTGATAATATTGGATGTGCAAGAAAAATGTTCTTGAATATTTGGAATGAAGTCCTTACAAATATCAACTGCTTCTGGTAAAACCTCATAAACTTGTTGTGCAATGAATCCAATGACAGTTTCTTGTTTTCTATTAATATCCGCATACTCATATTTCTTGGGTTGTATCAGTAATATTTTATTAAGTGCTTCGTTATCATCTATATCTCTGATATTCTTTTTTATTCTACTATCAGAGGTAATTGATAAACCATTCACAAATAAACCAGCAGAACCGGATAACTGCATCACAGTAATATTGTATTGGTCTCGGACTTGAAAGACTGGTGATATTACGCTTCCATATCCATATAGTATTGTTGTTCCTTGATTAACCCACCAAAATCTTGTGAATTGGTCAGCGAGAGTAATAATACCTGCATTATCATTTCGCAGTCTCAAAGCACCATTATTTACTCGCATATCACCCTCAAGATGTAATTTACTGTATGGATTAGTTGTTCCAATACCTACATTACCAGTTCCTTTTTGAACTGTCAATCTATAAGCATTATCATAAATATAAAATTGATTGCTACTTGTTCCATTTCCAGAATTATTTAGTCCTACTTGCCAAGTTCCAGTATTATTTTGATAAATGATATCTTGTTCTCCAGTAGTTCCATCTCCTAATCTCATATTACCTCTCACATCTAATTTATAACCTGGATTAGTTGTTCCAATACCTACATTACCAGTATTTCTATCAATTTTCATTCTAATATTTCCCTCTGCCTTTCCACCTGCTGATGCATAAAAGTTTAACCCATAACCACTTCCATAATTATCAGCATCAATACCATACAAATAATTACCATTATTATTATACACTGACAACATACCACCATAATCACTTGATGTACCACCTGTCCCGTTGTTTCCAAAATCTAATTTATAATATGGATTAGTTGTTCCGATACCTACCCTGCCAGTATGATGTAATGACAAACAAGAAACATTATTATAAGTATAAATAAATTCTAAATTAGCATTATAAATATTATCATTATTTCTTATTGTAAAACCATCATTATGTCTTTTAGTATTGAATCTTACCAGATTTCTAATACCTTCTTGATATGCTAAATTACCAATTGTTAATAGTTCAGTAGGGTTATTATTCCCAATACCTACATTACCATATTCATTTATTCGCATTGCCTCAACAGTTGTATCATCTGCTGAACCACTTCCAACATTTGTTTGAAATATTAGTTGTCCTCCATATCCGGATTGTTCTACTGCTGTTATTCTTGCCATATTCCAATAAGCACCATTATCCCATCTATTTCGAAATAATATAGAATTACCACCTTCTGGAACTGCTGTATGACTTTCAATTATTAGTAAATCTTGTTGTGAATTAATTAAATTCAAATTTGCAACATGTAATTTATATTCTGGATTAGTAGTTCCAATACCTACATTACCATTATTTTTTATTACTAATTTCAAATCATTTTCTTGATTAGTTGATGTAGTTGCTATCCCAAAAGCTCCTTGACCTACCCAAGATGAACTATTACCATAATAAATATATCCAGTTTCTTGATTGTTTTTAAAACTCATACCTACACCTGCCCCTCCTTGATTTTCAATACCAAAGGCAGAATACCAACTCGCAATCTTTGTAGTACTATTCCAACCAGAAGAATCATTTTGATAAATACTTAATTTATGTGTAGTCGGATTAGTTGTTCCAATACCTACATTACCACCATTATAATAAATATTATTACCCGATTCAGTAAATACACTAGTACCTCCTCCACCACCTCCTCCAATAACATTCAATTGACCATTTCCATCAATTTCTAATGTATTAGTATTGATAGAATTAAATGGTTTTCCAGATAAATCTGTCCATGTAGATACACCACTTGAACTAATTACACCATTAGCATCTATATTAATATTAGTTCCTTGTTTAACACCTCCTAAAACCGTTGCACTAGCTATTGGTAAAGTATAAACAGTATCAGTTGAACTAATTACACCATTAGCATCTATATTAATATTAGTTCCTGCTGTATAAGTTGTATTGGTTGCACTTATTACATTATTAGCATCTATATTAATATTAGTTCCAGCTGTATAAGTTGTATTGGTATCAGTTGAACTAATTACACCATTAGCATCTATATTAATATTAGTTCCTTGTTTAACACCTCCTAGTACAGTAGCACTTGCAATTGGTAAAGAATAACCTACAAAAGAACTATTAATTTCCAATTTTTTATCAGAATTTACACTAAAATGAGAAGTATTCAATTTGATTCTATCAGCAAATATTTTAGGTTTATCAGGGTCATCACCATTAATGTATTCAGTAGAAATAGAATCCAATGTATCAGGTTCATTAACCAAAAATTTGTTATATATTTTAATATCTGATGCATTACCAGACCAAAATTGACCTGTTAGAGGGGTTCTTAACAATCCAGAATGTGCTATATTATAACCCCCAAAAATATGATATTTTGTATTACGAAATGATGAACCTCCAAAAGTTTTTATACCTTTGGCAAATAATTGACCGTTTAAATAAAATAACACTCTTATTTGAGCTGACAATATTGAGAATCCAAAGTAATAATGATTATATATGTCTTCTACAATATTGTCGTCTAGTTCCAAACTATTTGTTCCAATAAAATCAGTACTTTTTAGATACCAATCATCAGCATCAAGTGTTGTTGAGTCATTATTTCCATCAGAATTAACAAATTTAATATCACACTTAACTTTAACCGGTCCATCTCTACCTGTTTGAAATTTAATTACAATACCATTATCACCATCATCATTATAATCTTGATGTTGAGTATTAGCAGTATTGAAAAATACCTCATGACCTCCCCCTCCAGCGGGTAAATAATGGTTATTTCGGTTCAATTGAAAAGTAGTTATTGCTGTGTAAAATCCTATTGATAAATGTTTAGGGTCAGCATCAAAAATTCCAGTAGTGTCATAATGAATTCTTCTTTTGAATTGATTACCATTAGCTTCACCATTTGTTCCTCCAACAGTATCATCATATTTCCATATAGATTCATAACTATCTGGTAAAGTTCCAATTAAATCATCATCAAATTGATTACCACCATCTAGGGTTGCATTTCCCAAAACATCTACAACTCCTTCACCACTCTTACCTTTTAAATTAACTTTCAATCCTGTTTCTGTGTTGGTCGGTGGTGTCCAATCAATTAAACTGGAATAATTATCATGTAATGATAAATTAAATTCATTTATTTTTAGTTCATAAGCATTAATATTTAAACCTATTGCCCCTTCCTCGGTAGTTTCATTTGTTTGAATTTGTAATGGTGCAACAATTGGGACAATATTAACATTTGCTTCACCACCATTATTAAATAGTGCTGTTCCAATTGAAACTAATGCTGATAAACCTGCTGAACCAGTAGATACAGCAGCAGCGGTTGAAGCTATACCAGCAGAAGCTGAAGCTTCAGCTGCCGATGTTGCAGCCGCACCAGCAGATGAAAACGCCTCTCCTTTGTAAGTTAAAGCTTGATTTTTGTAAGTAAAAGCATTATCTTGAAAACCTTTAGCATCATTTTTATATGTAAAAGCATTATCTTTGTAATCTTTAGCTGAATCTCTATATTCTTTTGCTGTATTTCTATAACTTAAAGCATCGTCTCTATAAGATTTTGATTTACCACCTTCTGTAAAAGTTAATTGTGTTTTAGCAGTATTGAATGATATTTGAGAATTTGTTGTTGCTGATGTGCTAACAGTATTAATTAAATTAGTAATTTTGGGATGATAAACATTATCTTTCACTTTTAAACCAGTTGTACTATTTTGAATATTACCTGTTGTATTTAATTTTAAAGATAGTTTATTAAAATTTATATCTGTTGTGGTTGATGACACTTCAAATTGTGATGTATGATTTATAAATAATCCATCATTATTTTGAGATAAACCTGATTGATTTTTAGTTCCATCTGTATCATTTCTCAATTTTAAACATAATTGATTAAAATTAGGACTTACTGTTGGTATTTCAAAATGTTGTGGATTAAAATTAATAGCTAATCCTTCATCAATATGTAAAGCAGATTGTTTTTCTGACCCAGCTAATTGGTTATTTCTTAATTTAACCTGTAATTGTCCATTTTTTTGATTTTCAGCTGAACCTGTTGTTGGTACAACAATATTTAATGAATCATCAGTATTTATTTCAAGATTATTGACTGTTTGTAATCCCGATATATTTTTATTAGCAGAATTTGTTTTAAAATTCAATACCAATTCTTTTTGATTATTAGCTTCATTTGGTAATTCTGTAAAATGTTTAGGATTAGCATTAAATCTAAGTTTTCTATGTTCTGTCAAATTGTCTGGTGAATTATCTAAAGATAACACTGATTGAGGAACAACTCCTTTGAATAATTCATCATTTAATAATCTCCATGTATTATCATGTGAAACATTATTTTTTATATATATATCTCCAACAAATCTTGATTCACCTTGAACAAATAAATTCGTTTTATCTCTATCAGTTTTTGATATACCAGATTGATGTTCATATGGGAAAGTTGCAGTATCATCATTATAATCACATATCCATAACTTTTTATTTATAACGACTGGTCTTATTGGTTTAGTCACAGTATAACCATCAAATGATTCAACACCTTCAGTTTTACCGGATATATATAATTTTATATTAGGTTGAATTGTCCGAAATAAAGCTGCATTGTCTTTGAAATCTACATCGGTTTCATTCGCATTGTCATTATAATTAAAAGCAGAATTGAACGCATTCAAATGTTCCTGTACTAAACTTAAATTATCACCAACTAGATGAGCAAATGTTAATGAATAATTTCTTGAAGGCGCTTCGAATCTATTTGTAAAAGTACCTTTATTTTTCGCTCTCGCATAAGCAAATTGTGCAGCTTCATAAATAAATGCTGTTGCTAATGTCCAAGCTGCTGATTCGTCTTGAGCAGCATCCTTTGCATGTAATGCAATTATTTCAGTGTTCAATTCCAAAATACCTTTTACATCAGTACTAATATCCTCATCATCTTCTTCTTCACCTGGTGTTATTGCTGTATAACCTAGTACTAATTGTGCCAAACCGACATCAAAATTATTAGCATTAACATCACCAATACCAACAATTATATCTTTCAATCCCTTTTGATATTCATCAGAACTATCTGTATAACCATCTACTGTCTGTGATAAACTAATTATATTATCAATATTGGTATTGATTTGATTCGGTATATTCAATGTGTCCAATTTTGATTGTACTCTTTCATCTGTATAATATAGATTAGTAGTACCTTCTGTTATATCATCAGTTGTTTTATTATTAAATCTAGTATCAAACCTTGTATCATTATAATATAAATTATTAGTACCTTCTGTTAAATCATCAGTTGTTTTTATTGATAATCTTGCATCAAATCTATCAATTGTATAATATTTATTATTTCCTTCTATTATATCAGTAGTAGTTAAACTATCAATCTTGGTATCTAAATCAGTTATTTTTTCACTATTACCTTTTACGAAATTACCACCAGAATCTGTATAACCATCAACAGTATCTTCTAAATTTTGAACTTCTGTTTTTAATACTGAAATATCATTCTTATTTTGAACTATACCATCATGATCTACAGTTATTGATACATTAGTTGTTAAATCTCCTCCTGTTTCGCCACTAATCAAACCCGTGCCTGGTATATATGACATCTTACTTAATTGAAAGATAAAGTTTTCTTATTATTTGAAATGATTATCTCTCCATTTCCAATTATTTTTTTATAATAATAATCTCTAGCCTGCTTCTTTTTTTGCTCTCTATATTCTAAATCATATTGATATTTATTTCTCTGTTTTTGATTATATTTCTCTTGATGTTTATTTGACATAATTATATTTATTTTATTATCACATAATAAATGAGTTCATATAAAGTTCAATTTGCAGATTTAATTCAAATAAATTCAAAAGCAATAAGAAGTAAAACCAGTAAAAAACAGAATAA
>Ga0181597_10006483_pt1 | contig 10879 bp, 8 predicted proteins | sample 041ome_5_FD_148647 | JGI IMG/M metagenome (GOLD analysis project Ga0181597, IMG submission 148647) | Coastal salt marsh microbial communities from the Groves Creek Marsh, Skidaway Island, Georgia - 041403US metaG (spades assembly) | ecosystem: Environmental > Aquatic > Marine > Intertidal zone >... | reverse complement strand
CTTTCAGCGGTATTTCGGGACGGGCTTCCCCAATCATTCGCACGCGTTTCGCCTCTTCCTCTTTCAACGCATCCTGCCGAAACTGTTCGGCCACTCGTAACTGATCGACCAACGGAGTTTGTGTCGGAAGTCGAGGGACTTGATAAGTCAGGGGAGAGCCAAAGTAATCTGGCCCATAATTGTTAAAAGGGTTGCCGTAATAGGGGCCGTAGTAAGACGGCGACACTGTTCCATAGAAAAACGATCCACCAAACGGCGAGTAAATCCGAGAGTATGAAGAACCGTAGAAGCCTCCTCCGAAGAGTCCACCGCCGTAACATCCTCCCCCGAAATATCCGGTTCCGGGATAAGCACCAATATAAGGTGTGAATCGAAAGCCTGACCCTCCATGATTGTGATGATGGTGACCAGAATGCTGATGACTTCCCGAACCACCACTTTTAGGCGGGCGATTTGTCACGATCACTTTATTCCAGCTTTTCTGCTGAGCAAAGGCTGAGCCGACAGCGAGAAGACAGATCGTCAGCGCAATAGCAAACCTGCGACTGTGAGAGTTCATTAAACTCATCCTTTCTGGCCCCGCCACTGTGAGATATTATTATCCGCTCATCGACCGGACCCGTCAAGCCGATCTTGTCAGAACGGCGAAATCTGTCATGATTCACCACACAATGAGTGAAAGATCAACCTTCCTTGTCAAGGAGTGATTCGAGACAGTGCTTCCGCCGATCTCTCCCGTAGATTGGTTTGTATTTCGCCCGGTCCGTTATCCCCTCGGAGATTGGCAGCCCGATGGACTCATCTACGAAGACTGTTTCTTTCCCGCAGCCGATGGGACGATGTTGCACGGCTGGTGGTGTCCCACCGACGAAGCGGCTCCGACTGTCTTCTATCTTCATGGCAATCGAGGTCATGTAGCGTCTCGTGCCTGGATTGTCAAACGGTTGCTGAAATTTTTCGGATGGAACATTTTCATTTTTGACTATCGAGGATATGGACGCAGTGCAGGTTCGCCTCGCATCAAGAGTTTCCTCAAAGATGCTGAGACCGCATTTGATTATCTGTGCGAGCGACAGAAACTCTCTCCGTCAGAAGTTTTGGTCATCGGGCGTTCTTTGGGAGGTGCCGTCGCGGCACACATCGCAATTCTCAAACAAGTCAAGGCATTGATTGTGGAATGCACATTCACGTCTCTCTTGGACGCCGCTTCTGTGACCTGGCCGAGATGGTTGGTGCGGCCCGTCATCATGGGACGGCTGAATACACTTGCCAACATCGATCAATTCTCAGGACCGCTGATCATTGGACATGGCGAAGAGGATGACCTCATCCCATTCGAGCACGGGAAGCGGTTGTTCGAGAAAGCGACAGAACCTAAATACTTCTTCCCGTTCCCCGGACAGGGACACAAAGAACATCCCCCGGACTGGTTCTGGGAAGAGGTCAGCAAGATTCTGGAGTCGCATGAAGAACGTGCATAGCAGGAATCGACGCGTGATAGTGTGAATCAACAGATTGATCCCGGAGCAAACGAATCTCTCTCGAACAATTCATACCTCGATCGACGAGGCTTTCAGATAGGACGCAGCGACTCGTTGATTCTCGACCGATTCATGATCTTCGCGCAGAGCCCCCCAACGATTGGCCTGCCAAGTCTCACCGCTCAAGACATCCATTGCCGTCAGCCATCCGTATTCGCGACAGTATGTGTCGAGACAGATCAGGTGCCCAATATCGAGAATCTCACAAGTCTTTTGTTCGGTGTGTCCCACCAATACCGTTTTGCCAGAGTAGTGCGGTTCGGGATAGGGAGGTGTCAGCATCTCCCATCGAAGTACATATTCCGGTTGATCGGCCATCGGTAATTCGGGACGATAGCAGGCGTGTGTGAAAATGTGCATCTCCGACTCGTAGTAGTCGCGAGTTTGATGAATAAAGTCGAGATGCTTCTCCGGGATCACATCAATGTCCGCTTAAAAGCCGTATGAATTGAGCGTATAAAAACCACCCAATTCAATCCATTGATGCTTTAATCCCGTATCGTTCAAGGCGTTCAGAAACATTTCTTCATGGTTGCCTCGGATCACGATTAACTGACATTCATGCCCGAGTTGCAAAAGCCGATCAATCACTGCACGCGTATCACGACCAGAATCGATAAAGTCACCGAGAATGATGATCGTGTCATTGAGATCCGGCTGGATCGCGTCAAGTAAGGTGTCGAGCGCATGCACGCAACCGTGAATATCTCCAATAGCAATGAGACGATTCATGAATTATGGCCCTCATGATTCAAAAAGCAGAATCGAAGGGGGAAGTCGATTTTCACAGTGAAGGAGTTCAAGAGAATTATTTTTTATTGGGAAAGATGAGACTAAACATTACAAAAACTAAAGCATTGGGTATCAAGCCCCAAGCGGTGGCATGAACGGGAATGAGTTTTTTTGCACGATTCACGACATCGAGTAGTGAATGAAAAAAGGGTGTTGCGTCAGAGAGAGATGCTCGCGGAGGAGTTACCGATTGCACGAACATCGGAAACAACGATGTCGACAGAAATGCCATCAGTATCCCCATCGTGAGCCCGAGAATTGCAGCCAGTCGAGTGCCTCTTTTCCAATACAGCATGTCAATTGTGATCGGTAGTAACTGCACACTAAACGCAACTGCAAACAGTGCCATCTCGACAATCATTTCCATGAAGACACTCAACGAGCTGGATGGCTGATGCCCCATCAGCACAAAGACCAATGATGCCGTGGTCGCTAGAAGTATTACAAATCGCCCCACCCAAAGTCGCTCTCGATCGTTGGCAGACGGACGCATCAACTTGTCGTAAATATCGCGAGTCAAGACTGCCGAAAGTGCATGCAGATTACTGTCTGCGGTGCTCATAGAGGCCGCCATAATCGCCACGATAAAAAGGGATGCTAAAAAAATTCCCAATCGAGGGCCCATAAGTTCGGGCAACTGCTTCTTGAGGATGACCACCAGAATCTGATCGTAACTCCCCACTTCAGGAGAAGGAGACACCGTCCCTTCGGCAGAGACCTCTAACGGAAAGAGAGCTTGCCCTCCCAAACCGACCGGCATAATCCCAAAGAGAAACGCACCGGCAATCACAACAATGAAGATCAGAGCACAGCGTCGCAATGTTTCCTCATCCCGCGCGGCGTAGAATCGCATCCATTGGGCGGGCTGCAAGATAGACCCGATAGGCATTAACAAACAGACCGTGAACAGAAACGGCCATTGCCAAAGACCGGTATTACCGGGAACGGTCAAAGATCGCTCGGGAAGATCGGCAATGGCATGTGAAAACTCGACAATGCCACCAAACGATGAGATCATGGCAATTCCGGCAAGCACCATACCTCCCAAAAGCAACACACATTGGGCCGCATCCGTCCAGGCGACGGAGCGCATTCCCCCGAGCATGACATAAAATGCGGTAATGATCGCTAAAACAACTGCTCCGATTTCAAAGGATTGTTCATTTTCGCGAAACAATACGGAGGCGAGATCTCCACCCGCTTTAATCTGCATCATCACGTAAGGGATGACAAACATCATGCCGACAAAAGCAACCAGCAAACGAAGCAGGACAGGACTTTGATAATGATCGCAAATCATGTCCGCTTGCGTCACATAGTTTTTTTCGCGCCCAACCCTACAAATTCGACTCCCAAACAAATACACACAGAATCCGGCCACGGGTGCATTCAGACTGACCAGCGCAAAAACCACGCCTTCGCGATAGACCATACCCGGCGCACCCATGAGCGCAAACGAACTGAGGAATGTCGCAATGATGGTGAGAGTCGTAACAACCCAGCCTTGACTGCGCCCGGCCAGATAATAATCTTCTTCACCCTCGTGGCTGCTTCGGTATCCCAGGTAACCCAGGAACAGCAAGAATACGAGATACGTCGCCAGGACAATGTGCGGCATCCAGCCCAAAGAAACCATATCTTCAACGGCAAGCAAAGCGTTCATTTCTTTTCGCTGACTTGATCAGTAGGGGAATCTTTCCAGAGTTTGAAATAACAAATCAGAGCAATCACCACGATGACAAAGTACCAGAAGATCCCCCACAGATAGATAATTGGGACTCCCCACCATTGTTCGGCACTGTTGACCAATAACACTCCCGGTCCTGTCGCCATTGTCATCACAAGCAAGAAAGCCACCACAAGTAAGCGGGCTAATCGCGTTGATGGTTGGTTTGACATTCGATGTTCATTTTCAGATTTTTATGGATGATGGCAAAACGCATACTATGAGGACAATCACCAAAAAGCAAAATTGCCTTTTCGCCCCATTTGCCATTGCATTCAATATCACTAACGCCTTACTATCTACATCCAACAGAGCAACCACACACGATTGAAAGGCGTTTGCACATGCCGTCATATTTCAGGCTTGGCCGTCTCCTCACATTGAGTTGCCTGACGCCCCTGGCTATGTTCCTGTTTGATCATTCCGCAATCGTCTCCGCCCAACAGCACGAAGGGTACAAGACCCGTAAACTTCTCGGTTGGTCTGTGCATGTCAGTGATCAGTTGCTCGAAACGAAAGCCGACAAAACCGAACTCGCTTTGAAATTGTTCCAAGAACAACTACAAAAAGTCGTTGACCGGGTCCCGCCTCAAGTTGTCAAGAAATTGCAGGCGGTTCCCATTTGGTTCTCTCCACAATATCCGAATCGACGCCCCACGGGAGAATATCATCCCGGCAAACAATGGTTGATCGATCAAGGACGCCGACCGGAATTAGTTCATTGCGTCGAATTTTCCAATGTCGAGATCTTTCCCAAAGAAGTAAAACGGATGCCGATGCTCGCGTTGCACGAGTTGGCTCACGCCTATCATCACCTTCACCTCACATATAACCATCCGCAAGTTCTAGCCGCTTACAAAGATGCCAAAGAGACCGGCAAGTATCAAAAAGTGAAACGGAATGACGGCCGTGAAAAACAGGCCTATGCGATCACGAACGATAAAGAATACTTTGCCGAAACCAGCGAAGCGTATTTCGGAATCAACGATTTTTATCCTTTCAATAAACAAGAGCTTCAAGACTACGATCCACTCATGTATCGTGTGCTGACGAACGTCTGGGAAATGGACAAGGCCGAGAAATGAAAATCACCCGTATCAGTGCTTATCAAGTGGATCTGCCTCTCAAAGAAGGCCGGTACAGTTGGTCGGAAGGGAAAAGCGTCGACGTTTTTGACTCGACTGTCGTCGCCATAGAAACCGACACCGGTTTGACGGGTGTGGGAGAAGTCTGTCCTCTCGGTCCCGTCTATCTTCCCGCCTATGCAGAAGGGGTCCGGGCTGGACTGAAAGTCCTCGCGCCACAATTGATCGGAGCAGATCCCACAGCATTGAACGTCTTGAATCGCAAGATGGATCAATTACTCAAAGGGCATCCCTACGTCAAATCGGCCATCGACATCGCCTGTTGGGACATCCTTGGCCAAGCCAGTGGACAACCGGTCTGCGAATTGTTGGGCGGACGATACGAAGATGACTTTGTCTTGTATCGTGCCATCTCCCAACGCCCGCCTGCTGAAATGGCCGACAATGTGAAAGATTATCGCGATGAAGGCTACCGACGTTTTCAACTGAAAGTAGGAGGCAACCCGGAAGAAGATATCGAACGAATCCGTGCCTGTCGAGATGTCCTGGATCCAACCGACAAGCTGATTGCCGACGCTAACACCGGTTGGACGATGCATGAAGCAGCTCGCGTTGTAAATGCCGTCCGTGATGTCGATGTCTACATCGAACAACCGTGCCCGACCTACGAAGAATGTTTGAATATTCGTAAACGAACCCCGTTGCCCTTCATTCTTGATGAAGTGATCGACTCCGTTGCGATGATTCTCAGAGGGGCGGCTGATGGAGCGATGGATAATGTGAATATCAAGATCAGCAAGTTCGGCGGGCTCACGAAAGCCAAACAGGCCCGCGATCTCTGCATCTCTCTCGGAATCGCGATGACCCTGGAAGATAGCTGGGGCGGCGACATTGTAACCGCGTCCATCGCACACCTTGCTCACGGCACACCGCCCGAGTTGTTATTCACGTCTACCGACTTCAACAGTTACGTCACCACATCCATCGCAGATGGTGCTCCTCAACGTAAAGAGGGTCGAATGTCGGCTTCAACACAACCCGGATTAGGTGTTACTCCCAAATGGGACGTCCTGGGAGATCCTGTCTCTCGGTTCGAATAAAATGACATCAACTGATTATGATCAAACAAACACTCGGCAACACCGGCCTCGAAGTCACTCAACTTGGATACGGCACAATGGGCCTGCGCGGTCCCAATACGTGGGGTGTTCGCGTTGTCGAAGATCAGGAAGCAGATCTTTTTTTGAATAAAGTGCTCGATGCTGGTATCAATTTCATCGACACCTCCCCCGATTACGGCATCGCAGAAGAACGGATCGGTCAATACATCGGTCATCGCCGGGATGAATTTATCCTGGCCACAAAATGCGGTTGTTGTCCCGTGCAGCACGAAGATTATCTTGAAGTCAAACACGAATGGAAACCGGAAGTCCTCAAACGTAACATCGAAACCAGTTTGAAGAGAATGAAAACCGATCACATCGATCTCCTGCAATTTCACGGCGGTGATGCAGAAACGCTGCAAGCAGAAGGACTCATTGACATTCTCCTCGAATTCAAACAGCAAGGTTTGATTCGTTTCATCGGAATGTCCAACTCATTGCCAAACCTACCAGCACTGATTGACCTTAATATCTTCGATACATTTCAGATGCCGTACTCCTGCCTGTCACCCGAACACGAAGAATGCATGACGCGCGCAGCAGAGCAGGGGGCGGGAATCATCATTCGCGGTGGTATCGCCAAAGGTGGACCAGACGCCGTCATTCAACGCGATCAACTGAACGCCGTCTGGGAGAAAGCTAATCTCGATGAACTGCTCGTTGACGGCATGAGCCGGGCAGAAATCATCCTGCGTTACACAATCTCACACCCTCATTGCCACACAACGATTGTCGGCACATGTGATGACGATCACTTCGCAGAAAATCTTCGATCCGTCGAACAAGGGCCGCTTCCGGCTGATCTCTATCAACAAATCACCGAGCGGGTCCAATCAGTCATCAGCAGACTTTAATCGATGATCTTCAACCCGGACTTGGCATCCGGGACCGCAATTCTCACTTTCCCATCGCAACCATCTTCTTTGCGACAGGCACCTGACGCCGAATATAGTTTCCCTGGACCAATCCCGACGATTCCCAAAGAGCAATTGTATTCGTGACGACCGATCATATTGAAATCCTCATCGGTCACTAACAGAATGGCCGGATCTCCATAACAGCCAAAATACCACCGGCCTTTGTGAAACGCGGCAGTTTGAATCCCGAGAAGAGTGTGACCGCTCTCGACGACATGTTTTTTCAGAAACTTAAAGTCTCCATCGTATTCATACACATAGTTTTCTTGATAGCCATCTGGTAATCCACCCACGACGTAGAAGTGTTCCTCTCGGACACTCATGCCTCCCGCGCCGTGAAAGACTTCCTGTGTCTCGTGCTTCCCAAGCAGTTTTAGAGAGTCGGCGTCGTACACATAGACCCAAGAGTCGGCATTCCCTTTCGGATTATTGAAATCTCCCAAATTCACCGCGACATAAATCTTCCCTTGTGCATGACAAAGATCGCCGTGATGATTCACGACCGGAATCGACTCAACCACTTTCCCGGCAAGATCGGTCTTCACTAATGTTGTCGTGAAGCTCCAGTAGATATGTGCATCGTCCACACAGACACCTTGTAGATGATGCTTGTAACGACCTTCACAAGTCACTGAGGAATTCTCAGTTGCTTCAGAAAATGAACAAACCAAAGTGAGTAGAGTCGCAATGATGAGACGCATGTATGAGTTCCTGAAAATGTCTTGATGGTGCACAGAGTATCCGACGAGTATGAATTGGAGTTGAATTCTTGACGAAGTTTGTATTTTTCTTCGTCTGTCAATTCACGTCGTATCACCACTTCATTTTGACAACAGTTCCGACATTGCATCCATCAGAACTTTTTCGACACCGGGCTTCACACGACTCGCACGATCACTCGATTCATACCCTCCTTGCGAATAGGCAATGTCCGTGCAGACATAACCCGGCGCATAGTCACCATACGCTGCCATGGCCACAAAGTGATCAGGAGCCATTTTCTGAGCCGCCAGTTGATACTCCACAAACAGTTCGCCCGGCATATGTAATACCCGGGCGTGTTGAATGCCAAGACAACTGATCTGAATCGGGTCTTTAGATTCGCAACGGCGTAACCAGACAAGATGTTTGGCCGCGTACCAGCGGTCGTCAGTTTCCGCCTCTTTGTCATTCACTTTCGCGACCAACTCCGCTTCATCCAAATGGTCGGCAACAGGCAATAACACCGGCTTCGTTTTCCAGGAAAGATCATCGCTATCAACAGAAAACTTTTGGGTTGATTCCCACGCTTCCTTCATCCCCGCCTGAACTTTATCAGCCAACACCTGACGATTCTCTTTGGACCCATCATTCCACTTGCCTGCGCCAATGTTGCCTCCCGCTCCATTAAAATGAATGTGGGGAATTTGCAGGTCTTCTTCCTGAGCGTTCCGAGCCAGACCGGGGAAATCGGGATTGGCCAAACCGGTGCGATAGTAACTCTGCGGGTGTGTCGCGTAATAGGTCATGACGGCCAACGGTCGATCATTCTTCCAGAAGCTGATCGATTTCAGCTTGGGATCAATTGTTCCAACAGGGAAAGCACGAATCTTTGGATCACGTGTTGCCGTATAGCGAGTATGTAGCACTTTCCCATCCGGCCCAAGAATTCTGCGATTGCTGGCCACCTCTTTGACGGTTCCTTCGCCCAACCCTACATGCGTGACAACAGAAGCCGAGCCCAGCGAGTCCTTGAGAGCCACCGCAGCATCTTTCACAACGCTCCGCGCATGTCGGTCATCAAAACCACCGTTTTCAAGGCCTTCCGCGACTAATAATGCATCCGCATCGAAATCACAACGGGGGGCATCATGCTGATGAATCGTATGAACTGTGACCCGCGAAGGATCAGTCCCCGCAGCACGGGACAACTCTTCCTTGAAAACAGTCTGCCCGCCGCTGGCAATCCCGATCCAATCGACAGAAACGACTACTATCGGTTTCTGATCACTCAAGATCACTACTCCTCGGCAACTCAATGGTGACTGGATCCCTTTCGTCGGATCATATGCAAGCGGAGCACCGATGGGTGGAGAGGCATCGACATTGAATGTCGCCACCTTAATTGGTTGAGCGGACTCCACCAATTCGACCTCCAACATTCCGAAGCAGATCAGTACCAAACTAACAGTTCGTCCGAATCCAGTAAGCATATCTTGAACCTTCGTGAATCATGTAAACCCGAGAGTCGACAGAAAGCAGTGCGAGCGAAGAGATCTTATCCTACAACATCATTGATCATTCCTCCAACTTTTCCCCCATCAGTAGAAAATCAAACAACTCTCCATACTGTTTCCCGTCCAACGCGATATCGAATGTCGCCATCTGCACTCCGGGAGAAGACTTCTGGCGATCGACGCTGACCATCACTTCATAATCCCGCTCACTGTGCGGCGCGACGAATCCAGCCAACTTGTTTGGCACAACAGTGAAACCCGGAGGCATCTTCAATTGAATGTCGTGTTTCTGAGGAACATTGCGAAAATTACGGACAGTCACCGTCACTTTTTGTGTCCCTTCTTCCGTCAAATCAACACGATAGGGATAGGCCGAGACCCAATACGGATCGAAATTGTATTCGTAATCAGTGTCGGGAAGAATGTCTTGATAGAGCTTAATCATCTTTTTCGACCAGTCATGATACCGCTGGAGAAACGCGGCCGGACGATCCATCACGTAAGAATGACTTCCCATGACAATGTCGGGTTTCAAATCTTTCAGATAAGCACTCCCCAATAAATATCCTTCTTCGAGAATCGCACTGTTGCGAGCGACGACTGCTTCGTGGCCATCCTGATTCACATCTGAAGGCGTGCCGAACAAGTTGTCCCCGGTGAACGCAATTCTTTGTCCGTCGATTTCCAGCCACAAACAACATCCGAATTCTGTCTGTCCGGGCATCCAGTCAACCTGAATCTTGTACCCTTCCCACATGACCGATTCACCATTCTTGAAACGCTTTTCAATCGCCATTCCGTCAATCCCGCTTCCGTAAGAGGAGACGAGAGCCGAGTAGTCGTAGCGTCGAGGGTGTTCACACTTGTCGGCGATGATGTCGAGCGTCCAAGCCTCGGCACCATACTTTTCTTTGAGTGCTGGACCCAGTAAAAAGTGATCGCCGTGCATGTGAGAGATCCAGAAGGCGTCAATTTCTTTGAGCCCCATGTGTTTACGCAATCCTACGATGATTTCTTCCAGCATCGTTTCAGGAAAGAGTCCTGCATCGAGAATCAAGCCCCGTCCGCTGTCCGAAATAATGATCGCGAAGTTCTTACCTTTGGTTTCATGACTCAACTTGTACAAGTGGGGAGTCACCTGGCTGATCAAGGGGACTTTCGTCGGCTTGGAGTACGAGTCTCGTTGCTCTTCGGTCGAATCAAAAACGGGATAGCCACGAATATAACTGGCCCGAAAGGTCTTCAGTTTCTCTTCATAAGTCCGAAACTGCTGATGGGCGTGATTGATGATGGGGCCGTGCGACGGGCAGGCGATGTGGAGGTTCTCCTTGATCAAGTCACCGACCGAGCCAATCAAAACATCGATTCCTTTTCCAAAACCGTAATCCCACTCACTGTCAAACCAGTTGGTCATTTTTGATCCATCGTGCATCACTCCT
>Ga0181597_10006481_pt1 | contig 10885 bp, 6 predicted proteins | sample 041ome_5_FD_148647 | JGI IMG/M metagenome (GOLD analysis project Ga0181597, IMG submission 148647) | Coastal salt marsh microbial communities from the Groves Creek Marsh, Skidaway Island, Georgia - 041403US metaG (spades assembly) | ecosystem: Environmental > Aquatic > Marine > Intertidal zone >... | reverse complement strand
TTCGCCATGCGACATTCGAGGTACGATTTGGATTCCATCTTACACTTGTTCGCGTCCGATTTTTGTTTCTGTTTTAACGTTTATAGAGAGTCATCATTTTGAGCGCGCGAAAGAAGAAGAGCATAGTATGAGTGAGCGCGTGATACCATCGCGTTTTAACATCGAACATAAGAGAACATAAGGAGTACCTGTAAACACTTCAAATACGTCTCCTTGAACGTCGCGCACTCGCCGAAATGGTCCAACGGGAAGGCGCCTTTTTCCGGGGCCAGAGGGTTCCCAACGCGGAATTGCGGCGTTGACATTTTGTAACGAGTGCGTTGTAACGCGACCTTCTATTCGTTTTCGTGCGTCTGCGTGCTCTGCTTTTCCGAAAGCAACTTTGTTTGTTCGCTCTTCTGTCTTTCTCGTACGTTTTCCCGGGAAAAAGTGTCAAAAGTGTGACGCACATTCAAGGACGAAGACTCGCACAAAAACGGATTGATCTCTCCGACGCTTTCTCTCTCTTTTTGCGCGTTTGTGTTCTCGCTGTGCAGAATACACTTGTTTGCGTCTGGTCTTCTTTTTAGCAGATATATATACACACATTCACGCGCAAAGCGAAGCGTCTTCATCTTCATCGTCGAATCTTTACTCTGCGCTGTGCGTTGCTCTTTGGAGGAGGAAAACGGAGAACGTGTGCGACGCAGAACGGACGCAAAGAAGAAGACAAAGAAAATGAAAGAGGTGAGAGGTGAAAACGCCTCCGTGACATCGCTCTCCCAATCCTCTCCTCCGGTGGGGACATCGAACGACTCCCGAGGAGGAGGAAAAGGAGGAGTAAAGTCCGCAAAATTTGGCAGCCGCCAAGAGGAGAAAGGAGGGAGAAAAAAAGAGGTGAACGAAGAAGCCATGAAAGCGTTACGCTCGTGGGTGAAAGAATCCTTGGTGGATAGCAAAGAACGGAACGAACGAGGCGGGTATTACGAGTTATTGGACGCGTTTTCGTCTATTAACGAGAACAACGAGAATACCGGCGAGGAAGCAGTAGCGAAGAAAATAGACGAGAGCGTAGTGGCGTTGGTGGACGCGTTAGCCGAGCACGCGACGTACGTAGAATATAGAGCGCACGAACATTTATTGGAGCGCGTGACTTTAGAAAAGTGTTCGACGGTATCGTTGAGGACGTGTGATGACGCCTATTACGCGAGCGCGAGTCAGTTTTTAATCAACTTGGCGACGGTGAAAGGAGGGTCGTGCGTGCAATTCGCGATGAAGACGTTCGTGAAGGCATTTTTTGGCGACGAAAAGGAGGCGAAGAAAGAGGAGATGTTGCTGTTAGAGTCGCGCGGTGGAAACGACAGACATTATCGCATGAGTAGATTTAATAACAACAACAGCGTGTCTGGAGCGAACGAGGCGGCGAAGCATCGCGAGCGAGAGAACGTGGAGAACAGAAGAAGAGAGAGAGCGGTACATTCGGTGGTGCAGATATTGAAGTTGGTTCCTTTGAGCGCGAAAGTCTTTTCGCACGTTTTATTCGACATGTTCCCGCACAAAACGTGTTCGGCGATGGTATTAGCGGCGTATTTAGATTGCGCGTTCCGATGCGCGGAATCCGCTGAGTGCCGAGATACGGAGTTGGCGGATGACTTTTTGTGTTTGTGCGTTTCGAAAGCGTTGGAGATTGACGTGGAGATCAAGTGGGAAGACTTACAGCAAGGATTCGACGACGACGAGACTTCCGAGGAGGAGGAGGATGAAGAAGAAGATTCAGAAATGTTCGGGGAGGAAAACGGAGACGATCGCGATACGGATTCGCGCGAAAACGACGAAGAGGATATCTTTGAATTGGACGAATTCAACGCCGCGATTGACGACGCGAACATAAACAACGGGAAAGCGTCGTGGGAAAACAATAACAGGAATAGGAGTAAGAAGAAACAGAATCATAACCACGGTAGGAATAGCAACGACAACAACATCAACAATATGGAAACGGATGAAGCCGCGCACGCTTTAGACGAGATGATGTTTCTCGTCCTCGAATATTTGCAAAAACGAATCGAGAGTGCGAATCAAATCATAGGAGCAGCAGCAACTGGAGATGAAAACTATCGCAACGCGAAGAAATCGATAGAACGGTTGCGAGAAGCGCTCGTGTCGAGGGCGTTTTTCACAACCTTGTTACCCGCGCCAAAATCCAAGTTTGCGCAATACATCGTATTTTATCTCTGTTCCATGGATTTCAACGATGGTGATCAACAAAACAGTGACGACGCGAATAAATCTTCGTGCGAACTTTTACGAGATGGATTAGTCGCTAAAATGCTCAATTCGAACGAGGCAAACTCGTTGCGATTGGCTGCTGCGGCGTATTTAGCCTCGTTCGTCGCGCGCGCAAAATTTCTCAGCGCAGAGTTCGTCGTAGAAACGTTGGAAACCGTATGCGGATGGCTCATGCGCAAAGTGCACGAGAATAACGTGAAAGCAATGTCAGAAGTCGAACTGAACGCGTTCGATAGTTGCTGTCAAGCAGTCATGTATATTCTCTGTTATCGATGCGACGAAATTGCGAATAACGACGAAAAAAGCAAGAAACGCTTACAAGCCTTGCCCTTGCGCGAAATTTTATACGCGCCAACGTTGGAGCCTTTACAATCGTGCTTGCCTTCGGTGGTGCACGAGTTTCTTAAGAATGCCTCGGCGGCAAATATTTTGGGGTTCACCGAAGATATGATCGACACGTTCTCGAAACAAACCGAAGAGCGGAAGAAGATTCAAGACGAGTTGCGCGATAAGGCGTACGTTCGGCACGACGTTTCGTTCGCCGCGAAAGCAATGGCTGCTGCCGTGGAGAAGACGAACAACACCAACAACGATGCCGTGGACAAGAGCGTGTTATATCACCAAGAGCGATCGCGACGACGTCCGCTGAAAATGTTTTTCCCGTTCGATCCGTACGTGTTGCGTAAATCCGCTCCTAAGTTAAACTTGGAAGAGTCGTACGTCGTTTGGCGAGGGAACGATTCGGATTCCGAGGACGATTCCGAGGAGGATTCGGACGATAACTCAGAATCAGAGTTGGCGTTATCAGATTCCGAGGCCGATTCGAGCGAGGAGGAAGAGAACAGCGCGTCCATGGACGGGAGCGGCGAGTTTATCGGTCGACCCCAATCGAAGAGTTCGTTGAGCTCTGGCCATTTGAACAGAGTTCGCGCGAGAAGTTTAGGACGGTCGTTTAATTCGGCAAAGTTTGGAACGTCGCTGAACGCGCGTCCAAAGAAACAGCAAAATCGCTCGAGGGGTTTCAGTCCGAAGAATACGAACGGTGCTGGTCTTCCTACTGGTGCGCTCGCGACGCAAAAAGGCTTTCGAATGCCGATGCCTTTGTCCAAGAGCCCTTCGCCTTCTAGGGGAGACGTGGTTGCGGGGTATCAAAGCTTTTCGCCTTTGCGCGGTAGCTTTGGAGGTGGATTCGTCAAAGCGCGTTCACCGAGTCCAAACAGACGTTCCTCTAGTCCAACAACAAATGCGTTAACGCGAGCAAAAGTTCCGCCGTCGAGCACGCTTTCAGCCGAGGTGAACAACCAAGCGAAAGGCGGCGGTCAGCAAAGACGCGCGAGTACGCGAAGCTCTTCCAAGAGGAAGAGTTGACGATACGCGCATAGAGTACTTGTTTTAGGTAAGGGAATAAAATGTATTATTAATAAAGGCATGCATTATTATATTATTAGCATGTATTAGTGTCTGTAGTATTATTGGCGTGTTTGCGTTGATAATATCGCTTCTTCGCATTCGCTTTCGCGTTTGTTTTTACTTCTTTCCGTTCTTTTTGTTGTTCGTCGCTTTCGCATTTTTATCCTCCTTCTTCGCCGCCTTCTTATTCCCACCAGCGAGCAACGTCAAACCAACGACGACGAGCACACCGATCAACGCTTTCGCGTCGCCGTTATCCGTCCCCGTCGTTGTCTTCTTCGGCGTCGGCGGAGCATCGCTGTTCTGCTTCTTCTTCGAAGAGCTGCTCTTCGTAACAACCGGTTGCGGCGGCGGCGCCGGTTCGTTCAACTTGTTAATTTGCATCAAGTTTTTCATGCACTCTTTGCTGTCCATATCTTCCACCTGGTCGAACAAAGACCCTTTCAACCCATCACTTCTGATGTTCACCTGTGGATCCTTACCCCACATCTCCAAAGTTTCTTTCGTGATGCCGTGTTGAATCAAGAGTTTGCCGTACGCTTGTTCGTCGACGGGTTCCCCGGTCCAATTCGCAATCTCCGCCAACGCCTCGAATGGCGACGCGGACGCGTGTACCCCGTTCTCCCCAGTCGTCGGTTTTCTCATCAGACCGTACTTCTTCCAGTTCTTAAACAATATGCCTCTCAAACTCGTCTCTGGCGCTTTCTTCGGATCCGTAGGGCCCAAAACTTTCGCTCTGAAGTCCTCCCACTTCAACGTCTCGTCGTCGAATTCCACGACGAACCATTTAATCTGTTTCCCTTTCTCAACAAACTGAGATCGCATGGACATAAAAAACGCGTTAAACACGTAAATGGACGTTCCATCTTCTTTCAGCATTTCCGCGCAATAAAATCCGCCGCCAAACTTCACCGATCGTTTCGCGAATCTCGAACGCTTCTCCAAGCCTAAAGCGTCCACGTTCAACTCTTTGCACGCATCCAAGGCGTTAAAACATACGTTCTTCTCCAAAGCTTCTTTCCACGAGATTCCAAACGTTTTCTGGAACACATCTTCGGGAACGTTCAACTCGTACGGTTTCAGTAAAGTCGCTTTCGACGCGATCGCGTAGTAATGCGCGTCGATGAGTTTCCTCTTTTCGATGACGGACGAAGATATTTTCCCTTCTTTGATGACTTCACATCCGTTCTCTGTAAACGTCTCCACGAGTTTTTGTTTGTAGAGTAAATTGTTATCGTTTTTTGGCACGCACGCGTGCGGTTTGATGAACACGAACGCTCGTTGTTTCGTCATTATTATTCTTTTCTTCTTTGTTTTCTTCTTCTTCTTAACAGCGCAGAGATGTGACGCAGATTCATCGTCAGATGAGGTGCCTCGGGTGTGTCGGCGCAGGCGCAACACAACCTAAACCCTAAACAGTAATGCGACCCTAAACAAAAAAAATGTGCTTTGAGTTTGTACGAACGAGAAGAAAAAGAAGAAAAAAACAACAAAATACGCGCAAGAATAAAAAATGCCAACGACGATGAAACAACGACGACGATTACGTGATGCGTTCTTTGTCGCGAGACTCGCGTTCTTTCTTTGCTTCGGCGGTTCTTTTTTGCAGACGACTTTTGTAGAAGCAGTGGTCGAGGTGGAGACGGGGGTGACTTCAGACGGGATTTTCGGGTGGAGCGCGAGCGTGGGTGTACTGTTCGATGATTTTATGTGCGACGTGATTAACCCTTTACTCGCACCGAACGAAAGGTTTACCGAGTGCGGAGGGACGTTCGCGGTGAATCCAAACGGTATCGGCTACGCCGAGGAAGGGCAGTTCGTTCCAGGAACGAGAACGGTGGAAACGGAGCGAAGAGCGGAAACAACCAAAAGCGGGTTCGTCTTTGAAGAGGTGAGCTTGATCGAAGGCGAACAAGTTTCGACGCCGGTGTATACTGCGAATAACGCGGATGATGATTCGAACACGAACGATAACGACGAGATACCACCACCAGCCGGCGGCGCAAACGTCGACCCGCAAAGTTCGGACGAGAAGGAAAGAGCGGAAGAAGAAGAGGAGAAAGCGAGAATCGAAGCTGACTTAAAAGCGAAAGCCGAAGCTGAATTGAAAGCTGAATTGAAAGCTGAGTTAAAAGCTGAATTGAGAGCTGAGTTGAAAGCTGAAGCCAAAGCTAAAGCCGAAGCCGAAGCCAAAGCTAAAGCCGAAGCCGAAGCCGAAGCGGCGCGCGTAAAAGCGAAAGAGGAAGAAGAACGCTTCGACGACGACGACGACGACGACGACGACCAAAGTTATTCCGCCGACCAGACTTTTGAGGAAGAAGAAGAAGAAGCCCCGCAGAGAGGAGGAAAAGAACAAGACGAACCAGAAGAAAAGAAAGACAAAGTATCCTCAAACGAGGATACAGACGAACCTCTCGAAATCATCTGGCAGGCTTTGTAAAGATGCGATACCATGCTACTCCGCTACATGTACCCTAAACACACGTGTGACGCCACCTAAAGAAACTTCTTGCGTCACTTTTATACGCGCGCGCGCCGAGAGAATAGACACACACACAACCACGATGCAGAAATCCATGCTCTCCTCCACCTGCCTCTCTCCTCCTCGTTTCAGCGCATCCTTTTCTAAGAGAGGACAAAACACAACGCGTCGTCAGAACAAACACAATCTGAGAGTGTACGCGAAAGATTTCCCGAAACCGGAGCAAATCGACAAGACGGAAAACTATCGCATCGCGGGAGATTTGAGTAAACGATTCGCGGTACGTCGACCATTTTCAATGAGTGAGAGAATAATTCTCTCAGCGCGTTGCTCTTTCTCTTTTCTTTCGTTTCTCCGCCGACAACCACGCGTAAACGCAGTTATGGTGTCCCTTTTATTCCTCAGAGCGTGTTAAGACGTCAGCAGTTTTTAGTCCATTTTATCCAAACTTGAGAGGATTTTTGATGAGATTTTTTCCTCCAAAATGGAGGAAAACAGAGGAAAATTTTACGAGCGAGCTCGATGATGCGACAACTGCGACTGACTCCTTCTACTCTGCGCGGGCAAACGACGAACCTTTATTTGGCGAAACATTACTAACGCTCTCTTCTCTATCTTCTTCTCAACAACAACAGACGGATTTGAAAGCGTCGCCGGAACAAAAGAAAAAAGTTGTCATCGTCGGCGGCGGATTGTCCGGCTTGGCGTGCGGCAAGTACCTCGCCGAAGCCGGTCACGAACCGATCGTTTTGGAAGCGAGAGACGTGTTGGGTGGTAAAGTTTCCGCGTGGAAAGACAAAGATGGGGATTGGATTGAAACCGGGTTGCACATTTTCTTTGGCGCGTATCCGAACATGATGAACTTGTTCAGCGAGTTGGACATCGAAGATCGATTGCAATGGAAGGTGCACAAGATGATTTTCGCCATGCAGGAGTTGCCGGGGGAGTTTACGACGTTTGATTTCATCAAAGGTATCCCGGCGCCGTTGAACTTTGGGTTGGCAATTTTGTTGAACCAGAAGATGTTGACGTTGCCGGAAAAATTACAAACCGCGCCGCCGTTGTTGCCGATGTTGATTGAAGGTCAAGATTTTATCGATAAGCAAGACGAGTTATCGGTGACGGACTTTATGAGAAAGTATGGCATGCCGGAAAGAATCAACGAAGAGGTGTTCATTTCAATGGCTAAAGCTTTGGACTTCATCGACCCGGACAAGTTGTCCATGACGGTCGTGTTGACCGCGATGAACCGTTTCTTAAACGAGACGGACGGTTTGCAGATGGCATTTTTGGACGGTAATCAACCGGATCGTTTGTGCGAGCCGATGAAACAAAGTATAGAGAAAAACGGTGGTAAAGTGTTGATGAAGCAACGCGTGAAAGAGTGGGTTTTGAACGAGGACGATTCGGTGAAACACATCTTGATGGCGAACGGTGAAGTCATCGAAGCGGACGAGTTCATCTCGGCCGTACCGGTGGACGTCATGAAGAGAATGTGCCCGGAACCGTGGACGAAGATGCCATTTTTCCAACAAATGAAACAACTCGAAGGTATCCCAGTTATTAACATTCACTTGTGGTTTGATCGCAAGTTGCAAAACGTCGACCACTTGTGCTTTTCTCGATCGCCGTTATTGTCAGTCTACGCGGACATGTCTACCACGTGCAAAGAATATTACGACGAAGAAAAATCTATGATCGAATTAGTCTTTGCGCCGTGCTCGCCGATTGCCGGCGGTAAAACGAACTGGATCGCAAAATCGAACCAAGAAATCGTCGACGCCACCATGAAAGAACTCGAGCGTTTGTTTCCGTTGGAAATTGGGAAGAAAGCGCCGGATGGCGTCGGCGCGAAGTTGTTGAAACACGCCGTCGTGAAAACGCCGCGATCGGTGTACGCCGCCGTTCCGGGTAGAAATAAGTACCGACCGTCGCAAGAAACTCCGATCAAGAACTTCACGTTAGCCGGTGATTGGACGAGTCAGAAGTTCCTCGGATCTATGGAAGGTGCCGTGTTGGGTGGAAAGTTAGCCGCGGAAGTAGTTTCGGCCAAGGCGAAGGGCATGAAGACGGCTGGGTTGAAGAAGATCAACGACGACATCATGGCGGAAGCGAGTACTTTCTCCGGGCAAGGGTGGAAGAGACCGCAAAAGATGGAAGACGAGTCTCCGGTGGTTTTTGGCGCCGGTTACGTGTTAGAAGAAAACGACGAGCAACAGTTGATGACGATTGACCCGGAACAGTTGACAGAGATGGACGGTCGATCGCAAGCGACCAACAAGGACGCCGTTCAAGAAGCCGTCTTGAACCGAACGCGATAATAACATAACATGATTGTATACCCACTACAAAGCGTATATATATTGTAAAAAACACAGTTTAACTGAACATCTAAATCTATCTATCCTATCTACAATTTACATTTGACTACGTGGTTTATTTGTTTCCCTAGCTATTACTTTGCCTATTATTCGTACACGAGAAAGCCTCCGTTGCCGGCGTATTTGGCAATAAATAACTCCCCTTGGTAAGTTGGCTGAGAAAAAGCCACTCTATCTTTCTCCACTATTGTCGAAGAGCCAATCATGGAGGCGTCGCCGTAAAATCGTCGTCGACAATTTTCCAACAGGTTGTAAGAAACACCCGCGCGACGAAATTTTTTGTGTACCCAAAGCGCTCGAATTCCAACCGAATCTCTCGTTTGGGATGAAAGCTGTATCCGAGCACCTTTCTTCAACACCCCTCCGCCACGAACGTTATCATTCGCACTCGTTGTCGTCGTCGTCGTCACCGCCGCGGACGAATCGTTTCCACTCGGTGCCTTCTCATCCGCCTTTCCTCCCGCCCTCGTCGACGCAAACACCTCTCTTTGATTCGCCGCGACATCCTCGCAAAACGCCGCGCCGATGATTTTTCCTTCGTTCGCTTTCCCACCCGTGAAAGACACGCACACGAACGCAACGACGTGCAAATCCTTATTCTCTTCTTCTCCTCCTAGTACCCATTCTTCTACGGCCCCGATTTCTGTTTCAACTATCTTCGCAACCCGTTTCACTTTCGCCCACGCGTGTCGATCGCACCCTCCTTTCGTCACGCGATACACGCGACACTTTTCCGACTTTTCCGACGACGACGGCGCGTCTTTTCTTACAATCTCTACTTCCTGCCAATTCTGTTTCCTTTCATCGACCCAGAACGAGTTCGCCTTGTTTACGTTCACCGTCACGAACGCGTTATCTCTTTCCTCGAGAAACTTCGCGTGGTGCTTTCGATGTAACTCCTCGTCCGACGGTTCGCCTTTCGCAAACATCAACCCGCATATCGAACACGTCGCGTGCGCGAACGATTTTTGCCCCAGATCCAAGTACATCTGTTTATGTTTCGTCGTTTTTGTCTTCTTCTTCGAAAAGGGTTCATCGTCCGACGCGCGCGGCGTACAGCGAACCTTGCACCTCTTCTCCTTTTCCTCCTCGTCTGCCTTTTTCTCATCACCACCCGCTTTAACTTCTGGTTGTATAAAACACCCTCCTTTCCGTTTCCTCCTCGTGAATGACACCGCCGACTTCAAAGGGGTTTCCTTCTGTCTCACTTCCGTTGTTTTCGTTGCAAAACCATCGTCGTCGTCATCGAACGCATCAAACTCCTTTGCGTTGGTTGTTCCGTCGTCGACATTTGAAATCGCATCCAATCCAAACCTCGTCTTCTTCTTTACGATGACGTCGTCGGTTGTCTTCGTTTTTGTCGCTTTTGCATTAACAAAAGCTGCTTTCGCTCGTTGTCGAAGGATGGCCCGCGCGATTGGGTTTCCGTCGAACATTCCTCTAGTATTAGGGTGTTCTTCTCCGCGTAGTCGAACACCTTTTGTGGAGAAACCAGTCGTCACAAATCTCATCTCTTTCGCGCTCTCTTATACGAGGAGTCGAGGACGTGTAAAGACGAACGCGAGACGACGAGAGGAAAAGGAGGAGCGAGCTTAACACATAACGACGAATTTCGACGACGATGAATATTGGCGCGGTAAAAAGACATACGAGAGAAGAAAAACGACCGATTCTTCTCTCCTTGCGCTTCATCTGTTTCCTCTCCGTGGTGGCCGTTTTCGCGCGAATTTCATCTTCTTCTCCTTCTTCTGTAGCACTCATCGGTAAAAGCACTAGCGCTTCCGAGGACGAAAATGACGATGTTAACACTCGAAACGACGACGAGGAGGCAGAGGACGAGGATGCACGTTTTCCCAGAAATGGCTTTCCGAGCGGCGCTCGTGAAAGAGGAAACGACGGAATGGTGAGAGAGACTTTGCTGAGAAAGTGTTCGAGGCAAAGACGATTCAGACGAGGAGGAAGAGAAGACGACGAGGAAGACGCGGACGACGAGGAGACGCAACGAGGAGGACAAGAACAAGAAAGAAGAGTGCAAAAATCGTGGATTTTCCAAACGAACGCGAAACGATTAGGCTACGTCCACATGGCGTCGATACACCCGGTGGCGACGAAGACGCGAGGAAAGGACGACGACGACGACGACGACGGGAAGAAGGTACTCCTCGCCGCGTGGCAAGGCGCGCACAAAGTGGAAGGCACGGACGACCAGAGTTTATTTGTGAGCAAAAGCGCGGACGGCGGCGCGACGTGGACGAAAGCGAGGGTGGTGCCCGGTAGAAAGTTTGGCGTTCGGTGGGCGCCGACGTTTTTTAGCAGCGGCAGTAGCAGCAGTGGTAGCGGTGGT
>Ga0181597_10006471_pt1 | contig 10898 bp, 9 predicted proteins | sample 041ome_5_FD_148647 | JGI IMG/M metagenome (GOLD analysis project Ga0181597, IMG submission 148647) | Coastal salt marsh microbial communities from the Groves Creek Marsh, Skidaway Island, Georgia - 041403US metaG (spades assembly) | ecosystem: Environmental > Aquatic > Marine > Intertidal zone >... | reverse complement strand
AGTCGCTGACCGGCAACGAGATGAGCCAAACCATCCTGATTCCCAGTTTCAAGAGCCGCATCAGCCGCCTCAACGGCCTGAAAACCGGGGTCTCCAGCGGCGACTTACGCACCCCGGCCTGCACGCGGGTGGTCTGGGAGTTTCTCGGCAATGACATCAACCGGGTCAACGCCTACCGCCAGGTGATGCTCTACAGCCCGGATGACCCGCGCATCGACGCTGATATTCGGCAGCGTTTGAGTGGCGCGCAGATCCGCAATGGCCTGTTTGAGATCGAGTAAGGCGCAGCCGCTCAGCTCAAGCGTGCCGCGAGCGCCTGGTCTGCGGCGACAGGGCTGGCACTGAGGCCTTTATGCACGCCGTCGCGATCAGCGGCCGTGCGGTTCTGGCTGAGTTTCCATTGGCCCTCAAGGCGTTGGATCGGTAGGGCGAAGCCGACAATGGCGCGCAGCATCGTGTCGATATAGTCCGTGGGCGCCTCACTGACCGCCCAGGGCTGCTCGCGTCCGGCCTCGTGCTGGGCACTTAGACGGCTGACCAGCTGCAGCAGCCCCTCGCGGTCTTCAATCAGCTGCGCCTGACCGCGTGCGTGCACGGCGATGTAGTTCCAGGTGGGTACGGCTTTGCCGTGTTCGGCCTTGCTCGGATACCACGCGGGGCTGATGTAGGCTTGTGGCCCCTGGAAGATGGCCAGGGTTTCGCCCTGCAGCAGCTCACTCCAGTGTGGGTTGGCGCGGGCAAAGTGGCCGTAGAGGGTGCCGAATTCGCCTTCGTCGGCGGCCAGCAGGAGCGGCAGGTGGCTGGCCTGTAGGCCGTTTGCGCCTTGGGTTACCAGCGTTGCCAGGGGGCAGGCGTTGATCTGCTGATGCAGCAGGGAGAGGTCGTTTTGGCGGAACGCGGGTGGCGTGTACATGGCGGGACTCCGGCGGCGAGGCCCCATCCTAGCGCGCAGTGCCGGGCCGGATAAGCGTCAGTTGCGGCGACTTTGACCGGCACAGTCTGTGTCGCGCCTTGGCTTGGCCGCCGGCGGCTCTAAGGCAGGTCTCTAGCCATGGGCGCTTTTATTCATGCGGCACGTCTTTGTCGAGCAGGTCATTGCCTGGGTCGGATTTGATTTCCGCGTCCACTTTCTGCTCCAGGTGTTTATCCGGGGTGACATCCAGCACGCCATCCGCTGGCTCAGCGCGGCTGGCCGAGCGCTCTTCTTTGGCTGAACGATTTGCAACCGGCGGGCTGCCGACAGGCTTGCTATCCAGCGCGCTGAACAGCGCTGTATTGACCTCGGGGTCGAAGCGCAACCGATAAATCGGCTCCGGCAAGGTGAAGCCCTGTGCTTGCAGCGCCCGCATGGCGGCGCGAATGGCCAGGCTGCGGGCTTTGCCAAAGTTGGTTTGGCGTTGATCGATCCAGGCGTAGAAGGTCAGCACGATATTGGAGTCGCCCACCGTGTTGATCAGCGCGTCGGGCTCGGGCTCTTGCAGGATAAAGTCGAGGCTGCTGACGGCGTCCAGGCCCGCCTGCATCGCGGCCACCGGGTCATCGTCGGCATCCACGCCGAGTTCGAACTCAAAGCGTCGTTCCGGGTTGGTCGAGTAATTGAGGATGATGCCTTTGAATACCGCCGCATTGGGGATGCGCATATGGTTGCCGTCGAGGGTCATTAAAATCGTGGCGCGCGAGGTCAGGCGCACGACGATGCCCTCGATGTCATTGATGATCACGTGATCCTTGGCGCGGAACGGCTGGCGCAGGCTGAGCATCACGCTGGAGATGTAATTCTCCACCGTATCGCGCACGGCAAAACCGATGGCCAGGCCAATGACCCCGGCGCCGCCGAGGATCGTGGTGATAACTGCTGCAGCGCCCAATAAATTCAGCGCCAGGATAATCCCCAGCAACAGGATGACCACGCGCGTGGCCTGAGCCATCAGGTCGGCGAGAAAGGGATTGGGCGCTATTTTCCGCCATAAAAACTGCCGGCCAGCGATGAAATTGCCCAGCAGAACAAAGGCAGTGAGCACCAGCAGCGCCAGGCCAATCAGCGGCAATGCTTTTATAAAATTTACGCTTTGCGTGCGCAGGCGCTCAAGCACCGGCCGCACGTTGTCGGCCACGGCCAGGGTTCTGTTCATCTCGTCGGTTACCGTGACCACCCCGGCGAGCCGGCCTGCCAAGCGCTGGGCTTGCTGCGCCGCCATTTCATTGGCCACCTCGCCCCGCAGAATGACCACGCCGCCACCGACATACACCGTCACGCCGCGCAGCGGCTCCAGTTCAGCAAAAATATTCTCGATGCGCGCCTGAATCGTCTCATCGCTTTGCGTCGCCTCTGCTTCGATAGCCGCCGCAGCGACGGGCTCGGAAAGGCTCGCGTCTTCGCTTTGCGCCCAGGCAACGTGGCCCGGCAATAAAACAGTCAGCAGTGCTAATGCCAGCAGCGTATTGCGCGAGGGCTGGGTTGAGAACGTCATCGCAGGCGGCTCCGAAATAAGGCGACAGTAAAAACACTAGCCTACACGGATGCGCCAAACGCGGACTGACCCCGTGCACGGCGGGTCGGCAAGCCAATAGCACAACGCCCCGTGAACACGAGGCTCACGGGGCGTTGTGGAGGGCAGCGTTGGTCGCTTTACTGCGGGTTGTCGCTGTTATAGATGGTTTGATCCAGCTCGTTCTCGCTGTGCCCGACCAGGGTGGTGGTCATCAGGTCGCCGGCGACGTTGACCGTGGTGCGCGCCATGTCGAGGATGCGATCAATGCCAGCGATCAGCGCTACGCCTTCCAGCGGCAGGCCGACCGAAGTCAGCACCAAACCGAGCATGATCAGCCCGGCGCCCGGTACACCGGCAGTGCCCACCGACGCCAGGGTGGCGGTGAGGATAATCATCAGGTACTGCGCGCCATTCAGCTCAACCCCGAAGGCCTGGGCAATAAACAGGGCCAACACACCTTGGTAGATGGCGGTGCCATCCATGTTGATGGTGGCGCCTACCGGCAGTACGAAGCCCGCCACACCTTGCGATACACCGAGGTTTTTACGCGCGCATTCAATCGATACCGGCAGGGTGCCGGCGCTGCTGGAGGTGCTGAAGGCCACGGCCAGCGCGGGCGCCACGCCCTTGAAAAAGCGCAGCGGGCTGAGGCGCGCGAGCAATGCCAGCAGGCCGCCATACACCAGCAGCATGTGGGCGATGCTGGCCAAGTAAATGACCCCGATTACCTCGGCCAACGGCAGCAACACTTCGATGCCATGGGAGGCCACTACGCCGGCGATCAGCGCGAACACGCCAATGGGCGCACAACGCATCACCAGGTCGGTGAGCTTGTAGAACACCTCGGCCAGGCTGTTGAACAGCTTGACGGTCGGCGCCGCCTTTTCGCCAATCAGGTTCATGCTCACGCCCAGGGCAATGGCGAACACAATGATCTGCAGGATATTGCCTTCGGCAAAGGCGGCGACCGGATTGGTGGGTACCAGGCCGACCAGAATCTGTACCAGCGAGGGGGCCTGCTTGGCTTCCTGAATGCCGCTGGCGACCATGTTCATGCCTTCGCCGGGGCTGAACAGGGCGCCGAAGAGCAGGCCGATGCTCACCGCAAAGGCGGTGGTGAGCAGGTAGATGGCGATGGTTTTAACGCTGATGCGGCCGAGCTTGGCGCTGTCGCTCATGGCGGTGATGCCGGCCACCAGGGAGACGAATACCAGCGGCACAATGAGCATCTTGATTGCGTTGAGGAACAGCGTACCAATCGGCGCGAGCAGCAGGGCGTTGCTCTTGAACAGCACGCCGGTGAGCACGCCAAGGCCGAGGCCGATAAGGATTTGTTGCCACAGCGGCATGCGCCCTAGAAAGCCTAGGGAGAAGGTGGTGCTCTGACTCATGGTGGTTACCCGGATTGTCGTTGTTGTGGGGCCGTCTGCTACGGCCTTGAGCGATGCCGTCCGGCTGGCTGGGGCGTAAAGGCCTGATCTATGGCCAAAAAAACGCGCCGCATCCTTACGGATGCGGCGCGTTGTGGTGCTCTGTGTGTCAGGTGGTTAGCGATACCTGTGGTGCAATGGTCACAGGTTTTGCTGGCTGTGGCGACAGTTGCGTTGTGCCGGGCAGGTTCTGGCTATAGAACACCGGCACGCTAGGCCACAGGCGGCGCGGCGGATGAATAGCGAGAAAGCCGATGGGCGCAGGTTGCTGGTGCATGACGACGCTCCTGGCTCAAGGCTTTAGCGGGACGAGACGTGGAGCAATCATGTTTTCTGGGCGCAGGATGTCGGCCAGTTCGGCGTCGCCCAGCAGCTTCTCTTCACGCACCAGTTCCAGCACGCTGCGACCACTCTCCAGCGCCACCTTGGCGATGCGCGTGGCGTTTTCGTAGCCGATGTAGGGGTTGAGTGCGGTGATCAGGCCGATGGAATTTTCCATCAGTTCACGGCAGCGCGCTTCGTTGGCCGTGATGCCGTCGATGCACAGCTCGCGCAGCATATCCATGGCGCGGGTCAGCAGGCGGATCGAGTCGAAGATCTTGTAGGCGATCAGCGGCTCCATCACGTTGAGCTGCAGTTGGCCCCCTTCGGCCGCCATGGTCAGCGCCAGGTCGTTGCCGATTACTTCAAACGCGACTTGGTTGACCGCTTCCGGGATAACCGGGTTGACCTTGCCGGGCATGATCGAGCTGCCTGGCTGGCGCGCCGGCAAGTTGATCTCGTTGATCCCGGTGCGTGGGCCGCTGGAGAGCAGGCGCAGGTCGTTGCACATCTTCGACATTTTTACCGCGGTGCGCTTGAGCATGCCGGAGAACAGCACGAACGCGCCCATGTCCGAGGTGGCTTCAATCAGGTCAGCGGCCGGGGTCAGCGGCTGGCCGCTGATGATCGCCAGGCGTTTAACGGCCATCAGCTGGTACTGCGGGTCGGCATTGATGCCGGTGCCGATGGCGGTGCCGCCCAAGTTGACTTCGGTGAGCAGAGTCGGGGCGAGCAGTTTGAGGTGCTGCAGGTCTTCGCCGAGGGTGGTGGCGAAGGCGCGGAATTCCTGGCCGAGGGTCATCGGCACGGCGTCTTGCAGCTGGGTGCGACCCATCTTCAACACGTGGTTGAACTCCAGGTGCTTTTTCGACAGCGACTGGATCAGCTTATCCAGTGCGGTCAGCAGGCTTTCGTGGCCGAGCAACAGGCCGAGGCGAATGGCGGTGGGGTAGGCGTCGTTGGTCGACTGCGCCATGTTCACGTCGTTGTTCGGGTGCAGCTGCTTGTAGTCACCTTTCTCGAAACCCATGGCTTCCAGGGCGATGTTGGCGATCACCTCGTTGGCATTCATGTTGGTCGAGGTGCCGGCGCCGCCTTGAATCATGTCGACCACGAACTGATCGTGGAACTCACCCTGAATGATGCGTGCGCAAGCGGTGCTGATCGCCGTGTGCTTGGCGGCAGACAGGTGACCCAGCTCGCGGTTGGCATCGGCTGCCGCCTGCTTGACCATGGCCAGCGCAATCACCAGTTTCGGGTAGTGCGACAGCGTCACGCCGGACAGGCGGAAGTTCTGCACGGCGCGGAGGGTCTGAATGCCGTAATAGGCCTCAGCGGGAACGTCGAGGGTGCCGAGCAGGTCTTTTTCAAGGCGGGTTGATGCAGCAGCGGACATGATGGTTACTATCTCTGGATGTGCGGTATAGGCCGCGATGCCCCGTAGGTTAGGGGCTGTGGCCTGATGCTGGCCAATGCTGTTAATCGCTGGGTCATGCATAATCGGCATAATGTAGGTGTGACTCTTAGGCGTGCTCCGCGCATGAGCAGCCTAAAACTAGATACCTGAGGCCGCGCAGCGGTTATCGAGAAAATCCCCTGAATTGCCGAGCGTTTACGCGATTAAATCCGGATGGCGGAATGAGCGATGAATCTAGAAAGTAAATGGCTGGAAGATTTTGTCACCCTGGCGGCCACCCGCAGCTTTTCCCAGGCGGCGCAAAAGCGCTTCGTCACCCAGCCGGCCTTTAGTCGGCGGATTCGCAGCCTGGAGAGCATGCTCGGGTTGACCCTGGTGGACCGCAGTTGCACGCCGATCGAGTTGACTGAGTCCGGTCAGCTGTTTCTGGTGACGGCGCGCAGCATCGTCGAGCAGCTGGGTGAGGTGGTGCGCCATCTGCACAACCTCGAAGGCCAGCAGGGTGAGGTGATGCAGATTGCCGCCGCGCACTCGCTGACCCTGGGATTTTTCCCCCAGTGGATCGCCCGCCTGCGGCGCGAAGGGCTGCCGCTGAACACCCGCTTGGTCGCCACCAACGTTGGCGAAGCGGTGCATGCGCTGCGTGACGGCGCCTGCGATCTGATCCTGGCCTTTTATGACCCGGACGCCGCCCTGCAAATGGACCCGGAGATTTTCCCCTCGCTGCACCTGGGCCGCACGGAAATGCTGCCGGTGTGTGCGGTGAGCGAAGATGGTACGCCGCTGTTCGACCTCGACAATGGTCAGAGCGTGCCGCTGTTGGCCTACAGTGCCGGCGCGTTTCTCGGTCGTTCGGTGAATCTGTTGCTGCGCCAGCGCGCGCTGCGTTCCACCACGGTGTATGAAACGGCAATGGCCGACAGCCTGAAAAGCATGGCCTTGCAGGGCATGGGCGTGGCGTGGGTGCCGCGCTTGTCGGTCAGTGGCGAGCTGGCCCGCGGTGAGCTGGTGGTGTGCGGTAATGAGCAGTGGCAGGTGCCGCTGGAAATCCGCCTGTACCGCTGCGCCTTGGTGCGCAAGGCGTCGGTACGCCTGCTCTGGCGCAAGCTGGAAACCGGCGAGGTCGGTGGTTAGCCGACCTCGCGCAGTGGGCTGCTGGGTTTAACGTGGGACGACCTGGCCGGTCCCGCGACCACGTGGGTCGGAGGCGGTTTCCAGGCTGCTGCCGGTGACTTTGATTGCTTGGATATCGCCCATGTTCCAACCCTGATCTTCTAGGGTGTAGCCCATGCTGGTCAGCTCCTCAGCGACCTTGCCGGTAAGCGGTGCATAAGCGTCATAGTAAATGGTGTCTTTCGGAAGGAGCTGGTGGTGCACGCGCTGTGCGGCGATGGCTTTTTGCAGCGGTAAGCCAAAGTCATACACGTTGTTCAGCACCTGAAAGATCGAGGTGAAAATACGCGAGCCACCGGGTGTGCCGAGAATCAGGCTGACCTTACCGTCACGGGTGACGATGCTCGGGCTCATCGAGGAGAGCATGCGCTTCCCTGGCTCGATGGCATTGGCGTCGCTGCCGACTACACCAAAGGCATTGGCGATGCCGGGCTTGGCGCTGAAGTCATCCATTTCGTCGTTGAGTAGAAAGCCTGCGCCCTTAACCACCACGCCGCTGCCGTAATCCCAGTTAAGGGTGTAGGTGTTGCTTACCGCGTTACCGTCGGCATCGATGATCGAGAAATGCGTGGTCTGGTGTGTTTCCAGGCCGGGGCGGACTTTCTCAGTGGCGGAAATGGCCACCGGGTTAACTTCTGCTGCGCGCTTGGCGATGTAGTCGGCATCAACCAATTGCTTGACTGGCACGTCCGAGAACTTGGGGTCGCCGAGGTAGTCGGCGCGGTCGGCGAATACGCGTTTTTCGATTTCTGCCAGCAGATGAATATAGCGGGCGGAGTTGAGCTCAGCCCCTTTGAAATCGGCGGCGCGCTGTTCTTTGATACCGATCAGCTGGGCCAAGGCGATGCCTCCCGAGCTCGGCAGTGGTGCGGTATACAGGGTGTTGCCTTGCCAGTCGACACGCATCGGCTCACGCCATTCGGCGCGGTAAGTCTGCAGGTCTTCGGCGCTGATTAAGCCACCGTCGTGCTGCATCTGCGCGACCAGTAGTTCGGCCGTTTTGCCCTGATAAAACTCTGCGGCGCCTTTGTCAGCAATGCGTTCCAGGGTTTGCGCGAGCTCCGGCTGTTTGAAGGTTTGCCCAGGGCGCATGCTGCCGAAATAATCGGCAAAGTTGGTTTGATCGTTGAACAGTGCCAGCGCATCTTCACGGTATTGGTACTGCTGTTCGGCTACGGTGAAACCCTCGCGGGCATAGCCAATTGCAGGTGTCAGCAGTTCGCTCCAAGGCTTTGTGCCAAAGCGTTGGTGTGCTTCCCATAAACCCATCACGGTGCCCGGTACGCCGGCGGCCTTAGCACCGACCATGGTGATGTTCTCGATCACTTCACCTTTGTCGTCCAGGTACATGGTCTTGTTGGCGGCCAGTGGAGCGACTTCGCGGTAATCGATAAAGAACGGTTTGCCGTCCATAAACAGCGTCATAAAACCACCGCCGCCGATGTTGCCAGCTTCGGGGTAGGTCACCGCCAGAGTAAAGGCCGTTGCTACGGCGGCATCCACCGCATTACCGCCAGACTTCAATACTTGTGCCGCGACTTTGGCGCCGTATTGGTCTGGTGCGGCGACGGCGCCACCGTCCAGTGGAGCGGCCCATACGTAGGTGCTGGTTGCAGCCAGAATGGCGCTTGCCAGCAGGGTGGAGCGGGCAGTTAACTGCATAACGTAGTCCTTATTTTTTTTGATGATGCTTCAGCCCGATTAACGTACTCGGTGGGGCGCATTAATCAGGCTTAAGGCCAATTAGCTTAACCAGCTATTGGCGATTTCAGGTGCCGGACTTAATGGTGTTCCAGGCGCGGGTGCGTACGCGTTCAACCTTTTGCGGCAGCGGCTGCAGCACGTAGAGGGTCTTTTGTGCGGCGGCGGTTGGCGTCAGGCCAGGGTTGTCGCGGATTTCTGCGCCCACCAATGGCATGGCGGCTTTGTTCGGGTTGGGGTAGCCGAGGAAATCGCTGATCGGCGCGACGACTTTGGGGTCAAGCAGGTTGTTGAGGAACTCGTGGGCCTCGGCAACGTTCTGCGCGCTTTTCGGAATGGCGAAGGAGTCGTACCACAACGGTGCGCCTTCTTTCGGCAAGCGCCAGTCGACCACCACGCCGTTGCCAGCCTCTTTGGCGCGGTTAGCGAACTGGTAGAAGCTGCCCGAGTAGCCGATGGCCACGCAGATGTTGCCATTGGCGATATCGGTCATGTACTTGGCGGAGTGGAAGTAGGCGATGTTGGGGCGAATTTTCAGCATCAGCTCGGTGGCTTTTTTGTAGTCATCCGGGTTTGTGCTATTCGGGTCCAGGCCCAGGTAGTGCAGGGCAATCGGCAGGATGTCGCCGGGCGAGTCGAGCATGGCCACGCCGCACTGCTTGAGCTTGCTGATGTTCTCTTCCTTGAAGATCAGGTCCCAGCTGTTCACCGGTGCATCGGCGCCCAGCGCTTCTTTGACTTTGTCTACGTTGAAGCCGATCAGCACGGTGCCGTACATGTAGGGTACGGCGTACTGGTTACCGGGGTCGTTGGCGGTCATCAGTTCGAGCAGGCCGGGGTCGAGGTTTTGCCAATTGGACAGCTTGCTCTTATCCAGCTTCTGGAACACCCCGGCTTTGATTTCGTTCTCAAGGAAGGTGTTGGTCGGCACCACCAGGTCGTACCCCGAGTTGCCGGTCAGCAGTTTGGCTTCCAGGCCTTCGTTGGTGTCGAAGATGTCCCAGGTCAGCTTGATGCCGGTGTTGGCGGCAAAGTCCTTGGGCACCGAGGGCAGCATGTAGTCGGCCCAGTTGTACACGCGCAGTTCGCGCTGTGGCGCTGCGGTTTCGGCCTGTGCTGCGCCGGTCAATAAGGTTGCACCGCAGATGGCGGTGGTGAGCAGGGTTTTGATTATTTTCATGGTGGTCACCCTTGGGTCATTTAAGGAGGGCTTAAGCGCCCTCGAAGCCTTCCAGAACATTCACTGCGTTGACGCCAATCGCTTCGACGGCATAGCCGCCTTCCATGACAAACAGCGTTGGTTTGCCCAGGGCGGCGATGCGCTTGCCCATGGCCAGGTAATCCGGGCTGTCGAGTTTGAATTGGGAAATCGGGTCGTCCTTGAAGGTGTCCACACCCAGCGACACGACGATGACCTCGGCATCAAATTCGGCGATGCGCTGGCAGGCTTCATCCAGCGCGGCGCTCCACACGGCCCACGGGCTGCCCATGGCCAGCGGGTAGTTGAAGTTGCAGCCTTCGCCCGCGCCTTCGCCGTGTTCATCGGCATAACCGAGGAAGAACGGAAACTCCTCGGCCGGGTCGCCATGGATCGAGGCGAACAGCACATCGCCGCGTGAATAGAAGATGTCCTGGGTGCCGTTACCGTGGTGGTAGTCGACATCGAGGATGGCCACGCGTTGCTTGCCCTGATCGAGAAACGCCTGGGCGGCGATGGCGGCGTTGTTCAGGTAGCAGTAGCCGCCCATCAGTTCGCCGGCGGCGTGGTGGCCTGGCGGGCGGCACAGAGCAAAGGCACTGTGCGCGCCGTTTGAAATTTCCTGCTGGGCGCTGAGCGCGACTTGCGCGGCGCTATAAGCCGCTTGCCAGGTACCGGCGGTAATCGGTGCGCCGCCGTCGAAGCTGTAATAGCCCAGCTGGCCGTGCAGGTCGGTGGGGATGACCGCGCGCAAGGTGCGTGCCGGCCAGGTAAAGGGCAGCAGATCGCCCTTGCCGTTCTGCGCCTGCCAGCGCTGCCAGGCACCCTGGAAGAATTCCAGGTAGGCGGTGCCGTGAATGCGTGCAATCGGCGCCAGGCCAAAATCCTGCGGCGGGCGCACCTCGCCCAGTTGGCGGTCTTTAACCCGCTGCAGAATGTGATCGGCACGCTGCGGTTTCTCGAAACAGGGCATCAACTGGCCGTCGATCAGCTCGCAGCTGCCGTGGTGCAGGTGATGGTCGTCGCTGTAAAAGGTCAGCATGCGGGTGGCTCCCAGGCGTTGTTGTTCTGGTCACCATTGTTCGCCGCGAATGTGTTGCGGTTGAACGCTGACAACGGCCAAAAGGGGATCGATGTGGCCAAAATCGGCGGGAGCGATCTTTAAC
>Ga0181597_10006469_pt1 | contig 10899 bp, 4 predicted proteins | sample 041ome_5_FD_148647 | JGI IMG/M metagenome (GOLD analysis project Ga0181597, IMG submission 148647) | Coastal salt marsh microbial communities from the Groves Creek Marsh, Skidaway Island, Georgia - 041403US metaG (spades assembly) | ecosystem: Environmental > Aquatic > Marine > Intertidal zone >... | reverse complement strand
TCGTGGAGTTCCAAACACTAGTAGCGGTTTTAATGGCGGACAATGGGGTGGGAATGTGTATACCTTTAACTATATACTTTTTCCTCTTCGTAGAGAATATCAAGGAACTTACTACAACTACACCTCCCTTCCCCAACTGACGCAGACCAAGTATTCCTTTCCTGCGAATATGACCTATACGGTTCATCAGGATACTGTCCCTGCTGGTACAACAATTCCTGCAACCGATGCTTTCGTCTATGATGATGCACGGGCCGAAATCTATCAGCCCAATACTGCATCAGGAACACCAACAGTCCTCAATGATGAATCCAGAGGAGATAACTGGTTGACTGATGGCAGAGCCTTCTCAGGGCCAGATGTTGCCAGTGCCTATGGTTATTTTCTAAGGGCTGTTCGCTCATCAAACAATCTACCTACTCTGTCTACCGATGATGTGACAGTCACCCGAACTGGTACGGATGTACTTTCCACCAATGCTCTTCATACTCCGCAACGTCTGGATTTTACTTCGATTACCGTTCCAACCGATGTGACTGCTAGCGATGGACAAGGGGGTACAGTCAACGATCCTCCGATTGCCTACCGTTTATACCGTAAAGATAATAACGGAGTAACGGATCTAGGCTATATTCGTCCGTCAAGTCTAAATGTTTCCGGTAATTCGACCTTCTCAGGAGACTACACTTCAGACATTAGCATCAGCTTTAGCACGACTACAAAGAAAGTGACCATCAGCAACCTGCTGACTTCCAAGAAATACAGGTTGAAGTGGTGGTGCTACCAGCACACAACGCTAACCGGAGCAGACCTGATCGTTACATCTCCGAGTAGCACAACCAATGATACCTCACTATCGGCACGATCCAACACATCAGGCTATGCCTTTACTGGAGTAAACACGCTAGATTTACAACTGGCAAAAATCACAAATGGTGATACTCGCATGTATGCGATTGACATCTGGCTGGAAGAATCCTTTCTGGAAGGCCCAGATGCCAACACCTTGTTGGACAATACCTATGCCACGGTAAAGTGCTACGATCTGCTCTATGATACGGCTTACGACCAGATTGATGCCGATCATGATGGTACGCCTGACGATGCTGCCCAGACGATTCAAGATACGTCCGACTTCCTCGACCTGTTTTCGGCAGACTTACTAAATGACGGTCTTGGCTCCACATCATCCATTAGCGCACCGGATTACTGCAAATTCTTTAAAGAGTCCAACAACTTCTTCTTTGCAGTGGGAACCTCGTTTTCAGACAGCACTCTTTACGGTGGTTCTGCCAACACGAACAAGGCAGGTTCCTATCTTTTCGTCAGTGAATACAATGACCCAACCACTTGGTATGCTACCGGATATGTGCAGTTCAATTCAGAAATCACAGGCTTGCACACCTATCCCGGTGAGTTGATTGTCTGGACCGAAAACGGCACTTTCCGAGTTGCAGGGTCACGCTATGACCAAATGCGAAAAACCAAGCTAGCAACTACCGAAGGTATGCCTGAAGGCAATCACCGAACTGCAGTACTCGTCAATAACTATTTGGTTTGGGTTTCGTCAACAGGCATCTGTTTCTACGATGGTCGGCAGGTAACCAACCTGACCCGTGGAAGGTTCAACGATTTCGGTTTTCTGGACAGTCAAAAGCTAAATGTAGACTACGATTATCAGGGAACCGATGTAGCTTTGCCCGGAACCGGACTTCATGCTGGTCAAAAAGATGGAATCTACTATGTGGTGGGATCAGATGAAAAAGGTTTTGCGGTTGACTTCAACCTGCAGGGATTTCCGATTACCAGAGTAGATCTCAAGGAAAGTGCAACCACCAGCCTGACCACTGTTCCCAAGCTAGTTTATGATGCACGGGATAATCGCTTACTTTCTGTCCGAGGTTCAATTGCGGATTCTGCAGGGAATCGCACATGGTCATACAAGACAAGAGACTTTGATGGAGGAGCATTTGGGTCACTCAAGTTAATCAAGAGTGTTGTGCTAAACGGAACTGGCTCAGGCAAAGTGCAAATCTATTTAGACGGTGTATCTGTATTTACAGACAACAGTGGTGACGGTAAGACCGTTAGCGTAGATTTTTCCGACTCCAACCCTGACACAACCCAACCTGCAAAAATCTATGTACCTGCCGCTATTGCAGGAAGTACCTACGGTTTACCCATCGCAGATGTTTGGTCAGTCGAAATCAATGATTGGGATGGTAAAATCGATTGGATTGACACCGAATACGAAATGGTGAGTGGATAATGCCCATACAACGCAATGCTAATTTTGAGCAACACATGATTAGCGAAGATCTGATTCTACGGGATGCCCTGCAGGTTGTGCATGACAATACCGATAATTTGCAGAACCAGATTGATATTATTTTAGAGGTGCTAACAAACGAAACCACCTATGCGGATTTTCGCACTGAACTACTGAACAGGTTCGCATGAATCGTTTAGTCTATCAGGCGATCCGAGTCGAGTACTCACGGCAACCTGTGCTAAAAATCAGTGTCGATGGAACGCAGGTAACCAACATGGGCCAATACACTCTTCCCTCTCACAACACCTTTCGGGGCAGAAGAATTACACTTCCTGTTAGCACAACAGGATACGTTCCCCATCTGGAGATCGTAGCAGGAACTGGAACATCCTACCAATCGCTTCTGCAGAATGACCAGTTTGAAGCAGTACCCATTGAAAGCTTCAGCCAGCAGCAACTTTTTCACTATTACGATGTCGGTTTGCGAGGATCAGCTTCGGGTACGCTTACAATCTATGTGGATGGAGTTGTTCAAGAACAAACCGTGACTTACACTCCAACTGGGTCAACGGATAATATTCGCATTTATTTTGATCCAATCAGCTACGGATACATTCCCCATATTCATAATACGGGTATTGATTCCAATGACTTTGAAATCCTCTGGGCCAGACCAGTGGCGTTGCCACCCAGATTTTATAGAGGATTACGCACTCACAGTGAGTTTCAGATTACCTATAAGGGGTCGGTTACTCTTGAATGGTTTTTAGACGGTCTATCCAAAGGCCAATACTCTTTCGACAGTACGGAAGTGATCGGGCAGGATGCAGGTGGAAATGATTTGAGTGCCTACATCACCAAAACAGAAAAAGCCTACTTTCCTTCTGGTACAGTGGGTCACGTTCTCCAGTACAAGCACACCAATCCAGCTAGTGGTGGTAAGATTTACATGATTGAAACAGACCAGACATTAGCGGATCTGGAACAACAAGCAATGCGACCTCAAGAGGAGGGGTAATGGCAGTAAAATACGATACACCTAAATCTGTACTTCCTGCAGATTGGAGTTATGAAAAAGATCGTCACTATTATGAGTATTGGGTTGACTTCAAAGAAAAAGCTTTGCAAGGCCAATGGGCTAGCGCACTTAACGGTAAATTTAATGATAGATTTGGAGAATCTACAAAAGGTTGGAAAGTTGAGGACTATCGAAATTGGGCGGAATCAAGCGGTTTAACAGAAGCTATTAAAAAAGGGTTACCTTCAGATTATTCGCTTTGGACAAATCTATTAGCCAGTGATGACATTGGTGGAATTCAACGGGTTATCGGTGCATTAGTGATGGATAAATATGGTCACTTTACCGATGCTAAATATGAAACTTCTGCTAGTGATATAGCTAGCGTTGTAGAAGGAATGAGGTCGTATAATACTCAAAAAGAACTAGTTTCAAATTTAAAAGAAAAAGGCGGAACTGATGAGCAAATTCAAGCAATCCTAGATTCCCGTGACGGATCAGTAGAAGGCTACACAAGTTTGTATGATGATATAGCTGACCTGTCTGGGGATGATTGGAATGACTATATAGATAAATCGTTAGTAAACATTCTACCTGACAATACTTGGGGAGATCCAGTAGTAATCACGCCAGCAAACGCAGAAGAATATAACTATACCTACAATGAAGAAGATGAAACATATACCGATGAAAATGATAATACTTATGTGGTTAATTCCGATAATGAACTAGTCAGTACAGAAGATGAAACGCCAGCAACAACAGGAAGTTATACCCCTTCTAATGCAGTCATAGCAACTACAAATGCAGACGATGCCGCTCAGACAGCAACAACAGCAACTCAATCTGCTATCTTAGGTGACTCCACTTTAGAAGCTTTAAGAGACTATGTAAGTCAAAATGAAGGCTACACTTTAGGGGAAGATGCTGAGAACAACACCTATACGGTTACAGACGCAGACGGAAATACTGTAGACACGTTTGCCGTAGACGAGAAAAATAATCAGATTGTCTATGTGGGTGGTGAGAAGGATGGTCAACGATTCTCCACAGATGGTTTACCAGAAAGAATCGACACCTACCAAGACGTTGAAGACACAACCTTTGCGGATCAGCAAGCACTAGCAGATGAAGTCACTGGGTTACGAGGGGAATACCAGACGGATATGTCTGGGATGCTGGAAGAATTTGACAATGCAGATTTTGCAGGACAGATCAACGCCCAACTAAATCAATTCTTGACCGGAAAGGATGCAGATGGGAATGACATTCTAGGCGAAGACGGGAACCCGATCAAAGGCTTCCTCGACTATCAAGGGGATCTAGAGGGTGCAGCAGATACCTATAAGACAGACATGCAAGGTTTGTCCAGTTTATACGACCAAACCTACGGTGACTACGCCAACGAATTAGACCCTCTACGCAGAGATATGGGGGATGTCCGAGATCGACTTGGGCAGGTAGCGCAAGGGCAGATGGATGTTGCTAGAGATGCTTCTGACCGTAGCTACTACAATAACCTTCGGGATACCCTCTATGCAGATTCGGCTGATCAACTAAACCGTCAAACGGAAGCAGGGATGGATTCCATCCGTCAATCCTTTGCCGCTTCTGGGGCAGATCCTACTTCACCTGCGTTTGTAGCAGCAATGAAAGATCTTCAAAAAAGTCGATCTGACGCAATGGTAGGAGCAAGACGTAAAGCAATCTTGGATTCCTATGGGTTAGGGGGTCAAATGCTAGGTAACCGCACGAATGCTCTGGCTGGTGCTGGCAATGCGTTGGGGTCAGAGATGTCAGGGATCGGTTCTGAGATGGGAGCGTTGGATTCTCTGTATGGAGTAAAACTAGAGGGTCTAAACACTAGACGAGACATGGTTGGTCAAATCTACGGTGCAGAAAAAGATAAAGCCAATATTGGTGTCAGTGGCCTGAACACCGTTCTCGACACAGGTCTGAAAGGGATTGCTGCTGACCAGAACCAGTTCAATACGAAGTTGAACCTGAACAATGATTTTTACGGCAACTTATTCAAAAATATTGGGCTGGAGTATGATGTGAAAGGGGGTCTACGAGACTATGCAGATAAGGAGACTACAAGCGCATTCGATACGTTAGTAGACTACGATCAGTCATTCAAATCTGACGATTTCACGGTGGGATCATTCCAATTGGCACTGCAGCAAGCTTACCCTGAAGGAGATATTCCAGAACCGTTGCAAAACTTGATTGATAAGTATTCATCAAAATAGGACAAAACAATGGCAAATCGCTTTGCATGGGGTGACACATTAGGCGCACAGTTGTACGGGAGATCTCTGCAATCTCTGGCAGCAGAACGAGAAAGACAACGCCTACTGGAAGAGGAACGTCAACGGCAAGAAGCTGAAAGGCGTAGGCAGGAAGAGCAACGCAGAAAAGCTAGCGATCACGGTGCTTTTGGACAGACCCTACAAACCCTCGGACAAGTCGGAGGGGCCATTATCGGTGGTGTTACGACAGGTACACCACAAGGTGCAATTGCAGGTTCACAACTAGGTTCTGCTGGTGCTTCGACAATTATGAACCTCTTTCCAAATGTCGGGGGAACAGAACCAGATGGCAGTAACCCGTACTACAACAAACCTAGTGATATGGCCCGATTGGGAAGTACGATCAACACGGGTCTGCAAGCGTATGGGATGTATAGCCAAGCAGCAGCAGCAGAAGAACAGAAGAAGTTTACTCAAAAAGTCACAGCAGACATTGCTGATCAAACCAAACGTTTCAGAGAAGGAGACACTTCAGCCTTCAACTATTATGGGGCCACCCCAACAGAAATACAAAAACACATCGAAACTAAAATCTCTGGATGGGATGACGCTAAAGGGTTCTTTGGGGATAAGCTATTAAATTCAGATGTTTCGCTTTCGATGGCAAACAATATCCACCAGAACATGATGAGTAGGCTAGGACAGCAAATGCAATTTGCCAACTCCCTGACAGATACTACTCAGAAGCAACAAGTGTTTACAAACCTAGAAGGATTATACGGTCAAAACTATTCAGACTTTATTCCACAGGGTGGCTCTGATGCAATTAGAGCAGGTATTCAGCAGAATATTGAAAAGACGACTCAAGGGGCAATCAAAGACGCAAACGCAAGAGCAGTCCAACTTTTTGAAACCAACTACAATATTGCCCAACTTGGTCAAAAGAAAACTATTGACCCTATAAACGTAGAAGGCGCAGATCCACAATTACAATCTTCTTTAAATCGTCTAGTAACCGCTACCAATGAAGCAACGATTGCAGGGAACACTCAAGCTGCCAACGACAAACTCAAAAAGAATGCTGCTTCGGCTCTGCAAGATGTAACCACTGCCTTGGGTAAGACCGAGCAGGGATCGCAAGCACAGCAAGCCCTGTCTTCTCTTGCTACTGGACTAGCCCAGCAAGCCTACGGCTTGGACCCTGAGACAACTTCTGTCATCTATAGTAACTTTGCCAAGGATGTAAAACCTCCTCAAGACGATCTGTTAAAGACCGCACAGGAGATTGCCCAGAGACAATTCCTTGAGCTTACGAAACGGGATGGAGAGGCACTCACTCCACAGGATGTAGCCAAGCTACACATTCAAAATGACCCAACCCTTCGTAGTCCCGTAACCTTGGAAATCCTACGATTAGCAAGTGGAGCAAAAGACAATCAGGAGTTGATTGCGTATGCCGATTCTTTAAGAGAAGTAAACGTAGACGAAGCAGAACAAAAACGTTGGTATGAACGTTGGGGCATTTTTAACTATATCTTTGGGGGAAGTGACCCGGATGTATCTGAAACTCAGCTAAATAATAATGCGAGTGCTACCGGGAATCCAGCCCTATTAAATAATGTACTACGCAACGTACCCTCTTTAAACGGACGATAATGACACCCTATAAATTACCTCTTTACATGCAAGGTGGAGACGAAGAAGAGAAAGGTGGTCTGCCCGATGAGCGACAGTACCTAGAACTTTTAAAGAAGATACAGAATGATTACCGTGATAAGGTCACTTCTTTTTCTGAGTCTTCTTCTAGAATTCTAACTGCATCAAAACCTTTTGGTCTTTCTAAGATCGAACAGAATAAGTTAGTGTCCCATGTACTGGGTACTTTGAACAACACGGATATGATGTATTCGGGGAGACCCCAAAATCCCTCTCAGTTAGTTCAAAGTTTTATTCCTGAAGATGCTTCCCAGTACGCTTCCGAGGCTATTGGAGGTATTCCCGATCAACTGAAGAATTTTGGGACTCAGTTCAAACAATCGGTAGCTGGAATTCGTGCTGCGTCAGGGATGGCAGATCCGGATGAAGAGTATATGAAGACTCGATATCCAGAACTTAAAGACCAGATGATCACGACAGAAGCACAAAAGCTTCTAACCCCTAGTTACATTCCTGATGAAGTTATGTCAGGTGCCTCAGAGAACGTTCAGCAATTTGTAAGAGAAAACTATAATTCGTTAAAAGATAAACTATCTATTCTTGGAAAAGAATTTAACGATTGGGCCAGAGAAAACCTGACTTTTTCAACGGGTATGGAAGATCCCGAAGCACAACGTCTAGCCCAAACAGAACGTGCCCGTCAAGATCTATTAGCCCAACCAGATTATCGACAACGTTTAGCAGAACAAGACTACAAAAAATATAGTGAAGACTTAGAAGCGAATCCCCTACCCTACCCTCAGACTGCTTGGCAACGTGCCGCTGCAAGCGCAGGAGGTTCTTCTCCTATTTTTGCGACAGCCGCATTATCGGTATTTGGTGCCTCCCCCTATACAAAGATTCCATCGATTCTAGCATCCAACACTATGGCTTCGTTGATGGTAGCAAACGAAGCAACCCAAATGCTGGAACAAGACGAAGTGTTTTTAGAGATTACTAGAAACATGACGGATGCTCAGAAACAAGAACTTTTATCAATAGCCCGTCCGATTACAAACTTTGAGGCTAAAAATACTCGTTTCGCTTCCGAAGCTTCTGCCGCTGATGCTGTGTCAATGCTACCTATTGGTGGTGTGCCAACTAGACTTGGATTAGACTTAGGGGGTGGGGGTGTCAGTGAAATACTTGATTTTGATATTTCCGGTCGAGCAGTACGACGAGGGTTACGCTACGCAGTAAAGAAGCTTGGGCTAGCCCAGTTTGAAAATGACCCCCGGTTAAATCTTGTAGAGACAGGAGACTATGCCAGAGCCTATCCCGATCAAGCCCGAGAGGCATTTAATACGGGCATGATCATGGCTGGAGGTATGGCTACGTTACCTACTATTGCAGAAGAGGTAGTTCAGGGACGTAGGCGAGAGACGGGTTCTTCTAATCCAAATCAGAACCCCGAACAGATTCAAGCACTGACCAATGTGGTGCTGAATAAATTAAAGACTCTAAACAAAAAAGATCCGAAACAGGTTCAAAGTTATCTGGAGAATCCGATCACAGACGAAGTGGTTCGGAATATTCAAGCGAAGAGTGATTCTGGACAGGCACTGACCAAGGAAGAAACGGAGATTGCCAAACGACACAACGAGATCGACACTCCGATCCTAGAGGCACCCGAAGCTACTCCGACAGATACATCAACCGATGCACTTGCTGAAGGCGTAGCCCGGGAAGGAGGATACTACCGTCGATTGCAGGAGAATGCTGCTCGAACCCAAGAGACCACTCCGGATGATTCCAATTCAAGAATCTTGCAGTCTGCTGGTCGTCAAAAAACAGAACAACCCACTCTTCCGGGGTTTAAGCCTCTAAGAGAAACTAATCAAGAACAGGCAGCAAAATCTTCCCGACAACTTCAGGACAGGGAAGCTAAAATTAAAGAACAGGAACAAAATCTGCGAGATGTATACGATGACGAAATCCTTCGTCGTATGGGGATAGAACCGACCCCAACCCCAGCCGCAACACGACCTGTTTCTGAACAACCAGATATGTTGGAGATTCAGGCAAGAAAAGACGCAGAGATTAAACGACAAGCTGAAACACTTTCTGCCAATCTTGCAGATATTCGATCTCGCATTGAGTTTGAACAAGCTGGACCATCAGTAGTAGCCCAAGTAGATGCTGAAATTGCACAAGCTGAAGAGAAAGCGATCCAGTTACAAGAGCAAGCAGATACTCTTGCAGAAAACTTGCGTGGCCTAAAAGGCAGGATGCAATTTGAAGAGGATGCTCCTCTAGGGCAGATTGATGAGCAAATTCTAAAATCTCAAGAAACTCAACGACAAGCCGACACTCTTGCTGAAAATATAAAGGTTTTAAAAGGACGATTACAATTAGAAACTGACGCTACTCCTGTAGCTCAAGTCGAAGCAGAGATTGCAGAAGATGAAGCAATCCAACAGCAAATTGAAGAGGTTGCCACTGCCGACGATCAATTGCGACAAGAAGTAGCTTTTGATTTGCAGACTCAAGAAGATCAGGCATCAGAACAACAAATCTTTGATGATAATCAACGACAGGCAACTACTCTTGCAGAAAATCTCTCTGGTATTCGGAATCGTATTGAACGTGATGAACGGATTGTCCAAGAGATTAGCGAGATGGAGACGCAAGAAAGAATTGCAGAAGACCAAGCAACGCAGGATGTCATTGACCAAGACAGCCGCAATCGGTTTGATAAGTTCCTTGTAGATTTGACACGAACCCGAGATCAACAAAACCAACGAGAAACGGAAGAACGTGTTCAAGCTATCTTTGGGGATCTCGAGACTTCCGAGAGGTCAACGGTTGCCGGGGGTGCCACGATCAATCCGAACACTCCTCGTGGTGCTCAGATCCTGAAGCAACGAGAGTTAGAGGTTTTAAAAGACGCAATGGTAGCCGAGTTCCCGGGAACATCTCAGGTGGATGTTGTGGAAACGGTGGAGCAAGCCCGGGAGATGCTACCCGAAGGAACCGAACTAGCAGACGACACCGAAGGGATTGCCTTCCGTGATGCCGAAGGCAATCCAAGGATTGTGCTGGTAGGGAGCAATATCGAGAACAAACAAGTCATCGAAGGGCAGACCGGAAATGCTTTGGAGAATGCCGTTCGGGATGGTGTGCGGATCTTCTTCCACGAATCCTTGGGTCATGATGGGCTACGTCAGGCATTTGGGGGCAATGAAGATGCTCTGAATAATTTCATGACAAGACTGTACGAAGCCCGAGGAGATGAGATTAACGACTGGGGAAGCCGTAGGTATTCTGAAGGTGACTGGTCAAAAAAGAATGATTCCGTGAAAGCGGAGGAGTGGCTGGTTCAGAACTTCACAGAAGAAGGCATTGCTCCGTCTGGGATCTTGGATTCCATCCGAGTCCTATTTGGTAGCGAATTCAATGATGCGTCGATCCGCAAGCAGATGAATGCGATCCAGAACGCATTACGAAAAGGACGTAAGCCGAAGTTTACTTTGCGAACGCCTCAAGGTGCCCGGGCCAATGTCGGGGAAGATATTCCAGTCGAAGAGATGGAGATCGAGATCCCCGGTCAAAACGAGCAAGCTGCACCAGAAGCTGCACCTCAAGAACAATCCCAAGGCCCTACAACAACCCCTATTGAACCTGATCCGGCTTTAGATAGTTTAATCAGATCACTTTACGAG
>Ga0181597_10006467_pt1 | contig 10909 bp, 7 predicted proteins | sample 041ome_5_FD_148647 | JGI IMG/M metagenome (GOLD analysis project Ga0181597, IMG submission 148647) | Coastal salt marsh microbial communities from the Groves Creek Marsh, Skidaway Island, Georgia - 041403US metaG (spades assembly) | ecosystem: Environmental > Aquatic > Marine > Intertidal zone >... | reverse complement strand
GCTTAGGATGACTCAAGGTATTGAAAGTAATCATCACCGTTTGGTCGTTACGTTTGAATGACCCGAGTAACTTGGCACCTTTTAGTTTACCCTGAATAATCGATGCCATAATTGGGCTTGGTTCATCACTATCAATCCCCGTATCCAATACTGCAAACTCTACTGAACCAGCTAACACACTCTCACCACTACCAAGATACCCTAGTTTAGCCATTGCCGCCGCAGCAGCTGAAGCTCCACCAGCACTAGATGAAGCGACACTAGAACCTACAACCGCCTGTTGTGTTGCTGGTGGTAACCAAGTTGATACCAAGCTAGATGCTTGAGATGTCATCGCTGCCTGTAAGGTAGCAATTTTAGTTTTTCTCTCTTGCTGACTCATAAGCTTTGCTTGTCTTGCTTGTAGGCGCTCTAATGCTAACTCACTATCAGACTTACCAGAGTCAGCTTGACTGGTCAATGCCGTCATAGGAGCGCCAACACCAGCTGCAGCCAATTCACTTGGTGAGAAGCCGGCATTTTGTATGTCAGCATCACTATATCCCGCTGCCTTTAAATCTGCTGCAGAAAAACCTGCGGCTTTTAACTCCGCAGCACTAAAGCCTGCATTTTTCAAATCCGAGGCACTAAACCCAGCAGCTTTTAGCTCCGCAGCAGAAAAACCAGCTGCTTTGAGCTCTGCAGCACTGAAGCCAGCTGCTTTTAACTCCGCTGCACTAAAGCCTGCATTTTTTAGCTCTGCTGCCGTGAAACCAGCTGCTTTTAATTGAGCGGCGGTACAACCCATTTCTCTGAACTCACTAGCTGACATTCCACTTGCGCGCCCTTTCATGATATCTGCTATAGAGCAACTCGACACTTTTTCGTGCGTCATACTGGCTTTTGCTAACGCAATTTCACCTGGTGAAAACCCTGCTGCTTGTAGCTGAGCTGCTGAAAAGCCTGCGTTCGCTAAATCTGCAGCAGAGAACCCAGCTGCTTTAAGATCTTTAGCGCTAAAACCCGCTGCCCGTAATTGTGCTGCACTAAAACCTGCAGCCTTTAACTCAGCGGCACTGAAGCCTGCAGCTTTAAGATCTGCAGCGGAAAAACCAGCTGCCTTTAGTTCTGCTGCAGAGAAACCAGCTGCTTTTAATTCAGCAGCGCTAAATCCAGCCGCTTTTAGCTCTGCTGCACTAAAGCCTGCCGCTCGTAGTTGCGCAGCACTATACCCTGCAGATTTCAACTGGGCTGCACTACACCCTTTATTTTTTAGTGCTAATGCAGATACCCCATCAGCAAGCGCTTTCTTTAACGCCTCTGGTGAACAAGCAGGGTTTGCAATACCACTATGCACGTCGTGAGGGTTAAAACCTGCTCTAATCAGATCGCCATCAGTGAAACCAGCGGCTTTTAAGTCATCAGCACTAAAGCCTGCTTTTTTCAACTCAGCAGCACTGAACCCTGCCGCTTTAAGATCTGCGGCACTAAATCCTGCCGCCTTTAATTCTGCGGCACTAAAGCCTGCCGCCTTTAATTCACCAGCAGAGAAACCAGCTGCCTTTAATTCTGCTGCACTAAAGCCCGCAGCCTTTAATTCTGCCGCACTAAATCCAGCTGCGCGTAACTCAGCAGCACTAAATCCTGCTGCCTTCAACTCAGCAGCAGTGAAACATTTCCGTAGTTGTGCTGCACTATAACCTGCTTTTTTGAGCTGCTTGGCTGTGTAACCAGAAGCCTTTAATTTGCAAGGATCTGCACCAGCACTTGCCAATTCAGCAGCAGTAAACCCTGCTTGCTTGAGCTCTTCTGGTGAGAAACCAGCTGCCTTTAATTCAGCTGCACTAAAACCAGCGTCTTTCAGCTCACCCGCAGTGAATCCAGCTTCCATCATTTGCTTAGCATTACAGCCTTTAGACTTTAGGTACGCTGCAGTTTTTCCTTCTGCACGAAGTTTCTTTAAGTTCTCAGGGGAACAGAACTTACTATTTTCCATCGCTGCTTTTATGGCAGCAGCAGAAAACCCAGCCGCTTTTAATTCCGCAGGACTAAAGCCTGCATTAGCTAATTCTGCCGCGCTAAAACCCGCCGCCGCTAAGTCTTTTGCAGAAAAGCCGGCTGCTTTTAATTCGGCTGCACTAAAGCCTGCTGCTTTAAGATCGGCCGCACTGAACCCTGCCGCCTTTAATTCGGCCGCACTGAACCCTGCTGCTTTAAGATCTGCTGCGCTAAATCCTGCTGCTTTAAGCTCTGCTGCAGAGAAACCTGCAGCGCGAAGCTGTGCTGCACTAAAGCCTGCGGCCTTAAGATCAGCCGCACTGAAGCCTGCCGCTTTTAATTCTTTGGCTGTAAAGCCAGCTTGCATCATTTGTTTTGCGCTACACCCTAAGGCTTTTATTTCCTTCGCCGTTTTTCCTGCAGCGCGCATCTTTTTAATGTTGTCTACTGTACAAACTTTGCTAGCTTGCATGGCAGCTTGGATTTGTGCATCACTAAATCCTGCGGCTTTTAGCTCATCAGGACTAAAACCTGCATTAGCTAAATCAGCTGCACTAAAGCCTGCATCAGCTAGTTCTTTCGCACTAAACCCTGCCGCTTTCAGATCTGCCGCACTGAAGCCTGCTGCTTTCAATTCAGCCGCACTGAAGCCTGCCGCTTTAAGATCTGCCGCACTGAAGCCAGCAGCCTTTAATTCTGCCGCACTGAAGCCTGCAGCACGTAACTGTGCGGCACTAAACCCAGCTGCTTTTAAATCAGCCGCACTGAAACCAGCTGCTTTCAAATCAGCCAGACTAAAACCTGCCGCATATAATTCCCTAGCACTACAACCCATAGCTTTCAGTTCTGCAGCCGTCTTTCCTGCCGCCTTAAGCTTTTTCAAGTTTGCTACTGAGCAAGCTTTACTCATTGCTGCGGATATTTCAGCATCAGAGAATCCTGCAGCTTTGAGCTCTGCAGCTGAAAATCCAGCGTTTGCTAACTCACTTGCACTAAAGCCTGCCGCTTTTAATTCTGCTGCAGAGAATCCTGCAGCTTTAAGGTCTGCCGCACTGAAGCCAGCGGCTCTCAGCTCAGCCGCACTAAAGCCAGCCGCCTTTAATTCTGCTGCAGAGAATCCTGCAGCTTTTAATTCTGCTGCAGTAAAGCATTTACTGAGTTCCGCAGCGTTATAACCTGCCGCTTTTAGCTCTGTCGCACTGTATCCTGCTTTCTTTAGTTTACAAGGATCGCCCCCCGCTTCCCGCAACTCTGCTGCTGAAGCCCCAGCCTTCATTAATTCTTCTGCACTGTAACCTGCAGATAATAAATCGGCTGCAGTGTACCCGCCAGCTAGTAGTTGTGCTGCAGTACAGCCTCTACATTTTAGCTCAAACGCGCTGACACCAGCTCGTCGCGCCTTGGTAATGTTATCTAAACTACAAGCTTCAGCGCGGTCCTTATCATTTGCTGCAAACTGCGCTGCATCAAACGAGCTTAAGTTACTGGCTGCAGTTCCACGAACAATAGTTGGAATAGCACTTGCGCCGGTAACGGCTGCTTTTTCTGCACGCTGCTGGTTCTGTTTATTTTGGAGGCCCGTGTAAACTGCCGAGGTGGGACGTAATCCCGGAATGGACTCAATTTGTCCAGGACCATCAACCGATGCGCCAGTCACATCTTTCTTTGCTTTATTATCCATCGCAGTGTTGTAGGCATATGCTAGGCCGATAATAATCAGTATAATCCCGATGATAGCCAAAACGCTTCGATTTTTTGAGTCAAAAGTATGTAAATCTTTTTGCTCAGTCGCAGCAGATTGATCCTCAACTTTTTTTGGTGTGTTATCTTGATCACTCATAGTTAAAATCCTTCTATTTGCAGCTTATTCACCTTGCCATCTTTTAGCGCTAGCACTACAGAAGACTGTGGAAGCTCGTATGCGCTTACACCACCTTCTGCCCCTGTCATGGTAGAGACCCAACTAGGAGAAACCACCGTCATATCCGTACGAACATACATAGTCTTATCAACTAACCATGCCGTAGCATTGCCACCAGTAACTTTTAATGACTTAGCCTGCCGCGGGGGAATACCGTTTAATATGTCAATTAATGTTGAGCTTGCGCCAGCTGGCATCGAATTATAAACTGGTCTCGCTTTTGGCCCCATTCCAGGTGCGCGGATGTCTACGCGGTAGTCAACTACTTCCTGGCCTGGAACTAGTGTTAACATAATCGGCGTATTTAACCCCCTTAACACAACCGCTAAGTTCGCCACTTTGTACATGGTTATCGCCTGAATCATCAATGTATTATCTATTGCGTCATCGCCACCTGCCTGGCTCCACTGGATATTAAACGACTTCGGATCTCCTAAGTCATAAGCCTTTATAGGCCAAGGTGCTCCTGTGGAATCCAGGAAGACTAAAGAGGAGACAAATCCAGAGGAAAGGCGCACAACTGGTGGGGTGGCACCGGGAGAAATATCGACCATAATCGTCGAACTGACTGGCTTGGCTGGCACATCATCTACAAACGACCCTGCTTTTTGGGTGCGGTTAAATATTCGACGTATATTTTTTATTTCATCTGGTGTCATCGGCATCAGCGTATCAGGCACATTTGCAAACGCTTCACTACGAATTGAATCCGCCGCCATATTCGCACTATTTCCACCTAACGCATTATTGACTTGACTGTTAAGTTGATTCACCGTTTGTTGAGTACCAGACGATGCATAGGCGCCTTGCATACCAATACTAAAAGACGCGGCCAGTAATGCACAGTACACGTAGGCTTTTTTTGTATATTTGTTCTGTTTCATCTCAATACATCCTTTAATTGTGTGAATGAACTACTTGCCCACCCGACTTGACTGCGATGTCGCAATAAACTGTGATATTGCAATTCCACCAGGGTTATTCGCCACATCTACGCGTCGAATCAACATCGTGACTAACATTGGCTGCTTAACATTCATACTCGCACTTTGGTAGGTCACTAGCATAGGCATTTGAACCTGCCATGAGTAAGCACCGTTTAACACACCTCTTTTTAAGACAACCGGTGCGCCGGTTGGAACCGCAGTTGCCACCAACTTTTTGGTTATCACTAGCTTGAGGTTATTAGAGTTCACCAACGCTTGCTCAAATGACCTCCATCCTGAGGCAGTGAAAAACTCGGAAGAATCTTGCAATGATTTTCGATAATTTACAAAATCAAAAGTGTAAGCAGAGGTGGCAGCACGAGCAGCCCACTCATTGAGGGCATTCATAGATAGTACAGGAGCAGAAAGCGGATGCAACAAAGTAAGGCGGCCATCATCATTGGTAGCAAAATACTTTGGCATCGGAGGGTTTTTTATAACATGTATGGCGCTAAGCGCTAATAGTATATTAGTTACAACTAATATCATCATCACAAACAAGACGCGTCGGTAATTATCCCGATAAAAATTGTTTCTAAGATAGGCAAGCTCTATCGCTTTATCTGCCACAATTACTCTCCTGAGAAAAACTCCATGCCTATACTATAATGGATACAGAAAACCTGAACAACAAGAAAATTGGCTTTTTACGGTTCTTTATATTTTTCATCCACCTATCCTTGGTGTTATTGGTTGATTGCATCTGCTCGCAAGCATTGGCTTACAAGCCTTGAGATAATGGCTGAAGCCGAGTTATCTTATAGCTTTTAGAGGATGCATAAAAAGCCCTTTCTGGTCTTTGTGCATACGCATATAATAAAAAAATCGTCAACAGCACCAATAAAATAGCTAATGCACAAGAAACGCCAACTGCTCGCCTATACATCATTTTATAATATGAAAAATCTCTATTTGATTGAATTTTCCTCATATCAATATCACCCTAACGTAGCTCTATTTCAATAAAATTGCCAATGTCATCATATTCATGGTTGAGGATATTAGATCGTAGTAACGTGTCTCCATCAGAAGCAGAAAAGCCATTATGAATATGCTGTGATAGAGTAGAGGTAAAGTAGCGGGCTTGGTTACCGGCCACTTCTAATGCAATATGATTATCGCCATTCACCTGAAAATTCACATTGACCTGGATGACGTTATGGGGGTAACGCTGAATCACCTCTAGAAGCTGGTCCATGCTCTGGTGGTAGTTAGGCAAGGAATTAGCGGTATCGTTAATAAAAAATAAACTCGATGGGAAACGCAAAGAAACTTTGTCACCCAGTTTAGTTGCATATATCTCACTCTCAATAGGGTTCTTTTTAGCTGTGGTATCTGTACTTTCTCCTGACTGCGTTTCGCCTTTTGCAGCGCGATGATCCTTTACCTTCTCATAACCAAAAGATAAGGTTTTAATAGCCACTCGGGCGCAGCTTGTACCAGTAAAACAGAGCAACATCATCAGCACTAGGCCTATCCGGTTCCCATAGTGTGCTTTCCAATTTCGTAACAACATCATTTACATCTCCTTGTTAGCATTACTCTACGTTAAGGGGTATATCCTTATTAAAATCTTGAGTTTTCTTGATGATCTGCTCAATACTTGGTACCGAGCTCAAGAAATCTGTTCCATAGGTGGTAGTCATAGTAATATCTTTCACTACATCTTCAGCAATAGTTGCAGCTTCAGAGTCATCTACTGACATTAGACGCAGCAAATAATGTAGCCCTGAGTTCAATGATTTCCTCTGCAGTAAACCATTTTTAGGGAATCGCTTCATGATAATTTTATCTGCAAGATCCTCAGGAACGGTCAAACGATTGAATATATTAGCACCTGAATCATCTAAAGCCCCCTCATTATCTATATTTCCCTCATGGCTTGCATTCTGCTGGTGCTCGTAATAAGCTATGAAACCATTAAGGCCTTTATCGATAGGCGTTCCAGTCTGCTTGTTAATAGTTTCAACTAATGATTGTACGTGTTGTGAATGACTAGCGGCTAACTGGGTTGTCTGGCTATTTTTAGACAACGTATCAAAATCTTCTATTCCTTTTACTAAGGAGTACAGATCATTATCTTTTGGCAACTCAATTTTTAAAAATTGATTCAGCCGCATAGCTTTTGACCCCTTAGGAGCAGCATAAAATGATCGATATCGTGTGATTTTAGAGCGAAAGAACATATGTGCCTCACCTACACCCTGCTCTTTTAAATCCTGTAAATCAATTCTAGAACGTTTTTCTACCCTCGCTCCCTTCGTATCTTGGTAGGCATTAGAGATAGACCCTGAATTAGCTTGAAAGCTCTCTACCTGAGTAACTAATGATTCTCCTGCACTCTTATTAAAGAAATCCCAGGTCTCAGTCGGATCCTCTAACTTCATACATATCTTAATATTGGTATTAGCGCCAATAGAAGCCGCCTCTTCTTTTGATGCCTTTTGGAATGCTGGTAAATCCTGACCAGCAAAAATAACTGAAAACCCAAGAGAACGAGCCTGCGCAGGCACTACAGCAAACCCTTTCACTGCATAATAACCATATTCATCCAGTATGCATAAAAATGGGGTTTCGGCATTCGTTGGCTTCCGATCAATTAAATCACGATAATCCCCTTCTACTGACTCACCAAGACCAGAAGCCATCATCGCTTTCATGGTGGCAATAATGATTTTACCTAAGTTCGCCAACTCATCCGGTGATTTTTCCAAAGCCGGTAACAATACCACCATAATGCGCCGATTTAGCACTACATCCTTCACGTCCACTTCAGCTAGATTCGTTCGAATTATATGCCCGTAAGTATCGGCTAACGATGAAAAAACCCGAACCAACTGCATGGTAATAAAGCCATGCTGCTCAAATACCTGCGATACCTGCTTTCCTTTCTTATCCTTGTTATAACCAGGCAAATTATATACATAGTTCCGCATAGGCTCCATAACGTTATCAGGTAAGAAGCTCATGTCAATAGGATACTGTCCGTCACGAATAAAGGCATTATCAGTAACCATCGCTTCCAAACGATCTAAACCGAAATAGTTACGAATCGTGTTTGCATCGAGTAGTATATGCCCGGCATCACGCATAGCTGTTAGCACTTTCATCAACGCCTCAACAAACGCAATAGCACGACCTTTCCACATATCGCTATCACCAGAGCCTGAACCAGAGTCCATCATACTAACAACTAAGTTAGATAACATACCAGAGGAACCTTCAGCAAATGGATTCAGCGTGTTAGATAAACGATGTTCTTGTGCTCCTACGATATCTTTAGCACCGGTCATAAAGTTAATGAGCAGCAAATCGTCTTCCCGCCCCATGTATTTCACCATGCCAAAAACTTTAGCATACAGCGAGTTATCACCCTTACCATCTACATAAATAAAGCCACTAGACTGCAATAAAGCGTTATACGCAATGGACACTAGCGTTTCAGTTTTACCCGAACCGGTTGAACCGAATATCAATACATGGGTACGCATATCTTCATTCGAAAACCAAATTTCCGAGTTGCTTTTCTTTTCATTACCAAAGAAATAAATACCCTGGGCTGTCTTGGGTTTGTTAGTGCCGGGAATCAAATCGTTATAATCTTTTGCTTTCGACCGTGATGGCATGCGGTAAGGTAAAGTGGTTTTCTGCACTATCGACATACAAAAAACGACTCCGCCAACAAAGAAGAGTAAGTCAGCTATAGCAGGAAAAACCAGGCCAGAAGCCCCAAGAATCGAAAGTGTGGTGGCGATTTGAACTGGATTTTTAAGTATACTGTTAATCCGCTCACTAAAACTACGCGTGTCCCGAAGGACGGCGCTCATCTTTTGTTCTTGAGAACTCTCTAAACCACGTTGTGCATAAGACATATCAAACTAGTCCTCATCGTCACGTTTATATATAATTTGAGCAACTGCCTCTTCTAGCGCATTTATGGCCGTATCTACCACAGGTACTTTTAAGGGCCTACGTAATCGCTTTTCCACCCTCCAGTGAGCAAAAGGCCCACCCACTTCAGGAAATGCCGTTTTTCTTCCCACTGAATTCAACATATACCATAAGCGGCGATCTACCGCCTTCAACCAGATAAACTCAGCCGTAGCTAAAACCCCATCGGTTCTTGCGGCCTCCAACATAGAGGCCATCATAGTAATGACATAAGCATGAGGGCCTGCGGCACGCCCCACTACTTTTGAACTAATATGCTTACGCAACAGCTCACGTGACCCAGTAAAATCAAGCTTGGTACTGAGTGCCGAACGAGAAATCTGGTCTAACAACCGCCTACAGCCTTTACCATCACGTTCAGCTTTTGCTGCAAATGCCGCAAATAGTGCTTGCACGTATGGTGGCTGTGTATCAACACGGGAATCCCATATGGGACCCATTTGCAAGCAAAATTGCTCAGCTGCAGCCTCTCTTATAACGCGTGCACAGACTTTCCCATCTTTCGTGTATTCTTCGAGCAAACCATTTGCCTTACAAAAACCCATAGGCTGCTCACTCATGCGCCAATGCCCTTCATCTAGGCCAGTATTTATTAAATCGCCGTTTAACACTGGAGAATATTGTGGGTATACAGCGTTCTGAAGCGCGCGCAGTTTTTTCATATCATAAATATTATTGAACCGACTAGAAGAATGGTAGAAGAACAGCGAGACCCCAAGGAGGACGTTCACTAAGAACAGGGGAATGGATAGATAGTTACCGACATCACTACTAATGGCAAGGATTGCCTCAATTGGAACTTCGCCAGGAGCGGCCCCTTCCATATAATCAGTCCAACGCTCTAAACGAGCAACATCAGGCTGGGGCAGATGTAACCACCCAGCAACATCTGATATCATATCTAAGAAAACTTCTATAAGGTGTATTTCAGCTAAGCGAATACTAAAGATAATACTGACTACTTCAGCTTTATACTTCCACCAAATAATACCAATAACCAGAACTATGAAGGCAGCAATATATAGGCCATCCATTCCTGCGCCACTTTGCTGTTGCTGTCCTCCGCCTTTCATATCTCGTTCCTTCGATTCCTGAAACCATCAAATTATATCAAGGCTACCCCCATGCGAGCAACATAATTATTGACATTTTTCTTAACTAGTGGCATTTACAGTTTTTTTTCTGCGACAAATACCAGCTTATTATCTTTAAAGCGATATCGCTTTCCTACGCCTGAAGTAAAATACTGTATTTGATTTGAAGACAGAGCGCCTTGCTTTAAAGTGAGTAATGGACTACCAAACTTATCGTATAATATCCTTGACGGTGGCATATCGATAATCATATCTTTTTCGATCCACACCTCTATATAACCTTCTGGCTCACGATTCTCTTTGCTGTTGATAAATTTCCCAGCGGACTGCTCTGTTGCGTATATTGGCCTACCTAGAACATGACCGGAAAAGTTTGCCAACGTTTTTTCCCACTGCGCGACATCATCACCAAACGACTTATAAAGACAAATGAATATAGCAGTTTGACCATCTGGCAAAACCACCTCAGCACTAGTGCTTAACCCAGAATCTTGTGCAGCCTGGCTTTCATGCTCTTCGATTTCTTGTGATAATGAATCTCTATACGTAACTATACGGCTCTGCACGACCTTTAAAGCGAGCGAGTTTTCCCAATTTTTATTTTCTATTAGCACATCCAGATTTTCAATAATCTGCTGGCGCTGCTTCACAAAAATATCGTCCGTCACGTATCATTCCATGCATTTTAAAGACAAAAGTATAGTATATCATGTCTACGATTTAGTAAACACCTTTATTACCACAAACAATTAGTGAAGTATTATCTATGCATGTTACCAACTGGGGGGCCAGCATGGGGTGAGCTCCCTGGTGAGCTCCCTGGTGAGCGAAAGCTGGGGGTATCAGCATTACCATGGGCTTTACTAGGGAACATTACTTGACTGATGTCCACAGCTGTCTTTGTAATCGCTTTAACAAGATCTCCTGTGGGAATTCTTGCCGCAGAAAGCCCCTTCACAGTATTCTGTGTGGACAGAAGG
>Ga0181597_10006460_pt1 | contig 10916 bp, 9 predicted proteins | sample 041ome_5_FD_148647 | JGI IMG/M metagenome (GOLD analysis project Ga0181597, IMG submission 148647) | Coastal salt marsh microbial communities from the Groves Creek Marsh, Skidaway Island, Georgia - 041403US metaG (spades assembly) | ecosystem: Environmental > Aquatic > Marine > Intertidal zone >... | reverse complement strand
AGAGCCCTCTTTCAAAAATTCTGGATTGGAGGAAAGCAAAATTTTATCACCTAAATTGTTTTTAGAAAGGATTAGGTTGAGGCGCTTGATTGTTCCAGGCGGTATTGTAGATTTAATAAAGACGTGTTTTTTTGCTTCAATATCTTCAAGAAATTTTTTATCTTGCTTCAAAGTCTTGATAAGCTGAGCAAAGTATTCATCAAGATAACTAAGATCCGGTTTGCCTAAAGCATCTTGAGGGGTTCCTACACAAATAAAAATTACATCAGCAAAACTAGAAGGCTCCTTTACATCTGATGTAAAAAATAAATTTTTTGATTCTAGGGTGCGCTCTACCATATCTGCTAAGCCAGGTTCAAAGAATGGTATAACGCCGATTTTCAGTGAATCAATTTTGTCTGGTAAAACATCTGCGCAACAAACCTCATAACCCATGTTTGCAAAACATGCACCTGTAACAAGTCCAACATACCCAGTTCCGATAATAGAAATTTTCATAATAAGAGCTAATTTTTTATAAAATTATATCAAGATTCTTTGTAGAGATCTGAGTTGGATTAGTTAAATATTTTTTAAACGACTACATATTCACTCCTTTCATACTCAGTCGATTCACTCCAGTGATAAGATTGTGAGGATTAAATTAATAATGCAGACTAAGCGGAATCTGTATATCCCTAAATATTAAATTATCTACCTGCTAATCAAAGCTTTAAAGCTTTTGAAGAAAGTAATGGGTGAAAAACCACCAGCCTTCAAAATTATCATTGAAAAAATAAAATATAATGCGGTCCGACTGATGAAATTAAATTTATATATTTGCACTTGAGGCATCAACCATAATAAGAAAATAAATACCCAGCAGAATAATAAAGTGATTAAAAAACTATTCTTAATCGCTGGTAAAAATAAATTTCTACTAAAGATTAATAATAGTAATATAGAAATCATATAGGTCATCAATGTGGAGATTGCTGCTCCAAATATCCCATAATAAGGTATTAAAAAGAAGTTTAGGCTAATATTGGTAGCAAACGATATGAGGTTTACATATATATATACAGTGGTTTTTTTGGCGATAACTGGGCCAGGTAAAAAAATATATATCTGAGAGAGAAATAAGGCTGGAACAAGATATATTAAGATTCCTAAAGATGATTGATAGGCTTCAAATGAACTGAAATAATCTAAAAAAGTTGGCATTAAGAGCAGCAATCCAAATAAAAAAATATGAGAATATGTCAAAAAAATATGAAGAATCTTGTTAAAATCATCTCGGAAATTAAAACCATCATGATGCTTCATTATCAGTGGGCTAAGCGCTGATTGAATCCCAGCAAAAGTCAGAACAGCTATATTTGAAACTCTGTATGCGAATGAATATTCACCAACCTGGGATCGATCTAAGAACCAGTCAAGCATAAATCTATCGGTAATTAAGATTGCAATTAAAAGTATTGAGGCTGGGATAAATGGTAAAGAAAAATTTAGAATTTTTTTATATAAGTTTAAATCAAAACTAAGAGTCAATCTTGCTCGCAATAAATAAATGCATATGAAGCATCCCAGAGTGTTCATGACTAAATTACCCAAGAATAAGTAACTTAGTGATAGCTCCATAAAAATTGCAAGATATGAAATGAATAGCAAAAATAATATTAATGGCAGTATAGAAGAAAAAAAATATGCGAATTTCCGAAACTCCCACCTCAATTGGATTTGAAGAAAGGTAAATAGAGCAAAAAGAGGTATGTTGAGAACAGCATAAAAAATAGGAGAGTCATTAAGTTTATCCTTGAATAGATAACTCCAAAGGTTGTCAAGAAGACCAAAGGTGCTTATAACTAAAAATACTGCACCTAATATTATGATTGTGAACAAGGACATAGAAAAAATAATATTTTTCTGAAGTTCATTAACTTCATTAATTAGTCTTCCACAGCCCTGTGCTAATTCAAGGGCGATGATCAAGCTGCATAGAGTTAAAATAGAAATATATAGTTCATAAGTCCCATACTCAGATTTACTAAGTCCAGATACAAATAATAAAACTAAAATGAAATTTAAAGATCTGTGGAGAATAATTGCAAAAGAGTAAACTATAGAATCGCTCCAAATACTTTGCATCTTTATTTATTAGACTGTTCCAAAGAGACTAGAAGTTAAGGTTTCAAGAAAATTCATTGTTAATCAGTATAAAAGAAAAAACCTATTAGATTTTTTTTATATTCATGATGGACTCAACATACGATTTTACAGACTCATGAGAGCAATAAGTTTTAGCCCAAGTAGTTCCAATATTCGCTTTAGCTTGTGCTAAATGAAAATTATCTAGGTAAAATTTAAGATTGTCGTAAATCTGCCAATAATAAGTAACTACCCATGCTTCATCTGAACCCTCAAATAAAGATGGTTCAATCTCCCTTGAGGCACTATTGAATAATAAGCAATTTGCTTCCAATGCTTCAATGCCAAACATGCCGGGGGCGAAACAATAGAATTGATTAAGCACGATATGGCTTTTATCAAGAGCTCTTAAAACTTCAGCATGAGGAACTCCAGTTAGCATAGTAAAGTTAAAATCATAACCCTCTATCTGCAACTTCTTGATAGCAGCATTAATCAAAGGCGTCCCCTTCAATACTGGGTAAGAGGGACAATGCAATATATTTATTTTTTCTACAGCATCCCATTTAGATATATTGAATTCAAATCTATTTCTTTGTACCGGCATTGGTACTGCATATACAGGTCGCTTAATATGCGAAATTTGATCTACAGATAGGCTAAAAATATGATCAGAATGTATATCAGCTGCATGGCTATATTGTTTGGATTTTTGATCGTTAATTTTGATCATTCTATTGTCAATATTTTGATCAAGATAAAATGAATGATGATCAAAATTTAAGCTTTTGGCATTTTCTCTTGAAAGTATAATAGATCGAATATCATCCCCAAGAAAAAATGTACCTATTTGAGTGTTATGCTTTTTTAGAATTGAAAATTCCCACAATCTTCCATCATTAGAAATAAAAAACGAACCGCGAGAAAGGTACCAGAAACTATCAAACTTTTTTATAAGAAATGGAAATATAACTGCCAAAATTAAGGGTTGAAAAGCAAGTGGGAATCTGGAGATATCTAGATTATATTTATTGCTATAGGATGGATTATTATTTGTGTTGATAGAAAATGCTTTAAAGATTTTTGAATATAGTTTTAACAGATTGGATGTTTCCATTCCAATAATCAATAAAGGTTTTTTTTCTGATGGATAATAAAACTTTGAAATAACTGAGGCAACATAGTAAATGAGTACTTGAAACCTAAATATTATTGATTTTAATATAATAATTGCATTAGCCTTCATAAAAGTTGATTACCCAAATTAATATTTGAAATGTAGGCCCGATATTCAATTAAGTTTTCAGTCATTTAGATAGAAATAGGTCTTAATACCATTACAAAGTTTTTTCTAGCCTTCATCAGAATGAGTGAGCTTATATTAGGTTGATTCATTAATTTTGTCATTTCTAGCATTATGACATTACACATCTAAAACTCTCCAAGGCTTTTGATAAATGATCCCTGAGTAAGAAAAAAATAGAAAGATGCGCGTCTATGTAATGATAATTATATTATATTTTTATCTTCTAGCTATTAGGTATTTTAATTTTAGGATTCAAATGTAGCCATCGACATAGATTTAGCAACCTCCAAAGACTTGCATCAACCTCATTTTTGCCCAGCATATTTTTCTTGAATTCAAGTATGCATTCGTCATACTTCAAAAAAGGGATTTTTTTTGCTATGGAGAAATAATCTTCAATATTTTTGCTTAAATCTATTAAAAGTTCTTTATCAGATGCTCTAAAACCGATCTTATCTTTTCTTTCCAAAATCTGACCAGGAACTAAACCAGATAAGGCTTCTCGTAAAATATTTTTAGTTCTGCCTTTTTTTGAAATTAAATATTCTTCTGGAAGTGAGAATACAAACTCCACAATTTCTTTATTGAGAAATGGGACTCTACTTTCAATAGACCATCTCATTGAAACTCTGTCTGCGTGCCGAAGCAGGGCTACTAACCCCCCTCTGCAAGTTTCATAACGCAATTTACCAATTAATCTCCGCCCCCGAATCTCTTTATAATTATTTTTATGTAATTTATCTAGATCATTTTTTTGACTATCAATATTAATATCCTTTGTCTTTAAATATGCAATATTTAACCACTTATGATGTGGATTTTTATTTATTAGCTTTAAAAAGAAATTTTTAGCTTTTGGAGTTAAGCCTAAAGAAAGAAAATAAAAGATTCCTGAAAATAAGCTTCTACCAGGCCATCTTGACCAATTAAATAAAAATTTGAATAATCCTATAAAATCAAAATTTTCAGCATAGCTTAGAGCGCGATGAGCTGGAAACCCTTGATAGCCAGCAAAAATTTCATCCGCTCCCTGACCATCTAATGAAACTTTTATTTTCTTTTGATTGATATTTTTAAATACCCTATATTGAGCATAGGTGCTGGTGCTAGAAAAAGGCTCTCCCAGAGTAATGATCAAATCATCCAAGTCTTTAACTAAGTCAACACTAGTTGGGCTAATTTTATGATTAAAAGTTCGTGTTGATTTAGTAACAATATTTGCCCATTTCTCCTCATTAATACTGGATTCACCTGCAGCATATGTGAAAGTATTAAAATTATTTTGATTCATTTCTTTACTCATAGAGCAAACAATTGCTGACGAATCAACCCCCCCCGATAAAGCAGCTGATACTTCAACATCACTTACTAAATGCTTCTTCATACTTTCTTCAAAGAGCGATCTTAATTTTAGCTTTGCATCATAAAATGAAATATTTTTTTGAGCTATTGAAGGCCACCAGTACCTTTTTTGAACTGCGGAACCTAAATCATTCATTTTAATTTTAATAAAATGTCCTGGTTTGAGCCTTTTAATTGATCTAATAAATGTTCTATCCTCTTCATCATACTTACAATATGCAAGATAGTCGTATGATGCCTGAAGATCTAACTCAGCAGAATCTTCAGAGAGGTGGATTATTGGCGCTATTTCTGACGAAAAAATAAATTGAGAATTTTCTAATAAGTAATAAAATGGCTTGATAGAAAATTGATCAACTGCACAAAAAATTGTGGAGTCTAATTTATTAAAAACAGCAAAAGCAAACATCCCAATAAATTTATTCAAGCATTCTTCTTTCCATTGAATCCATGCTGCTAGCAAGACTTCAGTATCAGAATTTGACTTAAACTTTATGCCAAGATTTTCTAGCTGCTCCTTAATTTCTTGAAAATTATAAATCTCTCCGTTGAAAGTTAGGCAGTAATTTTTACAATCTGAATACATAGGCTGATGGCCTAATGAGGATAGTTCAATAATTGATAATCTATTATGGCCGAATATCAGATCTCCGCTTTGAAGACTTAATTTTTCTAGCCCCGTGCCATCGGGACCTCGATGCTGAATTAATTTCAAGGCATCAATAAATGTCTGATCACATATTTTTTGATTTTTATCAAATGTACCTAGAATCCCACACATATAAAGTTATAAAATTACCATAAAGCCATAAATATATTTAGAGCAAATCTGAATATTTTGCATTATGAATTTGTAAAAAAATTTAAGGGTTTTTGAACTCTTTTGCAGGTATGCCATAAAATTTTGATCCCTTGGGAATATTAGTATTTACAAAACTCATGGTCCCAATAATAGATTGATCGCCAATAGAGATGCCTTTTTCAATAATAGAATTGGGTCCTATGTATACTCCATTACCAACTCTGGTTTTCAATGTTTTTGCTGGATCTTTGCCGAGTGAAAGTGATTTCTGAACTGTATCGTGGGAATAGATTTGAACACCAGCAGAAATTGAACAATGATCTCCAATTTCTAACCCTCCTGAACCGTCTAAAATTACATTTGGTCCTATCCATGTATTTTTTCCAACCTTTACATCACCAATTATTAAAACATTGTTATAGCAAGAAGTGCCTTCTCCAAATTTATAGAATTTTGCGGTTTCCCATCTATCTGAAAATAAGTCTTGCAAAGAGACGTGCCTATTGAACTTTTCATACATTTCTTTTCGTAAATCCCTAAAGATTTTTTGAAACTCAGATTTAAAATTTAAATCACTCATTTTGCTGGACAAAATTTGCTATCGCTTTCGTGACTGGTTTAGTATCTAAACCTTCATAACAGGGCAGGGTTATAGCAGCTGATTCTATTGCAAGTGAATTTTGTTGAACATCATTATATTTGTCTCTATTAAAACTAGTGCCGCTTAGGCAATAGGTACCCAGTGTTGATTCTATATTTTGAGAATTGAGATACTTAACTAATTTGTTTCTATTCACAGTCTCAGGAACGGTAAATACAATTGACTGAGCATTATGCTTTATATTGGTGTCAACTTTTTGAGGCGCTAAGCCTATGCTAGTTAATGAATTAATATAGCAATATTTTATTTCCAATCTTTTTGTAATCACTTCATCTAGATTCTTCAATTGCTGCCATCCCATCAAAGATTGAATTTCTGTTAATCTAAAATTAAAGCCGAAGTCAGTAAATTTTAATCCTACCTCTGCATTCCCAGATGCTCCAGCAGCAAGCTTAATTTTAAATTGTTTTGCATATTCCTCATTGTTCGTTGCAATTGCTCCACCCTCCCCAGTATTAAGAAGTTTCCTTGGGTGAAAGCTAAAGCAGGTGACATCTGCAATAGAGCCAACTTTCCTATCATTAACTTCGCTGCCTAATGCGCAAGCCGCATCCTCAAGTAATGGAACCTTATATTTTTGGCACAGCTCAAAAATATCTTCCAAACCACTTGGATTTCCAAATGTATCAACAAATATAACTGCCGAAAAACTTGCATCTAATTTTTTCTCTAAATCATCTAAAGACATATTGAAAGTTTCAGGGTTAATATCTATAAAGACAGGTATAGCTCCTAATTCCTCAATAACATTAGAGCTTGCAGGCCAGCTATAATCTGAGACAGCCACCTTACTACCAGGCTTCACCCCCATAACTCTTAAACTCAAAGAAAGCGCCGTAGTAGCTGAGGTTGTTAGGCCAATATAATGAACAGACAGATAGTTTTTGAGATCAGTTTCAAACCTTTGCACATTTTTTCCTTGAGTAAATTGGCCAGAGGCAAAAATATCCTCCAAGTCAGTCTGGATACTTTGAATCGAAATGTAAGGTTTGATTAATTTAATCATTAGTTATACTTTTAGATCCTAGCAAGTCTTTGTACCATTGAAGAGTATGCTCTAAACCTTCATCAAAATTTGTTAGATTATACTCAATTAACTCTTTAATTTTTTTATTGCTGGCATTGTGACAAAGAACATCAGCTCCTCTCTCAGGCTTATTATAAATCTCACCTTTATAATCATAAAATTTTGCAATCTTATGTATCAATGTATTCATAGCAATTGAATTATCAGTGGAAACATTTACAGACTCACCTTTCTTTAAAAGAGAAAACACTTTGGTAATTGCATCAACCGTATCATAAACATGAATAAAATCTCTGCTTTGCATTCCATCCCCATGAATTTCGGGCTTTTCGCCAGATAAAATCCTAAAAGCAGTTATAGGTATTACTCCAGCCATATAGCCTCTATAATTTTGCCTTGGACCATAGTTATTAAAAGGCCTGACTATGAATGCATCAAGATCGAACATTCGAACATAACTTTCAAGAGCTAAATCCGCAGCTGCTTTTCCAGCGGCATATAATGTTGTGGGATTTTTTGGATGCTTTTCATCCATTGGTTCATAAATAGCTGTTCCATAAACTTCTGAAGTTGAAAAATGACACAAGCTTTCGAAAAGACCATGTCGTTGGAATTCTAATAAATTTAAAATTCCATTTACATTTGTATTAAATGCATTTGAAGGGTTTACAAAAGAGTAATTCAAAGCCTTGGTAGCACAGTTAAAAACTATATCAATTTTCTCATTCTTTAGGATATATTCTAAAGAACTAGCAAACTCAATATCATCCTTAATAAAGCCTGCTCCAAGCTTAACCGCAGAATTAAGATTCTCCTCTGACCCAAGGAACATATTATCTAAAGCTATAATTTTATTTACTTGGCTCTCTATTAATTTATCGACAAGGTGGCTTCCAATAAATCCAGCCCCTCCAGTGACAAGAATATTTTTTTTTGCGATAGTTCTCATGATTTCTCTATATTATCAATGATTTCTTGAGCCAGCTTTAATGCTTGTAGGCTACTTTTTAGATTAGGAGTATTCTTGGAGAATTTACCTATGCAATTCTCAAGGAAGACCTTATTCTCAGTAAGCAATGCTTCTTGGAAGCCAACTTCAATCTCTTGCTGCACAGAGTTAATTTGATAAGGCTTAGACTTATCATCTATGACTTCAGATTGCTTATGAACTATTACAGTTTTCTTTAAAAGCTCTGCCTCTATAAAAGCTTTATCAGTAGTTATCTGGATATTTCTAATTTTTTTTTCGGTCATTCTGCTCGCAAGAAGTCTCGATATAGCCCCATTCTCATGCTTCAATAATGCGTTACAAAATCCTAATTGACCGCCTGAATAGGCTCCGAAAGAATAGATCATCTTTACAGGTCCGTTCAATGAAAGAGCTAGATCAATATCATGTATCATTAAATCAAGCACCACATCCACATCGATTATTCTGGAGCTGAGTTTATTGGTTCTGGTAAAATCAATATTAATAATTTCTTGACCTTGAACCAACTGAATTAAACTTTCAAAGGCTGGATTGAAGCGCTCCACAAATCCACATTGAACAAAATTATTATTTTGCATAGATATCCTGCTTAACTCAAGCCCCTCTTTATATGAAGCAGTTAAAGGTTTTTCTATAAATATATTTTTTACTATTGGAGAAGTTTTCTTGAAATATTCTAGATGAGTTGATGTAGGGGTAACTATATATACAGCATCGCATCCTTGGACAGCTTCATCGAAATCTAATGTATAGGCAACATTATATTCACTAGATAGATTCTTGAGAATAGCCTCATCAAAATCATATATATATTGGATATCAACTTCTTTTAATAAACTGAGAGTTCTCAGATGATTTTTGCCCATGCTGCCTAAACCTAATATAGAGATTTTTAATGGCATGGTTTATAGTCTATTTCCGTTTTTATCTACTTTGCCAATTACTTTAGCAGGATTTCCAACAACCAAAGAAAAATCTGGCACGTCTTTGGTTACCACTGCTCCAGCACCAATCATAGAAAATTTACCTATATTAACCCCGCAAACAATAGTAGCATTTGCCCCTATGCTAGCTCCCTCATTAACTGTTGTTTCGGTGATTTCCCAATTTTGATTGAAGGCTCTTGGAACCAAATCATTTGTAAAACATGCGTTAGGCCCAACAAACACATCATCCGCTATTGAAACTCCTTTATAAACTGATACAGAATTTTGAATTTTGCATCTATTGCCAATAGTAACAGACTCATCTATGTAAACATCTTTTGAGATAATGCATTCCGAGCCAATTGCAGCATTCTCTCTTATTTGGACATTGATCCATATTTTAGTTCCATTGCCAATCTCTGCATCATCATGCACCTCAGCAGATTCATGAATGTAAATATTGTTATTAGATTTCATAAATACTCAGTCAATTAAACTCTTCAGTGAGTCAAGTATATAGTTTATTTCATCATCATTCATATATGGAAAAAGTGGTAAATTGAAAACAGATTGACAAAAAAGTTTAGATTTACCAGTCCCATAATATGAAACAAGTTTATCTTTTGCGCCTTTTTGATCAGACATTGCTCCAGGATAAATATTACCAAAACCTATGTTGAGGTTCTTAAATCCTGACTCAATTTTTAGCTTCTTTTTTTGATCTCTGATAATACATAAATTTGTATAACCATTCTCTTCAAAATCAGGATGAGGCGAAAGATGCTCAATATCTATATTTGCAAGAAATGTTTTATATCGATTTGCTGTATCCCTTCTTGATTCTATCCTTTGGTTAATGTACCGCATTGATATATTTAAAAATGCTGCTTGAAGAGTGTCTAATCTCGAATTCCATCCAACGTAGCCATGTCCATAGTGCTGATCTCGACCATGATTTGATAATTTTCTTGCTTTATCTGCTATATCTATATCTTTGGTAAAAATTGCACCTCCATCACCTGCCGCACCCAAAACCTTTGCTGGATAAAACGATGTAGTAGAAATAAAAGCTTCTTTATATATAGAGTTATCAAGGTAATTTGTTCCAAAGCATTGGGCGCCATCTTCAATCAGGATGATCTTTTCTGTTTCACAAAAAGATCTAATTTTTTGTAAGTTAGGAGTTCCCCAGCCATATAAATGAGCCAAGATTGCTGCCTTGGGTTTAAGTTTTTTAGCCGCTTCATAAAACGCATCCTCATCTACTCCACCACATGATTCGTCCACATCAATACAAACTGGCTTAGCTCCAACATTAATAACAGCCTCAAATGTAGCCCAAAAAGTTACATCCGGTATTAAAACAATATCATTATTGTTAACTCCCGATGCTCGAAGGGCTATTTGCAAAGCATCTGTTCCATTGGCGCACGTGACAGTATTTGTAACATCAAGAAATTTGCATAGACTTGATTCAAGTTCAGATACTTCATCTCCGCCAATAAAGCTTGCAGATGCACTCAAAGAATTTACTTTAGAATTCCACTCATCGAGAAAACCATTCTCAAATCTTTTGATGTCTATAAATGGTACGTTCATGTATGTAATGTGCAAATTTATGGAGGCTGAAGCCGGAATCGAACCGGCGTAAACGGCTTTGCAGGCCGCTGCATAACCACTCTGCCATCCAGCCTTATCTCTTAAATGTTGCTAT
>Ga0181597_10006459_pt1 | contig 10917 bp, 10 predicted proteins | sample 041ome_5_FD_148647 | JGI IMG/M metagenome (GOLD analysis project Ga0181597, IMG submission 148647) | Coastal salt marsh microbial communities from the Groves Creek Marsh, Skidaway Island, Georgia - 041403US metaG (spades assembly) | ecosystem: Environmental > Aquatic > Marine > Intertidal zone... | reverse complement strand
ATTCGGTATTTCACAAATTATAACTTTCTAATCGACGATATGCTGCGTTACTCTGAACGATACGCCCCTATTGGCTTTCTATTATTTGTGATACGTGCAGGTATTGTAAGTTTGAGTTGCTTGATTTGGGGCCTGAGTAATGGGACTGCTTTAGATTGGGCCTACTTGGGGCATCTTTTAGTGGGCCAAACAAAAATTGCCTCGAACACCATTTTATTTTGGGGGCTATTAAGTTTTATTCTACTTCTAACACAATTCGCTGAATTACTGATACTTCGAATTCCTAAAAGCGGCTTTCGAACAATGCGACAAATCTTCGTTATATATAGTTGGAATATTCACCTTAACCTGATCTTACTGCTATTTATTTTTATTGCCTTTGTAAACCAATTTTCAATAGTCCATGGGATGACCATTCTTTATTTGATTATACTCACGTGGTGGATTGGTTTTGTACTTTCAGCGATTCAAGGCACTAAAGAAGTCTATAGAGGTGGGAAACGGTATCTATTTTGGTCGCTTGGTATATATACACTGCTTGTTGGTCTTAGTGTGTACACGATCAGCGAGTCCGAATATGCTCAGGGAATAATGAGTATGTTTTTAGCTCTTTAAATGGCCAAAGAAAGCTTACCCAAAGAAACTTCTCGACCGTTTACATGAAAGGTTTTACCCATAATCATCGCATCGGCTAAAAAAGCGATGAGCGCCGCTTCTTTTGCATCTGGAGGAAGCCCGAGTTCCTCAAAATATCGCTGTGGATGTGTAGGAAAGTAGGCTCTTAAACCTTCCATAATCACCTTGTTATATAGCCCGCCTCCACTCACATACCATTCAAAAGGACTATCATTACTTATTTTTTTCATAGCCAACACCACACTATCTATGGTAAACTGGGTAAGGGTTGCCACTAAATCTTTGGGTTGAAGATGCACTCCCAAACTATCCATTTGATGATGTATATAGCCTAAATTGAATATCTCTTGTCCTGTGGTTTTAGGGAAATTTTCTTTGAAGAAATCGTCTTGCAATAAAGCTTTGACAAACTCTTTGTTCACCTTACCCTGCCTGGCAATCGCCCCATCTTCATCGTATTCTTTACCAAAATAAAGGGCCATGGCTTCGTTTATAAGGGTATTAGCAGGTCCTGTGTCACTGCTCACCACCTCTAATCCGGAGTTGATTGAAGGCAACCAACTCAGATTAGCAATCCCCCCTAGGTTCAACAGCATTCGAGATATTTTAGCATCTCGAAACAGCGCCTCGTCCATCAAAGAAACCAAAGGAGCTCCCTCCCCTCCCACTGCAGTGTGTTTTTGCCGGAAATCGGAAATTACAGGTAGTCCTGATGCAACGGCTAGCTGATCCCCATCGACTATTTGCAGAGTTGCTGTTCGTTCTTTGGTGGGAAAATGATAAACGGTTTGTCCGTGAGAACCAATGAAATCAACATCTTTATTGCTAAGATTCCATTTTTTTAATGCCGTCTTGATAAAGGCCGCATAGCTATGAGCTAGCTTGGTATGCAAAATACACAAAGTACCTAGTGGGACTTGTTCCTTGGACTGAACCGATACCAATAGGGAGCGTATTTTTTCATCATAGGGTACCGTTAGATGTTCTTTCACTTTTAATCCCAGTTCGGAACAATGACAATAGGCAATATCTAGACCATCTAATGAAGTACCTGACATGAGACCAATAACCCGACGAACAGGTTGGGATGAGAGTTCATATATTTGTTTAAAGTGCTTGTTCATGGAGCCTTTGTGAAGTATTTTAATAAAAATAATCATTACACCATGCAAACCAAAGAAGAACACGAGTACCAATCTTTTGAGCAGGATGTAGATCTGCTTGTACAAGCGCTTAAAGATAGTTTTGAATCAACCGATGCCAACTACCGCATCGACGATCTCAACAACTCTTTATATGTCTATTTAGAGGGATTAGCAGAGTACTCGGAGGAGGAAATCGAGGAATTCGCGGCACCCTTGTTGGAAGAACTGGATTTAGATTTCGAGCATATTTTTTTACTTCCTTTACCCGCTTAGTGCATCTATGAACCCGGGCACTCATACATGATCCCGAGGAGATTTTAAGGATTTGGAAAGTTTTACCTGAGTGCCTGCTCTAGTTCAGTGGATGCGTCAGTGGATTGATCTCGATATTTGACAATGATGGGACACTGCATGCTAAGCCCTTGTGATTTGGCCCAATCTCCTTTCATGGGACGGGAGCCCGGTATTACAACCGCCCCTTCAGGAATGGCCGCACCCCTTGGCCGTATTTCCTCTTTAACCGCATCATAAACGGGAATGGATTTTGAGAGAATCACACCTGGAGCAATAATGGCTCTTTTCTGAACCATAATCCCTTCAACTATAGATACTCCAGCGCCAATAAAACATTCATCCTCTATGATGACTGGGTTCATACCAATGGGTTCTAAGACTCCCCCAAGTTGCACTGCCGCCGATAAATGAACACCTTTTCCTACCTGTGCACATGAACCTACCAAGGCGTGGGAATCGACCATGGAACCCTCACCTACATAGGCTCCTACATTAATGTATGCAGGGGGCATGATGATTACGGAGGGCGCTACATAGGCTCCTCGACGCACCGAAGAACCGCCGGGAACGAGTCGAACCTGATCTTCTGGGCTAAAGTATCGGGGGGGTAAATTGTGCTTATCTACAAAGCCCTCGTAAATCCCTTCATAGGAGGTATTCACTCCCTCTTTAAAAGACTGCAGTATGGCCTGTTTAACTTCAATATTTACCACCCATCCATCCTGACTAGGTGATGCTGCCCGCATACTTCCAGTTTCTAGTGCATCTAAAATTTCTTCGTAATTCATGATTCTTAACTTATATGGTTAGGACTCCCAGTCTTGAAGTACCTTATCGGCCTCAATGAGGGTCTGTAGAGTTTCTGGTTGTAAATCGTTGATGTCTAAAGGTAGGCGAACGTGTGCTGATGGGATCTGACCTTTATGCTGCATAATGGCTTTCGCTGGTATTGGGCTGGGCGCATGAAACAAAGTGTCCACGATTGGAACCCACTCTTTTAGTAATTTCGATGAGTCTAAGGTGCAAAGTTTCCAGTAGTGATGCGTTTTTTCTGGCCATACATTTGAGGCAACAGACACGTGACCAATCGCTCCTTCGGCTACAAATTCTTTAATCAAATTATCGTCTCCACAGTACAAAGGACTTTTAGGTGCTGCGGCCTTGAAAGCTCGAACATGATCCAAATTCCCACTAGCTTCTTTTAGCCCTAGATAATGTGGAAAGGTAGCAAATATGTGGGCCGGTACCTCTGGGTCCATGTGAATACCTGTCCTAGATGGTACGTTATACAACATGCAAGGGGTTTTAGTGGCTTTCATAAGATGAGAAAACCAAGCCAATTGTCCTTCCTTTTTGGGTTTTGCATAAATAGGAGCAACCAGCAAGAAAGCATCCACTCCTTCTCCATCACAGTAGTGCATAAAATGGAGCTGCTCTTCTAGTAAAAAGCCGCCCAAACCCGCCATAATGGGTACTTCTATATCCAATCGGGTACAAAAACTAATCACTGCCTTTTTTTGCTCTAGTGGGATGTTTAAACCCTCGCCTGTACTCCCTAAAAGCAGCAATCCGTTTCCGGCTTTTGATTGAGTCATTACCAGCTGCTCCAGTGTTTCAAAATCAATGCGCCCGTCTTCAAAAAACGGTGTTATTAGCGCCGTCCAGATGGGAAATTTTTGCAATTCATTCACGCTATATACCATGTTCATTCACCTTATCAAATAAATATTCAAATGTAAGTAATCCATTTTCATCGAAATCGCATAATTGTTCCGCAGCCCAAATAGCCCCAGACGCAAAGACCGAACGATCCTTGGCTTGATGCCGCACATTCATTTGCTCTCCAGCGGTTTCGATGTGTAACTCATGTATTCCACGTACATCACCCACTCGCTCGGAGCTGATAGGATATTCCTTACCAAGCCATTGCTGCCATTTTAATGCGGTACCACTGGGTGCATCTAACTTTTCGGTATGATGGATATCCTTAATATGTATGCTTGCTTGATCTAACCGCGCCAAGTCCGTAGACATAGACTGTAGCGCTCGTCGAATCACCTGCATCCCTATACTAAAATTTTGCCCATGCACCCACCTTAGCCCACGTTTCTTGAGTTGCTCATCCATATCGGATGGCCATTCGAAGCCTGTACTCCCCCAAACCACTGGTTTATCTATTTCCATGAGGATAGGAATAAGAGATTGAACGGCTGGACCTGGCACAAAAGCTATAATTGCGTCAACCAAAGGAAAATTTTCAGGCTGAATGGGCTTGGAGCGACCAAATTCAGCCACACAGCGATTGCCTAACGCCTGGACTACGTAACTGCCTGTTTTTCCGTTTCCAATGACCGCAAAAGTTTCCATTCTATCCTATAAAACTTTGATGTAGGGTTTGAACGACTGCTTCTGCATCGGATTCTTGCACCAAAAAACACACATTGTTAGCCGATGCCCCATGACAAACTAGTCGAATATTGTAGTCCTTCAAGGTACTAAAAAGTTGTCCACTTATCCCCGATGTTTGATTCATCGCATTCCCGATGACCGCCACAAGAGCCAAATTGTATTCAACTTCCACATCACAAAAGTCATTTAATGCACGCAGTACTGCCTCGGAAAGTTCGACCTTGTTGGAAGCTTTATGTGCGGTATCTAGGGTTAATGAAACACTCACCTCAGAAGTAGTTACCAAATCGACCGAAATTCTGTGCTCTGAGAGTATTGAAAATACTTTGGCTAAAAAACCAGGTTGGTGCAACATCTCCAAACTGTGTAAGGTCATGAGTGTTTGCTCTTTGCGAACCGACAATGCTCGTACCACGGGTCGGTTTAATGGTCCTGTGACAATTTTTGTCCCAGATAATTCAGGCTCCATACTGGAAGCTACTCTAACTGGAATGTTAGCTCTTCTCACCGGCTTCATCGTTGCCGGATGCAACACTTTACCCCCAAAAATAGATAGCTCTGCGGCTTCATCGAAACTGATTTCATCGATGGCATGTGCGGCGGGCACTACCCTTGGGTCCGTGGTATAAATACCTGCCACATCGGTCCAAATTTCTAAACATTCAGCCCCTAAGGCCTCCGCAAATAACGCCGCTGAATAATCACTTCCACCTCGTCCTAGGGTGGTTGTTCGGCCCTGAACATCGGCCCCAATAAACCCTTGTGTCAAAAGCACCTTACCTGGCTTATGATCACTTCTAAAACCTTCATTTGAGCTTAAAAAATGCCGTAATTTTGCATAGGTCGCTTCTAAGTCAACCGCTGCAGATCCAAACCGAGAGTCTGTGCATATGAAATCGCCTGCCCACTCTAGCTGAACATCCAAGTTTTTTTCACGAAGTACCCAAGCGAAGAGTTGAGTAGATAAATTTTCTCCGAATGCCAACAAGGTATCAATCCATTCGGTTTCGCTTTGCTTGTTGCTAGTTTGCTGTTTGCTTAGATGTGCTAAAAGATTACACATACACTCTTCAACCGCTTTGGTTGCCTCTTTTTTGAAGCTACTTTGAGAAGCGATGTCCAAATGCCGTCGTGAAATCTGCTCAAGTAAACCATCCCCTTCATCCATGTTTAAAGGAAGACTGCACATACGTAGCAATTCGTTTGTCGTTCCAGAGGTGGCACTAATGACCACCCAATTACGCTGGGGATTATCCGCAATAATATTCGCACTTCGCGACATGGCTTCGTAGGACCCAACACTAGTTCCTCCGAATTTTGAAACGATCATAATATGTTAATGAGTGATTGAGCGGTCATAAAATACGGAGCTTCATGTTAATAGACATCCTTTATTTATATATTCCACTCGCGATGAGTACGCAAACCAGTCAAGATTTGAGCATGCTCATCGCTAAACCAGATTTTAACTTTAGTAGAATATGCCAGTAATCACCAACGACGCCATTGCTTTTGGATTATTAATGATCACTTTGGCGGGTATTTTTGCCACAGCCAACAGCTCACATCCGTTTTGGAAAAAATTCTACACCTTCGTGCCCTCCTTATTGTTGTGTTACTTTATCCCTTCGATATACTCTACCCTTGGATGGATTGACCCCAATAGTTCTCAACTCTACTATGTGGCTTCACGTTATTTATTACCTGCTTCTCTTGTGCTGTTAACCCTGAGCATCGATCTTAAGGCGGTTCTAGGCCTGGGATGGAAGGCTATTGCCATGTTTTTAACGGGTACCATAGGTATCGTTATTGGCGGACCCTTAGCCATGCTTATTGTAGGCATCTTAGATCCGAGCATACTTGAGGCTAGTAGTCCGGATAACGAAATTTGGAGAGGCTTGGCCACGGTAGCTGGAAGTTGGATTGGTGGAGGTGCCAACCAAACAGCTATGCTAGAAGTGTATCAACCCAGCTCAAGTTTATTTTCTGCAATGGTAACAGTTGATATCATTACGGCCAATTTATGGCTAGCCTTTTTGCTTTATGGTGCAAGTATGGCAACCAAAGTAGATCAATGGTTAGGGTCCGATACCAGCGCCATCACCCATTTGCGTGAGCAAGTGCAGAACTATCAGGACAAAATTAAACGAATTCCAAGTTTGTCAGATCTCATGAGTATACTCGCTGTTGCGTTTGGGATAACTGCCATTGGGCACATCATTGGTGATAACCTAGCCCCTTGGATAACTGAGAATGCACCAAAACTACGCGAATTCAGTTTAGACTCTGCCTTTTTCTGGATTGTTGTCACCGCAACCACCGGTGGGTTATTAGTGTCTTTCACCAAATTACGCACCCTAGAAGGTGCTGGGGCATCCAAAGTTGGAAGTTTATTCCTCTATATTTTGGTTATGACTATTGGTCTGAAAATGGATTTAATGGCCTTCTTTGAAGCGCCAGGATTTTTTCTAATTGGTTTAATTTGGATTTTAATGCACGTGGCACTACTGCTTATCGTGGCAAAACTCATAAAAGCACCCCTGTTTTTTGTAGCCGTTGGGAGTCAGGCAAATGTAGGCGGAGCTGCTTCCGCGCCTATAGTCGCCTCTGCCTTTCATCCAGCACTTGCACCCGTTGGAGTGCTACTAGCCGTCCTTGGCTACGCTCTAGGTACCTATGGAGCGTATGCAACTGCCGAAATTATGCGATTAATTTATTAACTTTACTCTTCAATCTAACTAGAGTACAGGTGGTAGGTTGAGTTCGACGTAAATCATTCATCATCCAGAATATCCTTGAAACGAGCGCTCCTTTTTTTTTCCAGTTTTGTAGCGGTAGCTGTTGTCATTTATGCAATGGCCATTATCCCAAATTTCACCGCCTTTAAGACTCTTTTTCAGAATGCGGAAGGGATGTCCGAAGGGAGTGAGTACGTGGCTAACACCTACTCACTGGTCGATTTAACCCGCTTCATAGGCAACAAACCAGAACATGTGAGTTTGGTTTCTATTTCTATTGACCGCCCCGATTCCAGTCTTTATTACCAGGAAAACCGTCCCCGAACCATGGGTTCCCTAGGCAATCTCATCCTATTATACGCCTATGCACAAGCGGTTGAGTCTTCTCAACTAGATCCCAAAGAAGAATTAGAGCTAGATGAAATATCTAAATTCCGACTACCACTAATAAGCCAGAATGCACACGATGGGGCTATTGAACGATTGGTTACCGAAGAAAGTCCGTCGTTTACCTTAGAAGATGCCGTGCATGCCATGGTGGAGTTTAATGACTTGGTATTGGCCGATTTTCTATGGGCTAAGCTTGGAGTTACCGCCCTAGAAACAGGATTGGAGGAACTCAAAGACTCCCTAGACCTCAAGGTTACCGAATTACCACTTCCCAACGCCGCTTTGTACATGGCCATTGCAGAGCCTGCTTCCTTTGTACCGGTATTTAGTCCAAAACAAGATTCTCTTCGCATAGACTCTACTCAGCGAGCCCTATTTCACTCTAAAGCACTAGAAGATTTTTACCAAAAAACAGCCGATCCCGAGTGGTTTGCATCTGTTCAAGATGCATTTAAAGCGAATCGAATTAACCAAAATTTTATGCAAGAACGAGATGCCCTTGCTCTTTTTCCACAGACTACGGCATCCGAATTAGCTCAAATAATGCGTTACCTCTTGCTAGATGATCGGCTCGACACAGAACTTCAAGCTCATATTTTAAATGCCTTGGGTTGGCCCAATGGCTCTACTACGGTGGCCAGAAGTTTTGAGTCCTATTATGCACAATACGACAGCCGAATGGGCCTGTTAAGTGGGGTTGATTTTGGCACCTCCATTTATACCGGTGAACGTCGTATTCAAGTGGTTCTTTTCGATGAATTACCGGTGGCGTTTTGGCACCATATGTCGGCTAACCACATGCAAGAAGACTTTCAACAGCGGTTGATCTGGGATCCCGCCCTTTTTCAAACTACAAAACTCGCCTTATGATCCGCCGCTTACTCTACTTTTTCTGGATTTTACCCCTCTACATGGGCTTTATCACTCTACAACAAGTCACCGTACACCTTGGAACCGTTCAAACCTATGAACAAGGGGTTAGTATAGCGGCTGATGTAACCGATTTCGACATTAAACAAATCGCTGCCCAAAGTAACGGATATGTGGTTATCGAATTTCCCCTACCCGATGGCACTCAAGCGGAACGTAAGCTCTCCCTATCTATTCAAATGGCTCAGCGAGTTATCGATACCCAGGTAATCCCTATCCGGTACCTAGAAGAAAGTTGGCAACCCATTGTGATGATTCCAACCTACGAACTTCAGAGAAGCACCTCCTTCTTAAATGCTATTATTGCACTCATAGGATTCATTATCACCTTTACTGCTGCTATTTTTGCCACCAAGTACGTTCGCACATCAACCCGAAATGATACCGATATTCAGATTGAACGAGTATAATTTCGCGTCTAATAATTTCGCGTCTAATAATTTTGCATCAATGACCTCCCCTATCCTATGACAACACCTGGAACGCTTTATCTCTTGCCCAATACCTTGGGTAAAACCAACGGAAATGCCACGCATCCAGAAGAAGTACTGCAAATTATTCGCCGTTTAGATGTACTTATCGTCGAAAATATTCAAAATGCTACACGTTTTTTACAGTGGGTGGGTGACACGGTCCCTGAGTTTAAGATTGAGTTTTATCCACTGACCAAAAAAACATCTGATATTGACCTTCTTGAATACATTAAACCCTTAAAAAAAGGCAAGAATGCCGGGGTGCTATCAGAGGCAGGACTTCCAGCGATTGCCGATCCTGGGGCTCGCCTAGTTGAGTTAGCTCACAAATATCATATTCCAGTACGACCCTTAGTTGGCCCTTCCTCCATCTTTTTGGCTCTAATGGGCTCAGGGTTTAACGGACAGCAATTTCAATTTCACGGATATTTACCCATGGATGATAAGGCTTGTAGTCAAAAAATTCAGGAACTCGAAGGGCAGTCTAAACGGCACGATATCTCTCAAATTTTTATGGAAACACCCTATCGAAATACGTCGATGATCACACGGATTCTTTCGCAATGTAAGGATGAAACCCGACTTTGTGTGGCATGTGATCTAAGTTTAGATAGCGAGGAAATCATATCCAAACCAGTTGATGAGTGGAAAAAAATGCAGAATCATCCCGATTATGATCCCTCAAAATGGAATAAACGCCCAGTGATTTATCTACTGTACGCTCGTTAGTTGATCAATTAGCTAAAAAGAGTTACTACCAAATGGGCTAAGCTCACTGGAAATACCTAAGTTTGGTTTTCTGAAAACACCTAAAAATAGTATCTTATTCATCATCTTATAGTGCTATTTGCCCAAATACACATGGACCCAAAGCGGCCTTTACCTTTTTTTTCTGAACCAACTCTATCAACCTTCTTGTCGCGCAAGAATTTTTTGTGGCGGTTTACTTTACCCCTTCTAGTAACCGCAGTGTATTTGTTTAGCAATGTTAACATTCATGCTAGCCATCCATCTTTTAATCGAACTATGGGCGGATTTGGTGAAGAATCACTGGCTTTTGAACAAACTGAAGCTAGATTTTCTACCTCTGTCGAGGATACACTACACATGGAACGAATATCATTTGCACCAAGAGGCGATGGATTAGGGTATGTAATTCGCTTTCATCAGTCGACCCGTTTGGATTCCTTTTCCTTGATTCAACCTGCTTCCGATTTAATCCAATTAGAGTTGTTTCACTCCAATATCGACACCCTCGGCATACAATTTCCTACCTATAACGAAGATGTTCAAGAAGTTCGACTTTACAAGCTCGAGAATAGCTATGGGGTAGACATCTACCTAGGTCAACAACTAAAAGTCATTAGTAATGCTTATCCAGATATGCAGAGTCTAGACTTATTGGTTGCATTGACCTATTCAACCGCTAGAGAAGTAGAGGTGTTTACACAGCAATTTCTAGCTCGCAATTGGTACCTAAGTATAAATCCAGATAATGCGCTCGATATACTTGCTCCGGCAACGCCTAGCCCTGCGAATCTAGATCAAGAATATGAGCAAGTTAAAGGTAAACTCCGGTTTGATACGGTCATCATTGACCCTGGACATGGAGGACATGACCCTGGAAATGTAGGCTATCGTAATGCCCGAGAAAAAGACGTGGTTCTCTCCATATCAAAAAAGCTAGGGAGCTATATCGAGGAATACCTACCCGATGTGAAGGTTATTTACACCCGCGAAACCGATCGCTATGTTGATCTAGAGGAACGAGGATCGATTGCCAACCGCGCAGAGGGGGATCTCTTTGTATCTATTCATGCCGATGGCTGGACTTCTTCCTCAGTGTACGGAAGCTCCGTTTTTTTCCTTGGATTACACCGAAGCGATGCTGCGTTTGAAGTG
>Ga0181597_10006446_pt1 | contig 10933 bp, 10 predicted proteins | sample 041ome_5_FD_148647 | JGI IMG/M metagenome (GOLD analysis project Ga0181597, IMG submission 148647) | Coastal salt marsh microbial communities from the Groves Creek Marsh, Skidaway Island, Georgia - 041403US metaG (spades assembly) | ecosystem: Environmental > Aquatic > Marine > Intertidal zone... | reverse complement strand
TGACACCGATTTCATCATTCTCACCTTCTTCATCACCCTTGCCAGATGTATACGATTTCGAACTGTCAGTGTCAGGTTGACGATACTAAACTGGGCGTCGCGATCGGACGTGCCAATCTTTTCAATATTAGCTTCAGCGGAAGTAATGGCATTGGCCAGGGTGGCAATAATGCCGCGCTGGTGTTCCAGTTCCACACGCAGCTCTACGGTAAATTCACCACCTACGGTGGGATCCCAGCGCAGATTGATATATTTCTTCGGGTCGTTACGGATTTCTGTCATGTTATTACAGGTTTCGCGGTGCACGATCATGCCGCGACCTGAGCTGATATAACCCACAATGGGGTCGCCGGGAATTGGGTTACAACATTTTGCAAAGGTCATCAGCATGCCTTCCGCACCACGTATCGCCATCGAGGTTTCATCCTGATTTACCGGCAGCTCCTCGCCTTCTGCGGAAGGAATCAAGCGGCGAGCGACGATGTAGGCCATACGGTTGCCCAGACCAATATCCTCCAGCAGATCATCCAGCACATCGAAATCTGTTTGCTCCAGCAGGCCGCCAATCTTTTCCTTGGGAATATTCGACAGATGGTAGCCGAAACTCGACAAGGTTTTGTTGAGCAGGCGTCTGCCCAGCGCTATGGCTTCGGAGCGACGCTGATTTTTCAGGAAGTGACGAATATTACTGCGAGCCTTACCGCTAACAACAAAACCAAGCCAGGCCGGGTTGGGGTGGTTGCCGGAGGCAATGATTTCAATGGTCTGTCCGCTTTGCAGGAGTTGGCTTAACGGAGCCAGGCGCCGGTTTATTCGGCAGGCTACACAGGAATTACCCACATCGGTATGTACCGCATAGGCAAAATCTACCGGAGTCGATCCTTCCGGCAATTCCAGAATCGCGCCCTTGGGGGTAAACACATAAATTTCGTCGGGGAACAGGTCGGTTTTTACGTGCTCGATAAATTCAAGGGAATTACCGGCATGTTTCTGCATTTCCAGCAAATCCTGTACCCATTGTCTGGCGCGAATATGGCTCTGATTAGGGGTGTCATCGGAAGACTTGTACAGCCAGTGAGCGGCAATGCCATTGCCGGCCATCTTGTCCATTTCTTCAGTGCGTATCTGTATTTCAATCGGCACGCCGTGCATACCAAAAAGCGTGGTGTGCAGTGACTGATAGCCATTGACCTTGGGAATAGCAATATAGTCCTTGAACTTTCCCGGTACCGGTTTATAGAGGCTGTGTACGGCACCCAATACCCGATAGCAGGTATCTACCTCATCGGTGATTATTCTGAATGCAAAAACGTCGGTTATCTCCCGGAAAGAGAGTCTTTTTTCTTTCATCTTCCGGTAAATGCTGTAAAGATGTTTTTCCCTGCCCAGCACCCTGCCTGGCAGACCTTCTCGTGTCAGGCAGGCTTCCAGCGCGGTCTGCACCTGGCTGACCAGCTCTTTACGGTAGCCACTGACACTTTTTACCGCGGCATCAATTCGCGGTGCACGTAGAGGATACAGAGCCTTGAACCCCCTTTCTTCAAATTCCATACGAATATTGTGCATCCCCAGCCGGTTGGCAATCGGGGCATAGATTTCCAGAGTTTCCCGGGCAATGCGTTTTTGCTGCTCCGGACTCATTACGTCCAGTGTGCGCATGTTATGCATGCGATCTGCCATCTTGACGAGAATAACGCGAATATCCTTGGCCATTGCCAGAGCCATTTTCTGGAAGTTTTCAGCCTGGGCTTCGGCGCGGGTACTGAACTCAATTTTATTCAGTTTGCTGACACCATCAACCAGGTTAGCGACGGTCTCGCCAAACTGACCTTCAATATCGTTCTTGGTAATGCCGGTATCTTCGATAACATCATGCAGCATGGCTGCCACCAGACTTTGATGGTCCATATGCATGGCTCGAAGAATTTCGGCTACCGCCAGGGGATGGGAGACATAGTGCTCTCCACTGCGGCGGAACTGTCCGTCATGAGCCTGTTCGGCATAGAAATAGGCACGACGCACAAGGTCTACCTGGGCATTACCCATGTAGTCATTCAAATCGTTGGTAAAATTACTGATAGTCATCATGACCTGCAAACTCTGTCTGTTCTAATTTGAGGTCATGTGCACTTTTACAACAATGCTCATAAGCGCTTGCTGTAAATACTGAATTGAAGCGGGCAAGGTTATTGCCCGCCTGATGATCAGGCCGACCGGCCTGTAATGCTCAATGGCAGGTCTGACTACTGTTCTTCGTCAGTATCGGCTGGTGCGGTAATTTCGCTTTCTCCGGCGTCATCACTTGCCTCGGGAATCAACACCGCGTCCATGGCCTCTTCTATAGAAATATCATCGCTTTTTGCTGCAGCTGCAGCGGCGGCGGCTTCAACCGCTTCAAGCGAGGCTTTGGTTTCTTCTTCACGAGTATTAGTCAAAATACTGCTGTTCACAAGGCCTTCTGCAATTTCACGCAGGGCGACTACAGTTGGCTTGTCATTATCTTCGCTAACCAGGGCGTCTTTTCCGCCGGTTTGCAGCTGACGTGCGCGCTTGCTGGCAATCATCACCAGGTCAAAACGGTTTTCAACATTATCCAGACAATCTTCAACAGTGATACGAGCCATAGTCTTACCTTGTGTTAGCGATTTGAGTGCATTCCTGACCGGGTGGGACATACCCAGTTTACCGGGGGCAGGCATTATAAATGGACTGCAGGGCCAAGTCTATGCCTGCTTTAGCGTCTAAATCGGGAGGCTGGTGTCAGGAAACGAGATTATTCAGGAGATCGGCGTTACTGCTGGCCTGATGCTTCTTGCTCAGACCAGCGCTGCGGATCACCGCATTGAGGTCCGCAAGGGCGATATCAAAATCTTCATTAATGATGAGGTAATCTGCCTGAGCATAATGAGAAATTTCATTTTGTGCTTCGCTCATCCGTTTTTCAATGACATCAGCGTCATCCTGAGCGCGGTTGGTTAGCCTCTCCCGCAAGGCATCCAGAGAGGGGGGCAGAATGAAAATGCTAACCGATTCAGGTAACAGGGCCTGGACCTGGCTGGCACCCTGCCAGTCGATTTCAAGAATCACATCCTGACCCTGCGCAAGCTGATCTTCTACCCACTTTCGGGAGGTTCCGTAATGGTTACCAAAAACCTCGGCACTTTCCAGAAAAGCATGCTCTTTTTGCATCTGTTGAAACTGCTCGACACTGACAAAGTGGTAGTTCTTGCCGTCTACTTCACCAGGACGTTTGGGGCGTGTGGTATGAGAGATCGAAACGCACAGCCGGGTAGCCTGGTTATTGGCCGCCGCCTCAAGCAAGGCATTTACCAGCGAGGTTTTTCCGGCACCGGAAGGGGCAGAAATCAAAAACAATATTCCCTGGGGCATCTGGAGTCTTCTTCTTATTAATTCAGATTATGGGTTCCGTGGTGAGTGTATCAATACTCACTCGATATTTTGTACCTGTTCCCGAATTTGCTCGATGAGTACTTTCAGCTCGACTGCATTGAGTGTGGTTTCAGTAACAACAGACTTTGAGCAGATCGTATTGGCTTCACGATTGAGTTCTTGCATCAGGAAATCAAGTCGTCTGCCAACTGGTTCCGAGCGTGACATGACATGGCGAATTTCTTTTACATGGACCGCAAGACGGTCAATCTCTTCCTCAATATCCGCCTTTTGCATGATTATCACCAGTTCCTGCTCGAGGCGACCGGCATCCACCTCGATCTCCAGTTCGCCAATCTGCTGTTTGAGTTTATTCTGCTGCGCAGCCAGAATACCGGGCAGTGCGGCGCTGATATCACTGATTATGGAGGTGATACTTTCAAGACGACTCTCTATTCCGGCTTTCAATTCGGCGCCTTCGCGGGCCCGATGTTCGCCAAGAAGGCCGAGGGCCTCTTTAAACAGGGATAGCGCGGCTTCCTCTATTACTTTAGTATCCTGACCCTGTTCCTGAATGATGCCGGGCCATTTTAATATTTCCAGGGCGCTGGTATGAGCACTGGCGCCAGTATGCACAGCGACTTCCTCCAGGGCTTTGTTTAACTGGTCAAGGAGAGCTTTGTTGATGGGAATCTGGCTGCCTTCGGACACGTCAGGCTGAAACTTTAACTGGGCTTCTATTTTGCCGCGACTGAAATTCTTGCGCAGCAAATCCCTTAATGCGGATTCAGTAGAACGAAATTGCTCAGGTAAACGAAAAGCAGGCTCCAGATAGCGGTGGTTTACAGAGCGTATTTCCCATATCAGGGTGCCCCAGGCAAAATCAGACTGTTTGCGGGCAAATGCCGTCATGCTGCTTGTCATATAATAGACCTGACGAATTGAGTAAATTGGGAACGAACTATAGCGGATTTGCTATCCATAATAAAATATCGCTACTGGCTGCTGAAAATGAATTTTAGCCAGCCATGTTAAGCAAAATTTAATTAACACTTCATTTACAATAAGTCACAACATCACAAACGAGAAAAGGGAAAGTAATGTCTGAAGTAACACGACCAAGTGGAAGACTGTCCAATGAACTGCGCGACATCAAGATTACCAGAGGCTTTACCCGGCATGCCGAGGGTTCGGTGCTGGTCGAGTTTGGAGAAACCAAAGTTATTTGTACCGCGTCAGTAGAGGAAAGGGTCCCGCACTTTCTCAAAGGCAGTGGTCAGGGCTGGGTTACGGCCGAGTATGGCATGTTACCGCGATCAACAGGCTCAAGAATGGACCGGGAGGCTGCCAGAGGAAAACAAAGCGGCAGAACCCAGGAAATTCAGCGTTTGATTGGCCGCTCATTGCGGGCAGCCTTAGATATGAAACTGTTGGGCGAAAATACTATAAAGATTGATTGTGATGTCATCCAGGCTGATGGTGGAACAAGAACCGCTTCCATCACTGGTGGTTGTGTTGCTCTGGTCGATGCGATTAATTACCTGATGGAGAAAAAAGCCATCAAGGAAAATCCAATCAAACAGATGATTGCTTCTGTTTCTGTGGGCATCTACAAGGGTATGCCGGTACTTGATCTTGATTACATTGAAGATTCTTCTGCAGAAACTGATATGAATGTGGTGATGACGGACCAGGGTGGGTTTATCGAAATCCAGGGGACCGGTGAAGATGGTCATTTCAGTTTCGAAGATCTGAATGCGATGATTGATCTGGCACGACATGGCATAGAAAATTTATTGGCGGTTCAGAAAAGCACCTTGGGGTAACTGGCGCCTTAAGTAAAAAGGTTCTGTAAAAATACAACCCGATAAGCAAAAATAAAAGATAGACAGTTAATCAGACAGGTAAAGAGAAATATCAATGCAGGATTTCCAACAACAGTTTTTAAATTATGTAACGCAAAACAATATTCTTCGGTTTGGTGAATTCACATTAAAATCAGGCAGGCAGAGTCCGTATTTTTTTAATGCGGGATTATTTAATAGCGGCGCAGCCCTGGCTTTTTTAGGCTCCTGTTATGCGAAAGCCATTGCCCATGCCGATCCTGAATATGACATAATTTTTGGTCCTGCCTACAAAGGAATTCCCCTGGCTTCAGCCACGTCAATTGCATTTTGGCAGGAATTCAAGCAGGATATTCCGTGGTGCTTTAACCGTAAGGAAGCCAAGGATCACGGTGAAGGTGGCAATATTGTTGGCTCCCCTTTGGAAAATCGGGTACTGATAATAGATGATGTTATTACTGCCGGTACTGCTATCAGGGAAACCATGGAAATTATTGCAGCGGCCGGTGCAGTTCCCGCAGCGGTGGTAGTTGCAATGGACCGGCAGGAAAAAGGCAATAGCGAGTTATCGGCTATCCAGGAAATTGAAAAAGAGTTTTCTATTCCTGTCATTAGTATAATTAATCTGCAGCAGATTATTGATTATCTGGCGCAGCAGGAAAATGGCACGATGACTGAATATTTGACCAGTATGAAAGAGTATCAGGCGCGCTACGGTATTAAGTGAAGATGAAAAACTGGTCAGACTTTGGTTTGGCTAATTAAAGTTACGAAGTTTTAACAGGTCAGATTTTTAAAAAATGTTTAAACACATAATCACAATTTCATTGCTGATGTCTGCCTTGGTTATTTCCCAGGCTGATGCCGCCAACCTTTATAAGTACAAGGATGATCAGGGTAGGGAAATTACCGGGTCGCGTGTGCCAGCAGAATATGTGAAAAATGGTTATCAGGTTCTTAATGAAAGAGGTCAGGTAATCGAGGTTGTGCAAAGAACCCTGACAACAGAAGAACGTGCTGCACAGTCAGAACAGCTTGAACAGAAACGACTGGTTGAGCAGGCAGCCCTGCGTCAGGAAGAAGAGGACAGGATGTTGCTTCGCCTTTATCGTTCGCCGGAAGAAGTTGTCAGGCGCCGCGATTCAACCATTGAACAATTGGAAGCACAAATGATAGTGCTTAATTCCCTGCTGAAAGATGCTGAAGAAAAACTGGCAGAACTGGAGCAACGGGTTGTAAATAACGAAAATGCCGGAAATGAGATTCCTGCCAACTTGATTGCTCAGGTAGAGGATGCGACCAATGAAAGAAATCGTCTGGCTACGCAGTTAGTCAGGATAGAATCTGAAATAGAGGCGGCGAATACTACTGCAGAAAACAATATTAATCGTCTGAAAGAGCTGCTAAATCTTGATTAGGTAGCTTAGGCGACTTAAGTAAAAAAGTTCTGCCGTATTTATTTTTAAATATTTACAATAAAGTCCCTGAAGACCTTTCCATTCAATTTGCTTTGGCCAATTGCTGTAATTCCCGTTCTCTTTTTATGGCCGCCGGAATAAGTCCTGATTCATGTATAACCATTGCTCATTGAATTGCTCGGTCGGTTTTTGCTGAAAGTCTGTACGTACAAACTGACTCACCTTGCCTTCAATAAAGGTTAGTAGCAGATTTGATGTCATGGCAGGCGTCATGCTGGGACGTAAACCTTCCTTGATTTCCGCTTCCCGGAAAATTTGTTTTAACTGGGTATCGAGGCGATTGAATACCTGGCTGGCACGATCACGCAAACGTTCCGTTTCTCCGACCAGGGCATCACCATTAAGTACGCGACTGATACCTGGGTTTTTTTCAGCAAAGGTCAGTACCAGTAAAATAATTTTTTCGCATTGCACCAGCGCGGTGGAGCCTTCATTGAGAATCCGGCTAATTCGGGAAAAAATAGTATCTTCCATGAAGTCGATGAGGCCTTCGAACATTCTGGCCTTGCTGGGAAAATGTCGATACAGCGCCGCCTCGGAAACCCCTATTTCAGCTGCCAGCGCGGCGGTGGTAATTTTTCCGCCGGGATTGTTTTCCAGCATCTGCGCCAAAGCACGCAGTATCGCCTCTTTTTTCGCACCTTTTTCTCTTGCTGCCATAACGGTTACCTGAGCATTTATCGGGTTTGGGGTCTGGTCGACGACTTGTTATCCTTATTGGTGATCAGTGTGCCAATGCCTTCATCGGTGAAAACTTCCAGCAAGACTGCATGGGGGACACGACCATCAATAATCTGGGCACTGATGACCCCGGAGTTAACAGCATCCAGGGCGCAGTTAATCTTGGGCAACATGCCACCATGAATGGTGCCATCTGCAATTAAATCCTTGACCTGGGCAGTGGTCAGGCCGGTCAGCACATTGCCCTGCTTATCCTGGACGCCGGAGATATTGGTTAGCAGGATCAGTTTTTCTGCCATCACCATCTGCGCGACCTTACCAGCAACAATATCCGCATTGATATTATAGGAGGCGCCATGTTCATCAGCGCCAATCGGTGCGATGACCGGGATAAAATCACTGCCTTTGAGCATTTCGATAATCCCCGGATTCATGCTGGCCACTTCGCCAACCTGTCCGATATCAATAATTTCAGGGGCTTCCATTCCTGGGGTATGTCGTGTGACGGTAAGTTTTCTGGCACGGATGAAATCCCCATCCTTGCCGGTAATGCCGATAGCCTTGCCGCCGTTTTTATTTAGCAGGCTGACAATCTGCTTGTTAACCAGGCCACCGAGTACCATTTCCACCACATCCATCGTGGCTGAATCAGTGACTCGCATGCCATCAACAAAATGCGATTTTATGTCCAGCTTTTCCAGTAATGTGCCTATTTGGGGGCCGCCACCATGCACGACAATGGGATGCATGCCTACCAGCTTCATCAGGACAATATCGCGTGCAAAACTATTCTGCAGTTCTTCATCAATCATGGCATTACCGCCGTATTTCACCACGATTGTTTTGCCGGTAAAGTGCTGAATATAAGGCAGGGCTTCGGTCAGAACACTGGCAATATTTTGTGCTTTACTGAGTTCGAAAGTCATCGGAATTTCCGCTTAGTTCGCTTATAGCGAATGCTTACTAACCATATTTGTCACGGATTATAAGGCATGTGTACGCGATGCCCAAGCCTAACAGAGTAGAAAAAGGAAGAAACCGCAAAGTTAAACTATTGCTATCAAGTACACGAAGCAGTCTCACCCTGACTTATCGATTCATCATTCAGGTGATAGCTTGCGCAGGGATAGCCTATGAAAAGTCTATTTTAAGTGCGGGCAAAAGCGCGGAAATTGCCGTAATGAAGAGCGCTTGAATATGCTCCAGCGCCTCCCGGGAGTCGGCCTCAAAGCGCAGGGTCAGGCTGGGTGTTGTGTTTGAGGCTCTCACGAGTCCCCAGGCATGCTCCATTTCTGCTCGCACACCATCAAGCCGACTAATGTGGGCATTAGGAATTGTCAGCTGCTCCAGCAGAATGTCCATAACCTGGAATTTTTCGTCCTCGCTGACGCTGATATTCAGCTCTGGCGTACTAAAGGTTTGTGGACACGCGGCTAAAAGGTCATCGGCACTGCGGCCGTTCTTGTCCATCAGCTCAAGAAAGCGGGCAGCACTGTACATACCGTCATCGAAGCCGAACCAGCGGTGCTTGAAGAAAATATGGGCTGAATACTCACCGCCCAGCAAGGCATCAGTGGCATGCATTTGCTGTTTCACATAGGAATGGCCACTTTTACACATGATCGGATTACCGCCATATTGGCTTATCATTTGCGCCAGATGCTGGCTGCTTTTTACATCAAAAATGATATTGGCACCGGGGTTCTCGGGCACGATGTCGGCAATAAAAGTCAGCATCATCTTGTCGGCATCAATGATTTTTCCTGTCTTGCTGACAAGCACGACCCGGTCACCGTCGCCGTCAAAAGCAATTCCCAGCGCCGCTTTTTCGCAGACTGTCAGGGCAATCAGATCCTGCAGGTTTTCCTCCCGAGTTGGATCCGGGTGGTGATTGGGGAAATTACCATCGGCCTCACAATAAAGGGGAATTACCTGACAACCCAGCGCGGCAAACAGCATGGGTGCGCAATTGGCAGCGATACCATTGCCACAATCAATCACGACTTTATATGGTTCCTTAAACACAATATCGCGACAAATGGTCTTGATATAGTCGGCTTTTACATCGACGGCAGAGAGCGATCCGCTTCCTGCATGGAAATCCTCACGCAGGATCCTCTCTTTCAGGCGGGTAATTTGATCCGCCGCCAGGCAATTATTTTGCAGGACAATTTTTACCCCGTTGTAATTCCTGGGGTTATGGCTGCCGGTGATCATTACCCCGGAGTGTGTTTCCAGGGTATGAGTGGCAAAGTACATCAGCGGCGTCGGGCAGGTTCCGATATTGATAACATTGCAGCCCGTTGAAAGTATGCCCTGGATCATGGCTTTAGCAAAAGCCGGGCTGGACAGGCGCGCATCGGCACTGACTACAAGGCATTTCTCGCCCAGATCAAGGGCTTCGCTGGCCACTGCACGGCCAATCAGTCTGATGATAGTTTCATCAAGTCCTGCGCCGACAATGCCTCTGATGTCATAGGCGCGAAAAATATTGGCAGGAATCTGAACCGTCACTCTTGTTGCTTGTCCGCTGTTGATTTCCGGTAACAACGGGCAATAAGTGACACCATGTCGCGTGCCAGACTGGTCTTGCTGCTGCGGGGAAAGGGGTGCTCACCTTCCGGCCAGTAAGCCGTTGCCAGAGCAGACTCGCTGTTGAACGTGTCAGCAGCATTATTCGCAAAGATAAGATCAAGTTTCTTGTCCTGCAGTTTTTTCCGGGCATATTCTTCGATATTTTGGGTTTCCGCAGCGAAGCCGACACAAAAAGGGCGCTGGGCCGACAGGGAAATACGGGCAAGGATATCCGGATTTTTGACCAGGCTAAGCTCCATGGTGTCGGCATTTTTCTTGATTTTTTCACTGGCACTGTTGGCCGGGCGGTAATCAGCTACTGCAGCAACACTGATGAAGATGTCTCCCGGAACAACCTGGCAGGCATCAAGCATTTGTCTGGCGCTTTCTACCGCAACCAGTTTGACTTGAGGTGGAGGTTCCAGCGCTACCGGGCCGCTTACCAGAACCACCTTGGCACCTGCTTCCATGGCGGCTCTTGCCAGGGCATAGCCCATTTTGCCGGAGCTGTGATTGCTGATATAGCGCACGGGATCTATGGCCTCGCGCGTTGGGCCAGCGGTTATGGTGATGTTAACGCCGGCCAGCTCGCCGGTTTCAAAGATGTCTGCTGCAGCCTGTGTAATTTCTTCCGGCTCCAGCATTCTGCCAAGTCCGACATCGCCACAAGCCTGTTCGCCTGAGGCCGGCCCCAGTATGGTGATATTTTTCTGCTTAAGTTGCTGCAGATTATCCTGGGTATTCTGATTGCGCCACATGGCCTGATTCATGGCCGGAGCAACAGCAATAGGCGCATTGGTCGCCAGACATAAGGTGGACAACAGATCTTCGGCACGACCCTGGCTGAGGCGAGCAATAAAGTTGGCGCTGGCGGGTGCTATCAATACCAGATCAGCCCAGCGAGCCAGTTCAATATGCCCCATGGCAGCTTCTGCCTCTTCATCAAGCAGTTCGATAGATCGGAAG
>Ga0181597_10006444_pt1 | contig 10936 bp, 9 predicted proteins | sample 041ome_5_FD_148647 | JGI IMG/M metagenome (GOLD analysis project Ga0181597, IMG submission 148647) | Coastal salt marsh microbial communities from the Groves Creek Marsh, Skidaway Island, Georgia - 041403US metaG (spades assembly) | ecosystem: Environmental > Aquatic > Marine > Intertidal zone >... | reverse complement strand
AATATGACAAATAATATGACAAATAATACACTAAATTTTAGTAGAAATGATGGTATTGGTATGGATAAGAAAGGTTCTATTTTATTCGAAAGACATTCAGACAAGACAAATGATATAGTAATAATAGCATTTACTCAGTATATGTCATTGCTCAGTTCTAGTAAAGAACTAGTATATGATATGGAATATTTCGTAACTAATCAGGAAGAATTCTGTGTAGGAAATGATTTATATTGTAAGGTAATAAACTATAAAAAGAATAATAAAGGAGAATTGGAGAGATATACATTTGAAATATATTCTTATACAAAAGATATTGAATACATTAGAGAATTTATTGATAAAATTAAAAATGATTATATGATTGAACAAACTAATAAGTTGGGAAAACAACAGTATTATTTTGACGAAAAGGCAATAACATTAATGAAAGAGATGGGTGGCGGATATAGGTGGGACCAAGCACCTAAGAATTTACAATTTGACAAAGTAGCATTTAATACAAATAAGTCTATGAGTAATGTTTTTGGGAAACATCTAGATGTAGTTAAGAGGAGATTTGATATGTTTTGTAATAAACCAGAATGGTATCAAGAGAGAGGTATTCCATATACATTGGGTATTATGCTTCACGGACCACCTGGAACAGGTAAAACATCGTTGATTAAAGCATTGGCAAATGATTCCAATCGACACATTATTAATATCTCACTTAGAGAGACTACTACTCAATCACAGTTGAAATCTTTGTTTTTCGATACAAATATCAATATATTAACCGATAACAAAACGGAAGTTCTTAATATTCCTTTGAATAAAAGAATTTATGTGATAGAGGATATAGATTGTTTAACTGATATTGTTTATGAAAGGAAGAGTAAATATGAGGCTAGAAAGAAGAAAGTCATTAGGGAATTAAAAGAGAGAAAATGGCGTGAAATGCATCAGAGCCAAAATAATACTACTTCCATGATGGCAAGTGGTCCAGTTGGAATGATGAATGATATGGTAGGAACCCCATTGGATATGTTATATAATGATAATAGTAGGAGAGAACCAACTAATGCTGAAATAGATAGTGTAGAAATTACAGAAGAAGAGGTATGTGAGATTTTAGATGATATGGAAGAAATTGAAAATAATAATATGGATATGGATATGGGTGGTATGCCAATATTAAATAATAAGAAACCTGCTAATAAAAAGGAGACTAAAGTTGAATCAAGTGAAAAATTATCATTAAGTTTCTTGTTAAATTTATTGGACGGTGTGTTAGAAACACCTGGACGTATTTTAATTATTACTACAAATAGACCAGAGAAGTTGGATAAAGCATTAATTAGACCAGGAAGAATTGATATTAATATTAAAGTTGGATATTGTGATTTGGTGATGATTGAAGATATGATGAAATTTTTTTATGAAATGCCAGATTTCAAATTAAAAAATTTCATTTATAATAAAAAATTAACACCTGCCGAAGTACAGAAAATTCTACTGGATAATTATGATAACATTGAAATGGCATATGACAAATTAGTAGATACCTGCTCTTAATTTATTTTCGCATTATTTTTTAATAATAAATCCTAAATCAGGATTATATACCAATCAAAAAATAATAAGAATAATAAATGGAAAATATAGAAATCCAAAAAAAAGAATTTGAAAATAAATATGAATTTGTTCCGTGTGATGTATGTGATGAATTAGTCCAATTTTCTGAATATAACCAACACGTTAGACAACATTGTAATAGATACAATAACACATCCGACTTAGTACAAATTATTAATGATATACGAGATATAACTAATAATATTGAAATTTCGAATAGAAGCTTAAGTGAAACGTTAAGTAGTAATCATCTTACATCTAGTTCATCTAGAAATGTAATACGTGAAGATATATCTTATAATAATATAGATACATTAAATGAAGATGAGAATAGCGATACAAATTCTAACGGTTCAAGCACAAGTTCTGTAGATGAGATAGCAACAAATCAATTCTTTAGCAATCCTAACTATATTATGCCTCCACAAGTTGAATCTCCAGCAATTCGTAATATATTAACTGAATTTTCTAATACCACATATAATATTCAATATAATAATATAGAAAATGATGTAAATAATACTGCTAGTAATAGATATAATACATTAGTGCAACTATTACCCACTACTCATTTTGATAATAGTTCAGGTACATATGATTATTTGCGAAACTTAACAGCAGAATTGGGTGATGTTAAAGTAGGTGTAAAAGATTTATCAAAAATATCAACAATACATTTATATAGTTCTAACTTAACCAACGAATGTATTATTTGTCGTGAAGACAAAACACGTTTTCTTGAAATGAATAGTTGTAAGCATACATTTTGTAGCGATTGTTGTAATAATTGGTTTAGTGAAAACAAGAAGTGTCCTATATGTCAAAAGGAATATGAATAAATTTTTTATGTTTTATTATGTTTTGTTATTTTTTCTAGTAATATGATAATATAAAATTATAACAAGAAATAAATTTAATAATGAATACCACTAGAATTGAAGATTTAATACCAAAATGCTTAATGGTAATTAATGAAGATGACCTTCAAAAAGTAGGGTTTTTCTACAAAGATGTATCTGTTCGCCTTCGTAATGAAAAAGATATGACTGACGCAAAGATTATAAAAAACATCATAAATTCTATTTTACGTGCTAAAAAAGGAGAAACAAATAACATTAATGTTCTATTACTACTAGGTTTAGAAAACCCAACAATCCAACACGCAGAACTCTCACAAGCAACACTTGTCGAAGTTCTACTTAATGAAACTAATGAACTTAAACAAATGGATAGAGTTAATACTGTATTGTCAAAAATTATAGGTTCTATGTCCCCTGATGTTAGAGACCAAATCTCCCCCAATATGAAGGGCGATGTTTCTACTATTTTACTAGGAGAACATAAAGAAAGTTTTGAAGATACTAATAATTGTGGGCAATATGGTAAAGATGATTGTCCAAGTGATGTTTGCGATTTAATTAATCCATCACAAAATAGAAGATTTGCTGATGGTGATTATACTAATGACGATAGACTATGTGTAGAACAAGGTAAATACAGACTTGAATCTCATAAAACTAGAAATAACAAACCACTTGAATATACCAATAATAATATTACATATAATCCTGATAATATCTATAATAACCAACCTGCTAACAACCAACGTAATAATAACCAACCTGCTAACAACCAACGTAATAATAACCAACGTAATAATAACCAACGTAATAATAACCAACCTGCTAACAACCAACGTAATAATAACCAACCTACTAATAACAAAAGCAACCTTGTCGATGATGTAATTAAGGCATTATATGTAGATGGGGAACCAGATTTAAGAATTGGCGAAAATGGTAAATTATATTATCACGACAAAAATTCAAATTCCTTAACTGAAATTACATCAAATCAACTAAATAATAAGTCAAATAATAATATTGACAATATCATCGTTGATTATAAACTTCCACAAGCAGAAGCAGATAAATTACTACAGAAAAATGATGTTAAACCAACAATGGTAGAAGCTGATAGCGATGACGAAATTGCTGGTATGTCAAAAGTAGAATTTGCTTTTATGATTATTGGTATTGTAATTGGATTTGTAATTTTATTAATCATCATCTATTATGCTGTTGAATACTTTAGTAATGATAACAACAATTCTAATAACCTAAACAACAATTCTAATAACCTAAACAACAATGGTAATAACCTAAACAACAATTCTAATAACCTAAACAACAATTCTAATAACCTAAACAACAATTCTAATAACCTAAACAACAATGGTAATAACCTAAACAACAATTCTAATAACCTAAACAACAATTCTAATAACCTAAACAACAATTCTAATAACCTAAACAACAATTCTAATAACCTAAACAACAATTCTAATAACCTAAACAACAATTCTAATAACCTAACTAAAAACAATGTTAATAATAACAATAACAATAACAATAAAAACAATAATAATTTATTTAAAAACAATGGTAATAACCTAACTAAAAACAATGGTAATAACTTAACTAAAAACAATAATAACAAAAACAATAATAATTTATTTAAAAATAATAAATAAAAATCTAGTTATTAAATTTTTCAAATTTTCCATTTTTCATAATACCTACTAAATCACCTATATTTCCCTCTTTATCAAGAATTGTGAAAATACGATTACTAGAATGATGTATATAATATTCTGTTCCTTCAACATCTTCAAAAATATCTAAATCTTCTTCTTCCTCTAGTGTTAATTTAGAAGAAATATCAGTTGTATCTGTATTATTCTCTACCATAGTATCATTTACTGGTGTAGATTTCTCTTTTTTTGTGGATTTCTCTTTCTTTGTAGTGGATTTCTCTTTCTTTGTAGTAGATTTCTCTTTCTTTGTAGATTTCTCCTCTTTATTTGGCTTTTTAGATTTATTTTCGTTTGTACTAGGTTCTTCTACCTTGATACTAATATTATCCTCGGCATTTAATGGTTCTTCATATTTATCTTCATTTACATTTAATATTTCAGAAGAAGCGTCAATCTGATTATTAACATATAGTTCTATTGTGTCATTTAGTTCAGAATTAGTTTGTGATAGGTCTTTATAATACTTTATTTGTTTTTCCAATATTGCAACTTGATTAGTTAAATCACATATCTGTTTATCTTGCTTTTTTAACATAGATACATTATTAAAATTATTATCCTTTGCCAATAAATTATTTATAATAGTATCTTTTTGGATAAGTTCTTCTTTTAATACTCTATTTGTTTCTTGTATAGAGATTAAATTCTCATAATTATCAAATAATTCTTCCAATTCTTTGGAACATATATCCATACACTTATTTAATGAATTCTTACTAGATTGGAATAAATTTACAATATTCCCGAATTTTTTTGTAAAGTCTGCCATTTTGATAAAAATAAATTTAAATATTAATATAATTTATTATATATATTCTCTTATGTATTAAATTTTATTAATTTAATGTCGTCTAAATTTAGTAAATTTTATTAAATTTTAATATTAAATCATTTATTAAATCTTATTATAAATATTATTATAAAAAGTAGATTATGTCATCAGAAAAATATATAACAACTCAAAATGACATTGACCTTTTAATGCGTCAATTAGTAATATCAGAAGAACATTCCAAAATACTTATGACCAAACATCGTGGCGATTTAAAGAAAGCAATTGTAGATGCTTGTAAATTACAGGACGGTAATGAAAAAGTATTATATGAAAAATCAGATTGGGAATTGACCCTTAATAATGATACTCTAGGTATTGAAGATGAAACTGATACAAAGAGGTCATTAGAAAAGGTTAGAGTTATTTCGAATGAGAAGGATGCTATATTATCGGATATGAAACCTAGTGTATATGATACAAGTGATTTACAGGATTATGAATATATAGCATTTACACAAGAAACTCAGGATTTTATTAAAAAGAAAAAGACTGTAAATAGAAGGCAAATAACTGATTTGTTTACAGATTATTTGAAAGATAATTATTCAGTTGGAGAAGATATAAAAAAACCAACAATTAAGTTTTTAGGTGGAAATTCAAAAAGTTTATATAAAAAGTGGTCTTTACATAATCCAGCAATGTTCTATTTTTCAACTCAAGTTATTAGTCTAGATGATAAAGAAGCTAGTGGTCGTAATAAGGTTGCTAGTTTAATATTACAAAAGGCAGGTCATTTAAGTGAAGATATGTGTTTAGTAGGACCTTGTGTAGTAGCAAACAATTGGTTTTAATTAAAATTGAAATTATAAACTATTTTAATTTAACAGCATATTAATTATATATAAAAATTATAAAAAATTTAAAATATTAATTATATAATTTTAATCTAGTATTATTTTTAATAATATAAAATGGCTGATAGTGTTAATGATAGTGTTAATGATATTGTTGATGATAGCGTAAATGATATTGTTGATGATATTGTTGATGATAGTGTTAATGATAGCGTAAATGATAGTGTTGATGATAGCGTAAATATTAATGTTAAAAACAAAGAAGGGTTAAAGTTTCTTAAAAAAGTAGATGACAATTCTATTAATTTGATATTAACTGACCCACCATATATTATATCTCAAGAAAGTGGTATGAATACACATTATAATAGTGTTAAAGATAATGAAACAAATAATATTAAATCTGTTAAAACAGAAAAAGAATGGAATGACTATAAAAAAACACAAAATATAACTGATGATAACAAGAAAGATAATTATTTAAAATATGGTAGTATATATGGGAAAAAATACTGTGTAAAGACAGATTATGGAGATTGGGATAAAAAATTTACTATAAAAATATTAGAAGACTTTATTGAACAATTTTATAAAAAATTAAAGAATGGTGGAACATTAATCATATTCTTTGATTTATGGAAAATTACAGAATTGAAGGATATTTTAGAGAAATTTAAGTTTAAACAAATAAGAATGATTGAATGGATTAAAACAAATCCAATGCCTATAAATAGTAAATGTAATTATCTAACTAATTGTAGAGAAATTGCGTTGGTTGCTGTAAAAGTAGGGAAATGTACATTTAATAGTAAATATGATAATGGAATTTATATGTATCCTATACAAGGTGGTAAAAACAAATTTCACCCAACACAAAAAAATCTTAAAATGTTTGAAGAATTAATTAAAAAGCATTCAAACGCAAATGATACTATTATGGATACATTCTTAGGTTCTGGAACAACCGCAATTGCTTGTAAAAATACTAAACGTAATTTTACTGGTTGTGAAATTTCTAAAGAATATTATGACAAAATTAAGAAACTAATTTAATATGTTGTTTAACTAATTTATTTATAGGAATTCTATATTTTGAATATAATTCCAATTTCCTTTGAAATTCTGTTTTATCATACCAATATGTATCTAATTTACAATTAATATCTTTTATATCAAAAACTTTTTTTTCCCAAGGAAATTCAAAATCATAGTTTTTATATAAATTCTTTGCTGAATATAACTTTTTATTTTTCTTTTCATCTATACATACTTGTCTTTTACGCAAATTACAACTATTACATAATGGTTGGAAATCATCTAAATCTTGTGTTTTAGTATTCAAAACTCTTGGGTCATTATATAAGTCATTTCTATGGTCGCATACCATATCACTTTTACTATCACAATATTCACATTTTTGTTTCCTTATTTTTATTCTTATATCATTTTGTATTGTACGATTACAATGCGTATCATTAAATTCGCAATGTATGTAAATACCTATTATTTTTCTACCCTTTTTTACCTTATTTGTAAAATAATCATCTAATACATCTGTTGGAACCTTATATTTATCACTATCTCCTAAATATGTTTTCGGATTTTTTCCATTAGCATATATTACTGTATATGTAAAATATTTTCTACACCATCTACTTCCAGTACCATTATTTGATAATTTTATATCATTGTGCTTATTTAACTCAGATTTATTTATAATTTTTGTAAAATCATATGACAATTTTTTAATTAGTTTAATTAATTCTTCTTTCGAAAGGTGTGTCATTTTGATTTTATTAAATAATATACAATACAATATAATACTAAACTTATTTATTAATTTAATATGTAAAAAGTAAATTTTCATATATTATTCTAATTTGTTTCATCAATATTATCTTGAGATGAAATCAATTTTAAATTTCGTCTTTAGCCAAATAATCTGCAATTTGGTTTCCGCTCCACATAAACATACCAAAATCATTACCTAGTGGAGGAGATTGATGACTATTTTGATGTTCTAATTTCCAAGGTATTTTATGCACATTTAGTTTTGCTTTTAATAATACAATTTCTTTAAACATATCGGCATTTAAAACTGGTTTATTATTAGCGGTTTTCCAACTATTATTCGCCCAATTCAGCATCCATTCAGTTATAGATTTAATACAATATTCGGAATCTGATACTATAATAATATTCTCAATATCAGCAGAACCTAGTATTTCAGCCTTGAATTTTAATATAAGTTTAAAAGCATACATAATTGCTAATAATTCACACCGATTATTAGTACTATTTGTAATTGTTTCACTAATATTTAGTGAATTCTTACCAAAATAAACTCCTACTCTAGTTTTGTTATTCTTACCACTTCCATCTGTAAATATATAAGTGGTTTTCTCCCATCTATTCCAATCTTTGGGTGTATTTGGGTAGTTATTTAAATCGAATTTATCAAATTGAATTCCTCTAGTAAGTTCGGATTTAGTTGTAATGTCTAATTCCTTATTTGTGCCATACAGGAAAAATTCAGCATCAGTTGTATTATTAAATTTTTTATATTTTGGATTTGGAAAACCTTTAACGAGTTCTTCACATTCAGCCCAAGTATTAAATATACCAGTGCGATAACCGCGTTTTATTGCGTAATATACATTTTTCTTTGGAGGCATAATTATTTTAGTGTTTGATTATTGTTTAATTAGTGTTTAATTATTATATAATATATCTGATATTATCTATAAGTGTTAATTATAAAAATGTCAGGAAACAATATACGTTTTATACGTAGAAAAGGAGATAATACACCTCCACCAGAGGCTAGAAAATCAATTTTGAAACATACACAAAAAAAAGGAAATCCTTCATTAAATTCTTTAATAAATGCAAAACCTAATACTGTCAAATTAAGTGGAGGACGTATATTGCCACCACGGAAAATGATAGAAAATCCGCAGTATCAAAATGTACAATCTACAATTACTACTAAAAAAGAACCTGAAATAAAACAAATTAATATTATTGGCGATGTCAAAGGTCTTGACAAAAAATCATATATTCCAAAAAATCATAATCCACCATCATATCAAGAATCAATTAATAATGTAAGAAGCAATAACATTAGAAATAATCCTAGCAATAACATTAGCAACAATAATATTAGAAATACGCCTAGCAATAATCATATTAATAACCCTAGCAATCATATTAAACATCAAATACAACAAAGACAAAATGTACAAACTAGAAAGCGAAATAATGTTAATGTTAATGTTAATGTTAATAGTGAATTGGAAATAAAAAAACAAATGTTAAAGAAAATGAAGGAAAATGAACTTGTTAAAATACGAGAAAAGAAAAAAAGAATATTAGCATTACAAAAACAACAAAGTGAAGCCAAAATTATTAATGATATTCAAAAAGAAAAAAACTTAATACATAGATTACGTGAAGAACAATTAAGATTAGATAAAATGGAACACATGCAACAACAAAGAATTAGAAATGCTAATAATAATGCTAATAATAATACTAATAATAATAATAATACTAGAAAAACAAAGAAAGTTTTATTTAATACAAATAAAAATATAACTCATACAATACAAAACCCTAATATACAAAAACTCAATGTAAATACAAATATACAAAAACCCAACGTAAATATACAAAAACCCAACGTAAATATACAAAAACCCAACGTAAATATACAAAACCCTAATGTAAATATACAAAAACCCAACGTAAATACAAATATACAAAACCCTAATGTAAATATACAAAAACCTAGTATTAATAAAGATATTGAATTACATAATAAAATAGGGTGTGGACTAGATAGAGTAGATTTATCAAACATTAAAACAATACCTTTTAAGAATAAACCTAAATATAAGAATATGCATTATATGAAAGATTGTAATGCGAAATGGGATATTAAACGTAAAAATACTATGAAATCAATGAATTATGGAGATTGTAGTGTAATATTTCCAGAATTTGTAGAAAATGATAATACAAATTTTGTAGAAGAAAAAACAAAATTAAACAAACTTTTTAAGAAACCGCATAAAATGAGTAAAAAAAATATACGGCTTTTCTATAAAATTTTATATAATGATAATAATCCAATATCAGTAATAGAAAATGACTAATTTCCTCCACTAAATGCGAAGAAAATAAATAGAATAATTACAATATATACACCCATTCCTTTATCAAACTCAAATCCTGCTAATTCTATAGTAGTCCCAGATGCTGTATAAATTATATAAACAAATAGAATTGCCATAGCAATACCTAAAATTCCGTGCATTATAGGAGGCATACCATCTTCAAACATACGATTAAATGCTACTACTGCTATAATAAATCCTATAATTGCTACTAAGAAAGTTAATATTGAAAATTGTTTTATAGATTTTTCCATATTTTTAGTTATTATTAGTATAACTTGATATTTTTCTCTTTTCTTATTAAGAGAAAAATAGATATATAATTAAAAATATAAAACAAATACAAAACAAATACAAAAAATATGAATATTTTAAATAATATAAAAAGTTTATTATTAAATAATGGAGTGAGATGGACTTTATTTGTAGTTGTATTAACTTTGAATTTTGTAGCATTCATACAAGACCCAATTCGATTATCTAGTGTAAATTGTTTTAATTTACCTTGTAAATGGTTTGGATATATAGCAGGTATGGGAACTTTTACTATGGATTGCTTAACATTTATTGGTTTGTGGCTAACAATTCCTTTCACATATGCCTTACCAGAATTATGGTTTATACCATTTATGTTAATTGGATATGCGATTATTACTCAAATAACACTAGACAGTAAAACATATACAAAGGGTGAAAATGCTGAAACTGAAAGTTTAAATCCACCACCTAATTATTTATTGGCACAAAAAAGGAGAAAATTAATATATATGACAATTTTGGTTATAGATATTATCATATTCTTACAATTCTATTTAGCATCTGGATTACAAAAATTAAGTGGTAAAGCACGTTTAATAGATATAGTTTTCCTTAATAGATTTGGAGGATATACAGGAAATGAAATCTCATTTATAAT
>Ga0181597_10006442_pt1 | contig 10938 bp, 10 predicted proteins | sample 041ome_5_FD_148647 | JGI IMG/M metagenome (GOLD analysis project Ga0181597, IMG submission 148647) | Coastal salt marsh microbial communities from the Groves Creek Marsh, Skidaway Island, Georgia - 041403US metaG (spades assembly) | ecosystem: Environmental > Aquatic > Marine > Intertidal zone... | reverse complement strand
CCAGTGAGTTTTGATTAAGGAATAAGCATGTCAGCTAAGCCACGTGTACTTGTTGGTCGTAAGTTACCGCCGAATGTTGAGGCGCGTTTGCGTCAGGATTACGACCCGATCTTTAATCAAGATGACGTTGTTTATAGCAAAGAGCAGCTTCTCGCATTATCAGTTGATATCGATGCGATTATTCCGTGTCATACCGAGCACATGTCAGCGGACGTTATCGCCGCCTTACCTGATCGTGTCAAAGCCATCTGTAGTTTTTCAGTGGGAACAGATCACATCGATTTAATTGCCGCTAAGAATAAAGGTCTGATTGTGACCAACACGCCTGATGTTCTTAATGATGCGACCGCAGAGGTCGCCATGCTGCTGATGTTGGCTGCCTCTCGTCGTGCTTATGAAGGTGAGCGGAGTATTCGAACCGATACTTGGGCTGACTGGACGGCTTTTGATGGTTTGGGTCTGCAAATCACGGGTAAGCGTCTTGGTATTGTGGGTATGGGGCGAGTAGGGCGCGTGTTGGCTAAACGGGCTCGCGCATTTGATATGGAGATTCATTATCACAACCGTCGCCCACTTTCTGATGATGAGGCGCAGGGTGCGATCTTTCATGAGTCATTAGAAGCGATGTTGCCTTTGTGTGATGTCTTGTCGATTCATTGCCCATCGAATCCAGATTCCAAACATCTAATTAATAGAGAAACGCTTGCGCTTTTGCCTGAGCATGCTGTTTTAGTGAATACCGCGCGAGGCGCTGTTGTGGATGATGATGCGCTGATTGAGATATTGCAGAAGCGTAAAATTTTTGCCGCAGGATTGGATGTATTCAATAACGAGCCCGCAATAGATCCTCGTTATCGCGAGCTCGATAACTGTTTCCTTTTGCCGCATATCGGCAGTGCCACACGCGAAACGCGTGATGCGATGGGATTCCGTGTTTTGGACAATCTTGATGCCGTGTTTGTAGGAAAAGTCCCTCAAGATTTACTGACCTAAGCGGCATAAGGCTTTTCATCTAGCCTAGAGTCGTTGGTGTATAAGAATTCCCTGTAATTATGAATTAGAAATTCATTGACGTCGTTAACCAAAAGACTAAAGTACGGCAAAGGTTGTACAAAGAAGACAGCCTTAAAAACTGAAAGTGCCGCGCCAGCGGTAACTACAAAACCAAAGTGAGGAATCATTAAATGTCTGACCAGAAGAAAGGCACTGATACCAGTCGCCGTAAATTTCTAAAAGCAGCTGCAGCAGGCGCTGCGGTTGGTGCTGTTGGCGCGCCAGCGATCGTTTCAGCAAACAAACCAATCACTCTTAAAATGCAAACCTCCTGGGGTGCATCAAACATTTGGCAAGGCTTTGCTAAAGACTACTGTGACCGTGTTGAGCGCATGTCTGGTGGTCGTTTGAAGATTGACCTATTGCCATCTGGCGCAGTTGTTAAAGCATTCCAGGTTATGGATGCAGTTAACGATGGCGTCATCGACTGTGCTCACTCTGTACCTGTTTATTGGTACGGTAAAAACAAGGCAGCATCTTTGTTTGGTACAGGTCCTGTATTCGGTGGTTCAGCAACTACTATGTTGTCATGGTTCTACGCAGGTGGTGGTCAAGAGCTCTACCGCGAACTGACTCAAGACATCATGGGCTTGAATGTTGTTGGCTTTATGGGCTTCCCAATGTTCGCGCAACCCTTTGGTTGGTTTAAAAAGCCAGTGACCAAAGCGTCAGAATTGAAAGGCTTTAAATATCGTACTGTTGGTTTGGCAGCAGACGTTATGAACAAAATGGGTATGAGTGTTGCTCAGTTACCTGGTGGCGAAATTGTTCCAGCAATGGAGCGTGGCGTTATCGATGCATTCGAGTTCAACAATCCAAGTTCTGATATGGACTTCGGTGCGCAGGACGTAGCGAAGAACTACTACCTATCTTCTTACCACCAAGCATCTGAAAGCTTCGAATTCATTTTCAATAAAGATGTATGGAATGACTTGCCAGATGATCTGAAGGGCATTCTTCAGTACGGTGTTGAAGCAGCAAGTACCGCGAATACTGCACGTGCAATGAACGAGTACTCTGCTGACTTGGTAGCGTTGCAGAAAGACCATGGTGTTAAGGTTGAGCGTACCTCTAAGGATATCTTGGACGCGCAATTGAAAGCATGGGACGAAATTATCCCAACGTTGGAAGCCGATCCATTCATGAAGAAGACCATCCAGTCTCAGCGTGAGTGGGTAGAGCGTGTCTCCTACTACGAGCTAATGAATGCGCCTGACTATGCATTGGCTTACAACCACTACTTCCCTGGTAAGTTGAAACTCTAATTTGAGTTCTTACTAGCATTGGCCACGGGGCGTATTTATACGCCCCGTTGGCTATTTGCCTCCCTCAAAAGCGTTATAAGGAGTTGGCGTGATGCTGGCTTACATTGAATTCGCTGATCGAGTCTCTGCCTGGTTTGGTAAAGCATTCGGTTGGCTCATTATGTTCATGGCTATCGGTACAGGCTATGAAGTGCTTGTCCGTTACGGTTTTAACGCACCGACCACATGGGCATTTGACATGTCTTACATTGCCTACGGCACGCTCTTCATGATGAGTGGTGCTTACACCTTATCTCGTGGAGGCCATGTTCGCGGCGATTTTATCTACCGCCTCTGGAAGCCTCAGACACAAGCTAAAGTTGAGCTTGTGCTTTATCTCATCTTCTTCTTCCCGGGTGTTCTGGCATTGATCTTGGCGGGTTGGAAGTATGCCGAGCGTTCTTGGCGTTACCTCGAGGTGAGTGTTAATAGTCCGGTGAGTATTCCTATTTTCCAATTTAAAACGGTCATTGTGATCGCAGGTGTTTTGTTACTCATCCAAGGTGTTGCGCAAGTATTTCGAGCTATTCATTGCATGAAAACTGGCGAGTGGTTACTTGCAGCAGAAGACGTTGAAGAAACTGAGGTTCAGTTGCTTCGTGAACAAGAAGAAGCTGCAGCGGCTGCAGCTAAACACGCTCAACAGGGGAGCTAAGCCATGTCAGATCCAGTTGTAGCGCTCTTGATGTTGGGCTTATTCCTCATCTTTATTTTGATGGGGTTCCCTGTTGCCTTCACTTTGATGGCAATGGGTATCGGTTTTGGTTACTACGCTTATTTTGATGCAGATCGGATGTGGCGTGCTTACGATCGTTTAGTGCGTAAGGGTGTTGAAGACGAAGGGTTGCTTTCGGGTGCTTACTTTGACGGCTTCTTTAACAATCAAATATTCGATCTATTTGTTAACCAGACCTTCTCTGTCATGGCAAATGATGTACTCACTGCGGTACCGCTTTTCCTCTTTATGGGTTATGTGGTCGAGCGTTCTAACATTGTAGCCAAGCTTTTCCATACCTTGTACATCGCAACACGACGTGTGCCTGGTTCAATGGCAGTTGCCGCGCTGATTACTTGTACTTTGTTTGCAACCGCAACCGGTATCGTGGGCGCGGTAGTGACATTGATGGGTTTGTTGGCATTGCCAGCGATGCTTAAAGCTAAGTACGACACAAGCTTAGCGTCGGGTGTTATCTGTGCGGGTGGTACCTTAGGTATCTTGATCCCGCCATCGATCATGCTCATTGTTTATGCAGCGGCCTCTAATGTTTCCATCGTCAAGTTATATGCAGGTGCCTTATTCCCTGGCTTATTGTTAGCAGGTTTGTACATTGTGTATGTCATTGTGCGCGCGATGTTGCGCCCGCAGGATTGTCCAAAGCCAACTAAGGAAGATATTGGTGAATACACAACGACCCAAATCTTTATTCAGTTAGCAACTTCAGTATTCCCACTCGCATTCCTGATTCTTGCGGTATTAGGTTCAATCCTATTTGGTTTGGCAACCCCATCTGAGGCGGCAGCAATGGGCGCTCTTGGTGGTTTGCTACTGACGGTTGTTTATCGTGCATTTACCTGGCAGCGTTTACGCGAGTCGGTGTATTTGACCGCTAGAACCACTGCAATGGTTTGCTGGTTATTTGTGGGTTCTTGGACCTTCTCATCCGTCTTTTCATACCTCGGTGGTGAGCACATTATCAGTGAGTTCGTTACAGGTTTAGATATCTCGCCAATCACTTTCTTGATTCTGGCGCAGTTGATAATCTTTATTCTAGGTTGGCCATTAGAGTGGTCTGAGATCATCATCATCTTCGTGCCGATCTTCCTGCCGTTGTTGGCGCACTTTGGTATCGATCCGCTGTTCTTCGGTATCTTGGTTGCGTTGAACTTGCAGACCTCCTTCTTAACGCCGCCGATGGCCATGTCCGCCTATTATCTGAAAGGGGTGGCGCCGAAACATGTACTGTTGTCTCAAATTTTCAAAGGCAACTACCCACACTTGGCGATGGTGATATTTGCCATGGTCATCTTGTATGTCTTCCCAGACATCGTTTTCTGGTTGCCTAATGCGGTATATGGCTAATGGGTAATGAGCAGTTAACTCAGATCGATGCCTTTACGCTGCGTGAAGAAATCGCAACTGGGCGTCAGTCAGTCGCTGATGTGTTGGAAGCGAGCCTGCAGCAGATCGGTGCGACCGAAGAGTCAGTGCAGGCGTGGGAGTTCTTAGATGAGCAACATGCACGTGGACAAGCCGGCGCCTTGGCCGCTTATCGAGATAGCGGTCGAGCTTTAGGTTCGTTGCACGGTATTCCAGTAGGCATCAAAGACATTTTTGATACGGCAGATCAGCCAACTAAAAATGGCAATGCTCTAGATAGCGCGCGGCAAACAGAGAAAGATGCCACCGTAGTGGCACGTTTGCGTGCTGCGGGCGCCTTGATTATGGGTAAAACAGTCACCGCTGAATGTGCGTACCTGGCGCCAGGCAAAACCCGTAACCCTTTTAATCCTGAGCATACCCCGGGTGGATCTTCCTCAGGTTCTGCGGCAGCAGTTGCTGCTGGCATGGTGCCTTGTGCAATCGGCACCCAAACCGGCGGATCAATTATTCGCCCAGCCGCTTATTGCGGTGTGATTGGCTTTAAACCGACGTTTGGTTTATTACCTCGCACGGGTGTACTGCGTTGTTCACCTCATCTTGATACGGTTGGTACCTTCTCACGCTCGTTAGAAGATGCCGCTTTGTTGGTGGATGCGATGGCGGGCTTTGATGGTATGGATCTTGATGTGGCTCCTATGGCGCCACCACGCTTGCTTGAAACACTTCAAGAGGCAGCGCCTGTTAGGCCCCAGTTTGCGTTTGTTAAAACCTCAGCTTGGGCTGATGTCGACCAAGATACCGCTGATGGCTTTGCTGAGTTAGCGGATGCTTTGGGTGACTCGTGTGATGAGATGACTTTGCCATCGATCTTTGATGAAGCTCCTGTCATGCATCGTCGGATTATGTTGGCAGAGATGGCACATAACTTGCGGCCTTACTATGACAGAGGCGCCGACAAGCTTTCACCAGAAACACGTGCCGCAGTGGAAGAGGGACGTGAGATTAGCGCGACGGATTACCTTTCAGCGCTGACCTGGCGTGACACCTTGTATGCCGGTCTCGAAGAGATCTTTGATCGCTATGACGCGATTCTTACCCCGGCTGCAACCAGTGCTGCACCAAAAGGTTTAGAGAGTACCGGTACAGCAGCATGTAATGTGTTGTGGTCTTTAACTGGGGTTCCAGCGGTGACCTTGCCCTTGTTGAGTGACTCACAAGGCTTGCCTGTTGGTGTGCAGTTGATTGATCGACGTCATGCGGACGGTCGTTTGTTGCGAACCGCACGTTGGTTGGAAAATTACTTAGCGAATCTTGAAGGCTAATGCTTAGCCGAGGCTGAATAAAATGATTGATAAGATTCTAGCGTTTATCTCAGTAGCTTTATTGGTGGCCTTTTTAGGTGTGGTCCCTTTTATCATGACCGAAGTCGATATCGATCTGATTATTGTGATCGTGATCGTTTGCTTGATGGCAATCTATGACTTTTGGTCCAGCTTTAACGAAAAGAAGTCGAAGTGACTATTTAGTGAAAAAGTGATCTAGCCCTGCCTGCGCGCATTGCATGTCTTGCTCTGGGGTTCCTGAACTAACGCCAATACCACCGATGACATCACCATCAACCACCACTGGCAGTCCGCCACCAACAATGCAAAAACGCCCATCAAAGGCTGTGTGTAAACCAAATGCAAGATTACCGGGTACACAAGCAGCGTTATATTCGTGGGTACCTTTCCGTGAAATAGCTGCGGTCATCGATTTGTTTTGCGACAAGATCACACTAGCGACCTTGGATCCATCCATACGATCAAAAGCGACTAAGTTACCGGATTCGTCAGTGATGGCGATGCACATTGGAACGCCCATGGCAATGGACGCTTGTTTGGCCCCCTCAATCAATTTTTTAGCATCGTTGAGATCCAGTCGTTTAATGTTCAGCATGATGTCTCGAGTGTCCCATAATGATGAATGAGAATGATTCTAGACCCTTGGCAGGGTGGCGCATAGGTTTTATCGGTCTTGGCCTGATGGGTAAGCCAATGTGTCTTAATCTTTTAAACGCAGGGGCAGAGATATGTGTCTTTAATCGAAGTGCTACTGCGATTGATGAGATTAAAAACACGAAGGTCACCGTGATGCCTGATCCTGCTGCAGTAGCCGCTGAGGTTGATCTGGTGATCTTGATGCTGGCGGATACGCCGGCGGTAGAGCAGGTGCTTTTTACTGAGCACGGCGTGGCGCAAGGTGTCCATGCCAACAGCTTGATCATTGATATGGGGACAACGGCTACTCTGGCAACACGCGATTTTGCGTCTCGTTTAGCAGAGAAGGGTGCTCGCTATATTGATGCGCCGGTCTCTGGCGGTCAGATAGGGGCGAAAGAGGCGACTTTATCCATAATGGCCGGTGGTGATGCAGTGGACATTGATGCTGTGATGCCTGTTTTTGAGGCGATGGGGCGTTTAGTCACGCATGTGGGTCCTGTGAGCTCGGGGCAGGTGACTAAAGCGGTGAATCAAGTGATTGTTGGCTTGACCATTGGCGCTGTCTCAGAAGCGCTAGCCGTGGCTAAGAGAGCGGGCGTGGACCTTGAAAAAGCGCAACAAGCACTCATGGGTGGCCATGCGTCATCGCGTATCTTGCAAGAGCATGGTACCCGCATGATTAATCAGACTTTTGAACCGGGTGGCAAAGTGGTGACTCAAGCTAAAGATATGCAGCAAGCGTTAGATCTCGCAGCTGAGCTAGGTATTGAGTTGCCCGCAACGGCATTAAATTTGACGCTTTACAAACACTTAATTGAAAACGGGTTAGGTGCACTCGACCATAGTGCACTTTACAAATATTACGACCAATAATGTTAGGAGAGAACAATGACGACATTAGACGCAGGACAAGCAGTTCCAGATGTCACCTTTAAGGTTAGAGCAGATACCGATTGGGTAGATGTGACCAGTGATGATCTTTTTAAAGGCAAGACAGTCGTCGTTTTTGCACTGCCAGGTGCGTATACGCCGACCTGTTCGTCAACACATGTACCACGCTATAACAAGCTTGCAGGCGCGCTAAAAGCCCATGGTGTGGATGACATCATTTGTTTGTCAGTAAACGATGGCTTTGTCATGGATGAGTGGAAAGAGCATCAAAGGGCTGAACACATTCGTTTTATTCCTGACGGTAACGTGGAGTTCACGCGTGGCATGGGGATGGAAATCGATTTGTCCGTAGTCGGATTTGGCGAGCGATCTAAGCGATATTCAATGTTGGTTAAAGACGGCGTTATTGAGAAACTATTCCTAGAAACAGCAGCGCCAGGTGCGCCTTTAGAAGCCTCTGATGCCGATACCATGTTGGCCTATATCGCACCTAATGCGCCTAAGCCTGCCGATGTTGCGATCCTCACAAAAAAAGGCTGTCCTTTCTGCGCAAAAGCAAAAACGTTATTGAAAGATGCTCAGATGGATTATGACGAGTTGGTGTTGAATCAAGATATCCCAGAGTCGAGTATTCGAGCACTCACGGGGGAATCAACTTTTCCGCAGGTGTTTATTAATGGCAAACACATCGGTGGATGTGATGATCTCGAAGCGCATTTAGCTAAGTAAAAAAGAACCGGCACCTTGTTATATAAGTAGGTGCCGGTTTTTTATTAGCCGGTATTTCGCATGCCGGCTGCGATTGCGTTGATACTCCGTAGCAGTGGATCGAGCTGTCGCTCACGCTCATTTTCATCTTGTTCTTGATCGCGATAACGACGAATCAAGGCTAATTGGATGTGATTGAGAGGATCGAGATAGGGCTCTCGACGACTCAATGAACGTTTTAATAGATCATTATCATCAAGTAATTCGTCTAGCTCAGCGATCTTTAAGATCCATTCCTTGCAGCGCTCATACTCTTCAGTAATCAGTGCGTAGATCGTATCGGCGTCTTCTTGGTTTTGCATCAAGTCTGCATATTCGCGGGCAATATCCATATCCGACTTAAACAAAGCCATCTGTGTATTACTGAGTAAGTTGCGGAAGAATGGCCACTTTTTATAAAGGCGGCGTAGTTCATCCAATCGTTGCTTTGATTTGCCGACATAGGCTTCTAGCGCAATACCCAGGCCATACCAAGCAGGCAACGTGTGACGAGACTGTGCCCAACCAAATACCCATGCAATGGCACGAACTGAGTATTTTGAAAGATCACCTTTTTTACGGTGCGATGGACGCGAGCCAATGTTCAACATGCCAATCTCAGAGACGGGTGTTGCTTCGTAGAAGTAATCGATAAAGCCTTTCACATCTTCGGTGAGCGTACGGTAGTGCTTTTCACCATGAAGTTGTAGTTGCTCCATGACTTTCGTGTACAGCTTCTCGTCCGGTTTGGTTTTTTCTACCAAGTTACGGCTAGCTTGAATTACACCGGTCAAACCCATAGTAAGTTCGAACACGGCGGTCTCTGGGTTGCTGTACTTATACGACAGCACTTCACCTTGCTCGGTGAACTTAATCTGACCGAGTACAGTACCAGCCGGTTGAGACGTGATCGCTTGGTGAGTAGGACCGCCGCCACGACCAATGGTGCCGCCTCGACCATGGAAGAGGCGAATGCGAATACCACGCTCTTTACCAAGCGAAATCACTTTTTGCTGCGCTTGATATAGAGTCCACACGGAAGCGACGATACCGCCATCTTTGGCAGAGTCTGAGTAACCGAGCATGACCTCTTGCAGCGTTGAATGCGCTTTAAGGAGCTTGCGATAGACCGGATCGTCTAGCAATTGAGTCATTACAGGCTCAATGTGTGACAGGTCGGTAATGGTTTCAAACAAGGGCGATACGCCAATGTTGCAGAAGGTTTTACCTTTGGCTTGGCCAACCAGTCCTGACAAGCTCGCGAGGAACATCACATGCATGACATCAGAGGCATGGTGAGCCATTGAGATCACATAACGACCAATGACCATCGGGCTGACGCATTGTTGCATCTCGGCAACTACATCAAACACGCTTAGCACTTCACGCGACATCTCAGTCAGATTTTTGCGATCGAAGCTAAGGTTGCCTTTCAGCGTGAGCTCGCCCATCAATTTTAGTTTGGCTTCTTCATTGAGCTCGGCGTAGTTATCTTCGATACCAGCCGCCTTGAGTACCTCAGCAACGGTGTCTAAATGAACATTCGATTCTTGGCGAATATCCAGGCGCGCCAGATAGAAACCAAAGGTTTTGGCTAAACGGATAAGGTCCAGTAGGTTTTCATTGGCAAGATCATGATCACCATGGCTAGCCAATGAATCGCGCATCAGGTTGAGGTCACGGATGAATTCATCTTCCGCACGATAGCCAGGCGCATTCATGTCAGGAGCGCCGCCTTCTAAGCGCGTTTCAGTTCGTGCAATGGCTTGGGTCAAGCGCAATGCCATGACATACAGCTTGCGACGGTAAGGTTCTTCAGGAAAGCGTGCAGACCAATCGCTATCAAACTGTGCACGATATTCCTCATCACTTTCTAGGCTGCTAGCAAATGCAGGAGACGGACTGCAGAAATGCATCGATTGAGTGAGCTCGCCAATTAGCTCATTCACTTTCTTTAGGTAGAAACGCAAGATGGTGGACTGTTGAATGAGTACGGCTTTAAGCGTGGTGTCAGATGTCACATTCGGATTGCCATCACGGTCGCCGCCAATCCATGAGCCAAAGCGTAATAAGGTGGGCAGGTCGATACGGGTGTAATCTGGATGATCGCCATACACACGGTCGATACCATCTGCCAAGCGGCGATACACAATCGGTACTGCTTCAAACAAACTTTCGTTGTAGTGATGAAGGCCCATGCGGACTTCATGGATGACATCCGGTTTAGCTGGACGCATCTCGTCGGTCTTCCACAAAGCTTGCATGCGGTTTTTCAGCTCACGTTCGCGACGTTGTTTGTGGTTTACCAATACCTCAGGCATATCGAGTTGTTCGTTAGCTTCAAAGATGCGGCGCAGCTGTAACAAGATTGCGCGACGCTTCGATTCGGTTGGGTGAGCGGTGAAGACCGGCATGTAACGCACATCATCAAGTAGGTCTTGCAGTTGATCAGGTGTGATACCAGAGGAACGTAGTTCACGTAAGCAATGGTCAAACGAGCCTTGCCATAACGGCTGACCAGACGCTGCAATCTGACGACGCTGACGGTGCTGGAAGCTTTCTTCGGCGATATTCACGACTTGGAAATAGGTGCTGAATGCGCGAATGATCGGACGGAGCGCATCTGGCGATAACTTATCGATCATTTTCTTCAGGCGATCCAGCTTGTTGTTATCGGGTTTGCCTCGTAACTGGATAAAGCCCTTACGTAATCGCTCGACATTATGCAGGACGTCTTCGCCAGCTTGAGAGGCGATGATCTCGCCGAGCATTTGGCCAAGGCGCTTAACGCGAGTACGCAACACCTTGTCGCGTTTATTGCACGCTTCCGTAAATGAATCTGACATGAAGGGGTCCTTCA
>Ga0181597_10006434_pt1 | contig 10944 bp, 10 predicted proteins | sample 041ome_5_FD_148647 | JGI IMG/M metagenome (GOLD analysis project Ga0181597, IMG submission 148647) | Coastal salt marsh microbial communities from the Groves Creek Marsh, Skidaway Island, Georgia - 041403US metaG (spades assembly) | ecosystem: Environmental > Aquatic > Marine > Intertidal zone... | reverse complement strand
CCACCTCTAAATCAAAGGAATCTTGAAGGATATTCTTTAAAGCAGATGCAGAATCGCCATCCCCTAACCATTTTTCTCGGGGAGTAAAATCCTCCAACCAGGTAAGAGGAGTAGTTAAAAGCAATTGTCCACCCGGTTGAACTAATTCGGGCAATCTGGAAAGCAAAGCCATGGGGTCCGGCAAACGACATAGAAGGTTTGCCGCATGCACAAGATCAAACTCACCTATATCGGAACGCAATTCACAGGCATCCCCTACCTCAAAAGAAATGTGATCAGGCGGTTGATTCATCCAAGCAGAACTGGATACCCAGTGAGTGCCTTCTTCATGAAACTGATAGTCCAACCTGCCCTCCTCTAAAATAGTTTGGGCTGCACCAATGAAGGATTTTGAATAATCAATGCCCAAAACCCTCTTGGAAAATTCGGCGAGCACAAAGCTGCTCCTCCCGACTGCACAACCAAGATCCAAGGCCGAGCTAATTTCAGAATCCTGGTCCACTAATTCCAATACACTCCGCGTCGGAAAATGCAGGGCATCTTTGGGCCCGTTTTCCCAAGGAAATTGTTGCTCGTCCGAACCGTAATGAAAAAGTAAGTATTCTCCAAGGGATCGGTCTGATTCATAAACCTGACCGGCTGACATACTTTCCATACCCATTATTTAATCCGATGAGAGATTACGAAAGGACGACTTGAGGGCAGGATAAAGATCTTGGTAGATTTGATAGTTTTTTTGGTACGGAGCACAGTCTGGACCGATGTCGACCTGTTCCGTTTCCCTAATCCAAACCTTGGACGCTTCCTCTACACTAGAATGAACACCACACCCCACAGCCCCTAGGAGTGCCGCTCCATAGGCGGCTCCTTCGGTTGCATTGACCAAAGAACATCGAGTTTCAAACACATCGGCCAGCATCTGCTTCCATAGGCTGGATCTTGCTCCGCCTCCGGAAAGGATCACCTTCTTTGGTTGAACACCCAGAGCCTGCATCAAGGAAAGCGAATCCTTGAGCCCAAAACTAACTCCTTCCAGAACCGCACGGGTGAGGTGAGATTTACCATGCCTGAGAGTCAATCCTACAAAAGCTCCCCTAGCATGTGGATCAGGATAAGGGGTTCGCTCCCCGGAAAGATAGGGAAGAAAGACCAAGCCTTCACAGCCAGGTTTTACCTCAGCTGCTGCTGCAGTCAAAAAGTCATAGGCATTCCCCTCCCCGTTCTCTTCTCTCTTCTGTTCTTCACCACCCAATTCATTCTTAAACCATTGAAAAGATCCAGCTGCGGATAACATGACCCCCATTAAATGCCACTTACCTGGGACAGCATGACAGAAAGCATGCAACTTCCCCTCGGGTTCAACACGGTATTCATCGCTTTGTGCGAACACAACCCCGCTTGTGCCCAAGGTAGCTGAAACCATACCCTGATTAACAATCCCACAACCTACCGCTTGTGCCGCCTGGTCGCCACCGCCCGCGATTACTGGAGTGCCCGTTGTCAACCCAGTAGAGGAGCTAGCCGCTGAAGAAACTTTGGTGGAAGCTACGGTGGACTCCGTCACTTCAGGCAACCACCGACTGGGCCACCCCATCGCAGAGAGGATTTCTTCTGACCACTGCCTTTTGCCTACATTAAGCATGGAAGTACCCGACGCATCTGATACATCGGAGAAAAACTCACCTGTTAATCGGTATCGAATAAAGTCCTTAGGTAAAAGAACCTTGGCAATTCTGGAAAAGATTTCGGGTTCATTTTTTTCAACCCACCGTAATTTGGGCGCGGTAAAACCAGCTAAAATTGGATTTCCAGTAATGCGGAGCACTTCGGACTCACCAATTATTTCCGTCATCTCTGCACATTCTTGATAGGAGCGCTGGTCATTCCACATAATACAGGGGCGAAGAGGCTTACCCTTCTCATCCAGCAGGACCAATCCGTGCATCTGCCCGGTTAACCCGACCCCTCCTATACTTTCGGCTTTATGCTCGGCAAGTAATTCTCGCAACGCCACACAGGTTGCTTGCCACCATACTTCCGGGTCCGTCTCTGCAAAAAGAGGAGCAGGTGTTTGGAAAGGATACTGGGGATTACTCGAGGCCAGGACTTCGCCGGAAGGGCTGACCAAGAGGGCTTTAATAGAGGAGGTACCAACATCAATTCCAATAAAATTCATCCCTAACTTTCAAAAGCACCTCATTGTCCTTGGCAACTGGAATGAATCCAATCTTGCCGAAGCTCCTCGAACTCCATTAGCAAGGAAAGATGACCGAGTCCAATTTCCCCAATCATCTTACCAATCCGAAAATTCGTATTCTTTACTGCCCTGCTTGTGGTTGGATGCTTCGATCCACCTGGATTGCTCAGGAAATTCTGTCCACATTCACTGGAGATCTAAGTGCAGTTTCATTGGAACCTGCCGTTCAAGAACCTGGGCTTTTTGAGGTTTGGTTGGGAGACTCCCTGATTTGGTGTAGAAAAAAAGATGGAGGATTCCCTCAGGCCAAGGAACTTAAAAAACGAATACGGGACCTCCTTTGCCCCGATCGTGACCTAGGCCACTTGGATCAAAAACATTAAGTTGAGCCAGCCGCCTGCTTCCGATTAATATTTTTCTTGAGCAACTCATCGCCAATCACCCCAAGCAGAATGACCACACCAAGGATCCCAAATTCCAAATGAGTGGAGATCCCCACCATGTTGATTGAATTATAAATGAGTCGAATCACAGCCGCGGCAATGACCACTCCGAGAACCGACCCCTCGCCTCCTCTTAAACTGCATCCTCCCAAAACAGCAGCTGCGATCGCATAGAGTTCGTAAAATTCTCCGGTTTGAGCGGGTTGGACCGAGTCGAGTTCGAAGGCAAAAAGAATCCCTGCTATGCCTGCGAAGAATGAACATAACACATAGGCAAGGATTTTCATCCGGTCGGTATCAATCCCGCTATATCTCGTTCCCTCTTCATTATTTCCAAGGGCAAAAAGATATCTTCCCCAGATTGTTTTTCTCAGAAAAACTGCTGCTGCAATAGATAGGACTAAAAGAAAAATAAAAGGCGTGGGTAAATTAAATGAACCCATCGCAATTTTTCCACTGAAAATAAAATCAAGACCCTGAATTTGTTCCACATTTGCATAACCGGCGTCACCCTCCATCGGCATAGGTCCGATCGATTGATTATCCGTAATCCATCTACCCATACTTCGATACACCAACAATCCGCATAGAGTAACCACAAAGGGTTGAACCTTTGCCTTGGTAATTAACAAGCCATGAATTAACCCAATAAGGAGAGAGATAGAAAGAGTAACCCCGATCGCGGTCCATGGATCCATCCCTTCCAGTTTCAAACAAACGGATAAGACCACAGCGACCAAACCAACCACGGACCCGATGGAAAGGTCAATTCCTCCTGTTATGATAACAAAGGCAACTCCCAGACTCATCACCGCATACAAACTCGACCATTTAATGAGGTTTTGCATGTTGTATGCGTTGAGAAATTTTGGGTTCACCATTGCGGTAATCACAAAAATAGCGACCAAAAGAATAAAAATTCCCAGTATATTTTTTTTCATCAATTTTTTCTATGCAGCCAAAGGATTACCCGTGGCTAGGTTCATAATAGACTCCTCTGAAAGTTGATCCCTCGAAAGTTCGCCGGATATCTTGCCCTCGTGCATGACATAGGCACGATCTGCCATACCCAAAACTTCTTCCATCTCACTTGAAACAAAAAGAATGGCCATACCTTGACCAGCCAAGTTTTCCATGAGCTTGTAGATTTCGCGCTTTGCTCCGATATCGATCCCACGGGTAGGCTCATCTAGCATCAATAACTTAGGATTCATGGCCAACCACTTACCCAAAACGATTTTTTGCTGGTTACCTCCCGACAAAAACTGGGCAATCTGTTCGGGGCTTGGTGTCTTAATCTTTAGAGAATCAATGGCTTCTAGGGTGCCCTTTTCTTCGGATATTTGATTAATCCACCCACGCGAAGATTCTCTTTGAAGCGAAGGTAAGGAAGAGTTTTCACGGACAGACATAGGCAGTACCAATCCATGTTGTTTCCGATCCTCCGGAACCAAAGCGATTCCCGAAGCGATCGCTCCTTTAGGATTGGATATCATGGTTTCGGTTCCTTCAATCTCTAGGGTGCCACCTACAGATGGCGTCACTCCAAAAATCGTCTGCAAAAGCTCGGTTCTCCCTGCTCCCACCAAGCCAGCAATTCCTACAATTTCTCCAGCATGAATATCCAAGGATATTGGATTATTGGGATAGCTTGGGGAACAAAATTTTTTGAGGGACAGCACTCTTTTGCCTGGATTGTGGATCGTCCGATCGAAAAACTCACTTAGTTCCCTGCCCACCATCAAGCGAACCATATTGTTGTGATTGATCTCATCCTTGGATAAATCCCCTGCATTTTCCCCGTCACGAAAAACAGTGACCCGATCTGCCAGACGGATCACTTCACCCAATCGGTGGGAAATATAAATAACACTAATCCCTCGGTCACGAAGGTTCATAACCACATCAAATAAAGTTTCAGTTTCTTTTTGAGACAGACTGCTCGTGGGCTCATCCATGATCAAAACCCGTGCGTCACTCGATAAGGCTTTGGCAATTTCAACGAGTTGTTGCTTCCCTATGGGTAGAGATCCAGCAAGCGTATCCACCGGCAGGTCGAGCCCTACTTGAGCGAGATATTCCTTGGCTTGCTCCGTCATTTGCACCTGGTCAATAAATCCAAACTTCTTCGGCTCCCGGCCAAGAAAAATATTCGAGGCAAGATCAAGGTTACCGCATAAATTCAACTCCTGATGAATCAGAGCAATTCCCTGATTCATGGCATCATTGACATTGCGAAATACGACATCTTTGCCATCCACGCAAAATTTCCCCTCATCTGCAGGCTGAACACCTGCAAGTATTTTCATAAGGGTACTCTTACCAGCTCCATTCTCTCCAATCAGGGCGAGGACCTCGCCTTTTTCTAATTTCAGGGAGACACCACCTAAGGCGAGTACGCCAGGAAAACTTTTTTTCAGGCCCGAAACCTCGAGCACTGGAGGAATCTGATCAACCATTCCTAATTTTGCTTTCCGAGTTCAGCCATTTCCTTCTTCTTTGCCCAAAAAGTATCAATATTGGATTGATCGACTACTAGGAATGGAAGCTCGAAATACTGACTCGGAACTGAATTTCCCTCGTAAATAGACTTCAACATTTTAATGGACTCATAACCATATTCCCAAGGTTGCTGGCTAATCGTTCCATGGGCATGCCCTTCAGCAATTGCCTGGAGTAAGGCATCCTGTTCATCAAAACCACAAACTTTAATTTGCCCCAGTTTGTTTGCCTCTTTGATGGCATCGATACAGGCGGGCGGGTTGTAAGCAAATAAACCAACCATGCACTTCAGGTCCTTGTATTTCGTCATGGAATCCTCGGCATTACTCTTAGCTTTGGCTTTATCAAAATTATCCGTCCTCGTATCCAAAACAATGTATTTGGAAGAATCACTGGTTAGGTTGGTTGCATCCACAGAATCAAACTTCACTTGGTCCAGTTCCTGCATGGGTCGGTTTAATAGTTCGTCAATAACTCCTTGTCTACGTTGACGAGCATTGAGTTGCTCTAGACGACCGACAAAAATCATCACTTCCCCTCCATCCGGAATGGCCGACTTGACGAGTTCTCCAAGAGCTCGACCCGCCTTGTAATTGTTTGTTCCGATGTAACATAAGCGATTACTTTTGGGAGCATCTGCATCCTGAGTAATTAATATGGTGTTGGTCGCAACTTCATTCAGAAAAGGGGTCTGGTTGTCAGCATCAATTGGACTCACCGCCACGCCGTCGATACCCTTGGCTAAAAGTGCTTCCATCATTCTCTTTTGGTCGACCACACCCTTTGGGGGCATGAGAACTTCACAAGAAACCTCGAACTCTTTTTCTGCGATTCTTACCCCAGCCGCACAAAGATCCCAAAATGGATCGATGCCGTTGGTTACATAGGCGAAAGAGGGAGCATCGGTTGGTTTGCTATCGCCGGATTGGTTGGCATCTCCACATCCGAGTATAAGAGATAGAAGGAAAGGAAGAATAGAGAATAATAGGGCCTTTTTCATGATGATTAATAAATTCTAGGTTCGGGGGACAATCAGTTGTAAGTTCTACCAGGGTGTCCGTCCGCCATTCACACAGAGGGTTTGCCCTGTTATGAATCCGGCTTCGTCAGAGGCAAAAAAGCGGACCGCTGATCCAACATCTTCCGCAGTTCCCCATCTACCCATAGGAATGGTATGTAAATAGGCATCCTTGTCTTCCTGAGGATCATTGATGTGACGATCCGTGGGAATCCATCCTGGAGCAACGGTGTTTACAGTAATTCCAGAGGATGCCAACTCTACAGACAGGCTTCGACTCCACCCAATTTGACCACCCTTGGCCGCCACATATGCAGTAAACTGAGGGACAGATGCATGATAGACTTCGCTGGTTATATTTATAATTCGACCCCACTTTCTCTTCTTCATTCCAGGAAGAGCGGATTGGGTTAATAAGAATGGGCTCAACACAAAAAACTCATACATTTCCCGGTAAAAATCTGCGTCGTATTCCTCAATCGGTTTTTGAGGCTGGGGACCTGTGGCATTGGGCACCAAAATATCGACGGATCCCCACTTTTCCTCAACTGCTTCTACCATAGAGGATACTTGGAACTTATCGGTCACATCCGCTCGAATCAGCATGACATGAGCCCCTTTTGCCTGAAGTTTTTCTCTAGCTTGCTCAGCCACTTCTCGATTACCGTGGTAATTTAGGGCTATTTTTGATCCTCCATCCGCTAAACATTCCGCGATTCCCAAACCCAAACCTCGGGTACTTCCCGTAATTAAAGAAACTTTATTTTCTAACAAGTAGGACATATTCAAACTATCTAGGATCTTTAATTTGATATTTCAAATGTATTCCAAATATCAAAATCCAGACTTATTTTCCACGATACAGGTTGGCAGGTAAGCCCTGAACCCCCAAACCATCGACAACAAAAACAGAACCTGCATTTGGCTCTTCTAAAGTTTTGTGAACGCCCGTGGTGACAAAGAGCCGATCCAACCGATCTCCTCCAAAAGTGCATGCAGTAGTTTCCACACAGGGAAAATCGATCTTGTTGACCAATTGCCCATCTTCTGGATTCACGCAAACTACTGCCCCTCCATGGCACATGGCCACCCAGAGCAAACCATTCGAATCAATCGTCATTCCATCCGGTGAGCCATCCACATCTAAGTCTTTAAAATCAACTGCAGTTCGAGCATTGGAGATATCTCCGCTCAACCGGTCGTAGTGATAAACCATGACCTTTTGGCTCGGAGTATCAATGTAGTACATCGATTGCAGGGAATCGTTCCAGCAGATACCGTTGGAATTGGTAACGCCAGTAATTTTCAGATGGATCGTCCCGCCTTGATCCAGTTGATATAAATTCGCATCGCCTTGTTTCTTGACCGTGCTAATCGTTCCTGCCCAAAATCTGCCAGCAGAATCACACTTCCCATCATTAAATCGATTATCTGGTCTTTTATCAGCCTCTGGATCAGCCAGGTTCGTTGTTAGGCCCGTTTCAGGACAAAATTGATAAATGCCTGAATCTCCCGCACAAATCAAATCTCCTGATGCGGAAGGTACAACCGTCCCGATTCTTTCGCCCATATCCCAAGAAAACTCTTCACGACTAACAGGGTTAAGCTTCACCAACGCATGACCTTCAATATCGACATAGTACAAATGACCCTCCCAATAAATCGGGCCTTCACCCCACTTTGAAATGCGACTTCCTATGGTATTAATCGAAATATTTGACATAATAATTAAGCGTGTACGGAATCACTCAAAAGTTAGAGTCCTTCTTTGTCAGCATCTTTCAAAAGAACAGACTCGAAAATAGGTCATAAGAATTCATTGGGAGAAACCGTAGATTGGAAGTATTTAATATAACAGCTACTCAACTTTAGGGGAATACAAGCCTTTGACCTCACTATACCAATTATTGTCATTAATGAGCAAATGATTGGATCTATTGGTTTGTCCAAATTCTGTGAGCAAGCGATCTTTGGCAAAGTCATGCGAAAACATTTTAAGACCCTATTCACTCAAGCAACCAACCTTTAGGTACTCGATTTAATAAAATAAAATTGATCTAAAATGATAAATTGTCAGGGAATTTAACTTCCGCTCAAAGGTTACACAGTCTTCTCTAATGAGTAAGAATCTTTGGTGTCTTTAACCACCCACCCAGTTTTCTTAATTTCATCCCGAAGGCGGTCCGCTTCCGCCCAATCTTTGGAAGATTTGGCTACCCACCTAAGATCGGCTAGAGAAATCACCTCAGCGGGTGCAGTTTCAGCCTTGGATTGAGTAAAGAGAAAACCAAATAAATTTAAAACCGAGCCAAACCCAACTTGGATTTCCTGCATTTCCTCACTGGATGAAAGGATCTTTCCATGAGAGATGGATTCAGAAATTCCTTTAATCAGTCCAAATAATTTCCCCAAAGCATCCGCCGTGTTCAGATCATTTAGAATCGCATTTTGGACCTCAATAAATGGACCAAAATTTTCAGCCCCCAATGGCAGGGTATGTTTGCTGGTTAGTTCTATTTTTATGGAAAAATCCTGCAATTTCTTCAATGCCTTTTGAGCCGCCTTTAGAGAGTCAAAAGTAAAATTAAGAGGCTGGCGATAACTCCCTGACAGGAGGACATAACGCACCGTTTGAGCATCGTAACCCTTTTCTTGTAAATCAGATAAAGTATATAAGTTGCCAAGGGACTTACTCATCTTGGTACCCTCGACCATAAGGTGGGTAATATGAAACCAATGACGGGCAAATGTTTTATGAGTAACCGCTTCCACTTGGGCGATCTCATTTTCATGGTGAGGAAAGACCAAGTCCACACCTCCAGAGTGTAAATCAAAGCTTTCGCCCAAGTGCTTGAGGCAAATCGCACTGCACTCAATATGCCAACCCGGCCGACCTTCACCCCAGGGAGAATTCCAGTAATTTTCTCCATCCTCTGGACGCCTTGCTTTCCAGAGGGCAAAGTCGGCGGCAGAATCTCGTTGGTATTCATCCGAAGTCTCACGCTCCCTAGACGAAGTGGTGATTTGACGATCAGCCAAGCGAGAAAGCACTCCGTACTTCTCAAAAGAATCGACTTTAAAATAAACGGACCCATCGGGACCCTGATAGGCTTTGCCACCATCAATCAATCGTTCGATCAGGGAGATCTGCTCTGGAACATGAGCAACCGCAGAAGGTTGTATATGAGGGGTGAGAAGATTTAATGACTGACAATCCTGATCAAAACGCCTGGTCCAGCGATCTGTGAAATCACCAAGGGTCACCCCCTCCGCCTGAGACTCCCTAATTGTCTTATCGTCCACATCAGTGAGGTTGCGGGCATGATATGTTTTTTGCCCACTGGTCTCGAGTGCACGTCTAAAAACATCCTGCAACACAAAGGTACGGAAGTTACCCACATGGGCTGGTCCATATACGGTTGGGCCACAGCAATAGAAACGAACCGTTTCACCATCCATGGGATACACTTCCTGAACCTCTCGGGTCAGGGTGTCATAAAGTTTCAAAACCATACCTTTAGGAGGAGGAGATCAACCCCTTACTTTTCTTCAATTTGAATTGGCTTAATATCCCACTTGGGGTTTTGACCAAGAAAGCGACAAGGATTGTTGTGAAAAATTTCCACTGCTTCCTGCAGGCTATGCCCACGTTTACGAAAATCCACAATGCATTCCTGTAAGGTAAAAGGATCGCTCGGGCCCCAATCCGCAGACGAATTGACCAATAATCGCTCGGTAGAATATTTTTCCAAAATATCGACCGCTCGGCGGGGGCTACACTTAGTTACAGGATAAAGCGTCATACCTGCCCAGTAACCTGCATCCAACACCCATTCAATGGTTTGCTCTTCCACATGATCAATCCAAATTCGGTCTGGGTTTACATTCATCCCCGCTAACACTTCGAGCACGGTTTTGGTGCCATGGGCTTTATCCGACAAATGTGGGGTGTGGATTAGAACTAACTGATCATGTTTCATGGCCAGTTCTACATGGGCTTCCAGGCCGGAAATCTCATTAGGAGTAGATTTATGGAGGCCCGTCTCTCCGATTCCCAGGCAATTAGGTTTCTCTAAAAACTCGGGCATCTGACGGAGCACTTCATTGGTTAGCTCGACATTTTCCGCCTCCTTAGGATTCACCGCCACCCAGCAAAAATGACGGATACCAAACTCAGCTGCCCGGGTAGGCTCAAATTCGGAGATTTGAGCAAAGTAATCAATAAAAGTCTCAGGATGTCTACGGTCAAAACCTGCCCAAAAAGCAGGCTCACAAACCGCAACCACGCCCGACATTGCCATTCGCTCGTAATCCTGAGCAGTACGGGCAATCGCATGATAATGAGGCTGAATAATTTGCATGACTGGGGTCAGTTAACTTGTGAAAATTGTTCGAGAAGTTGCGAAGTCCGATTGGCTTCAGGATGATCCTTCTGAGCCAAAGTAGTCATGGCACTCCTCAAAGCATCCAAACGTGGATCACTTACAGATTCATCGGCTGATCTTTTCACGGCCTCGTCGTAGCGATCGAGCAAGGCCGCTACTTCCAATAAATCACGTCGGGCTTCTAGGTAGTATTGATCTAAGGTTTGCTTTGGGGTTAGCATAAAATGAAAGTCTCGGGTTAAAAGAGGAAAGCCAGAGAAGCCTAACTCGCAGGGATTAAAGAAGAATGATGGTGCAAAATTTTTGGATCACTGGACTCATCCACCAAAAATGAATACCTCGCAGGAAATTCCTGGCGGTCTGTACCCTCCCCGTGAAAAAATGTGTAAGTTCCAGTGT
>Ga0181597_10006431_pt1 | contig 10947 bp, 6 predicted proteins | sample 041ome_5_FD_148647 | JGI IMG/M metagenome (GOLD analysis project Ga0181597, IMG submission 148647) | Coastal salt marsh microbial communities from the Groves Creek Marsh, Skidaway Island, Georgia - 041403US metaG (spades assembly) | ecosystem: Environmental > Aquatic > Marine > Intertidal zone >... | reverse complement strand
CGTTTTGAATTTTGATTATCAGTTATGACACTTTGATAGCCGCTTTGGATATAAATATTCTCTTCAGGAGTAAAGACAGCTCCTGAAGAGAATATCCACATAGCTGTAAAGTCCCAATTAAATATTTTTAAAAGAGAAACAGTTTTTAATTCATGCCTTCTATTATGATTTGGAGTGTAGTTTTCTGAATTATTCAAATTCTTAAAATTATATAAAGATTTATTGAAGCTGTAAGATACCCACCCTGTAAAAAAACCGTTCTTTTTCCTTATAAAAAATTCGAGACCCGTAGACCTGCCAGTCCCGATTTCTAAGTCAATTGATTCTAAATTATCTTCCAAGTCAATATCTATTGCTTCATAAAAAGATTTATTTAGTAGGAACATATTTTTATAAGATTTATTATACATACTTGCAGAAATACTAAAGTTCTCTTTATCTAGAAAAGTACCAAAAGAGGTATTTTCTGATTCAGATACAGGAATTTTAGATGAGGATAGGAGCCATATATTCTGACTAGATTGGGTACTTCCAATATTATCTCTTTGATGTAAAAATTGATAAATTTTATTATAGGTACATTCTAAAGTAATAGTGCTCTTTGGTTTTATATACAGAGATAACCTTGGTGAATTATAAAATTTCTCAGTTCCTGTAAAATAAGAAGTACGGCTTCCTATTTGAATTTTGAAATATTTATTAGCTGAGAAAAGATCTTCTATTGATCCAGAAATAATATTTGTTTTTTGCTCTAGGTAACTTCTATTACTTTGTAGCCCGTCCATTATAATATTTTTTAAAATATTTTTATAATGAGTATCTTCGACATTAAACGAAAAATTATGATTTTTTAGTCCTTTATAGGTTTGACTAATTTTAAATACTTGATTGGTTAAAGAATTAGTTTCTTGAAAATCTCCAATGGGAATTTCTGAACTATCTAATAGTTGTTCTTGTAATGAATAATATTTATTTGAGTATTTATATTTTGAAAAAGATATTTTTGATTTGTATGATTTGCTCCAATTAGAAAACCAATTCAATATTTGACCATTACTAGTTCCATTAGTGTTGCTACGAAATTGAACTGAATCATTGGCAAAAATATTATCAAATCCAAAATAATTTCTTTTTTCAGTGATTATATCTTTTCCATAAACAAAAGTTTGTGATAATCTATGATTTGGCGATGCTAGAAAAGATATTTTTCCGATGAAATCACTATAAATCGTATTTATATCAAAACTTGAAGTTTTTGTATCCTGAGAATTAGCGATTTCAGAGATAAGATTAAACTGGTCATCTCCTGTAATATAGGTTTTAATTGATTCATATAAATTTGAAGGTGAAACATTATCTAAAGATTGTCTGTAATTAATGATGAAATTTGTTTTATTCGATAAGGGTGCTTCAAAAGACAAAGAATTACTCATAAAATTACTTGATATTGATGCTTTTGGTTTTAATCCGTCTCCATTTTTAGTAGTTAGGCGGATTACACTTGATAAATATCCACCATATTGAGAAGGAATATTGCTTTTGTATACCTGAATATTTTTAATGGAATGCGGAGGGATACTACTTAAAAAACCAAATAAATGATGTTTTTGGTAAATTGCCATTCCATCAATTGTAATTAAGTTTTGATCAGATTCACCACCCCTAATAAATAACCCTGAAGGGCCATTATTAAAAAGTTGAATTCCCGGTAAAAATTGTAATGTTCTAAAAATATCAACTTCCCCTAAGTTAGGTAAATTAGCTATATGTTTTGGTGAAAAAGAAATCTGACCGTGGGTTCCAGGAATATCTAAAAATTCTTTATTATGGCCTGTAATAGATATTGTTTCAGACTCTAATATTTTTGGGGTTAATTCAATTTTAAAATGTTTATTGTTATCCGTGGCCTTTTCGATTATTAAGTATTTATGATGATAACCAATATATCTTATTTGAAGTGTACATTTGGGAACAGAAATATTTAAAAATGAAAATTCTCCGTTTTGATCAGTAACATCTCCAATATTTTTTTGTGAATCAAAAACATTAGCAAAAACAATAATCTCCTTAGTCTCAATATCCTTGACTATACCTGATATTGAAAAAGAGTTATCATCCTTTTTTTCATAAATTATAAACTGTGCATCAATTTTTTTCCACTCTAAGCCTGCACTAGTTACTATTATTTCTAGAGCTTCAACTTCAGAGCAATTCTCGCATTTAGCATTAATTTTTGGGTTTTCAAGTTGATCTGAATATGCTATGGAGAGACCATAATGTTCGATTAAACTACTTATAGCTTTTTTTAATTTTACATCATGAAATTTAAATTCAATTGAATTACCCTTTGACAATGCATATATTGATGATATAGCAGGGAAAAATATAAATAAATGTTTTGCTAATACTAATACTTTGAATTTACGATATAGTATATTTATCACCATCAAAGTTAACCTCACAAGGGCTTAATAAAGATAGTGCATTCAAAGCATCATTTAAATTTTTAGCATTAATAATACCAGAGACAGTTAAGGTTTGTAGCTCAGGCCTTGAAATTTTAATCACAACATCAAATATTCTTTCAAGCTCTAAACAGACCTGGGCAAGCGATCTATTATCACAATGAATCTTATCGTACCTCCAGCTAGGGTATTCAAAATAGGTTTGATTTAAAATTTGATTCTTAGTTTTAGATATTTGTATACATTCACCTTTATTAAGCTCTTGAGATTTAGATTTAGATTTTAACTTCACTCGTCCTTCGTTAACACCAAGTTCATAACCTTCAGGTCTATTTTTAATATTAAATGCGGTTCCTAAAACTTCTACATTAGCATAATTAGATTCAACGATAAATGGTAATTTTCCTTTAGCAATCTCAAAATATGCTTCACCGTAAAGTTTAATATTTCGATGCTCAATATTAAACTTTTCATCATATGATATAGAGCTTACAGAGTTTAAATAAATTTTAGATCCATCCAGTAAGGAGATAGTTTTCTTCTCACCAGCATATGTGGATATTTCAATATTTGAATTACCATAAAAAATGATCAAGAGTAACACCAAACTTAACATGGGGGCAAAAATAAATTTTGGGTTTAAAATACTCCAATTCAAATTTATGAAAGATCCTTGTTTTTTATTAAGGAGATTTTCAGACCTATCTAATATTTGTATTCTTTGTTCAAGGCGTTCCCAAACGATTTCTTTTTTTGGAGGTGTAGGCAATTGTTTTTGAGCGCTAAGTGTCCAGATATATTTTTCTTTCTTTTCGATTATTTATTACTCCTTTGTTCTCGTACCAATGTTAACGAAATCTATTGCATAAATACTCATAAATAATTTTTCAAATGTTTTTTTAAGATTTTAAGAGATCGATAAATTTGATTTTCAACTGTTCGAATACTTAAAGACAAAATTTCTGCAATTTCTGAGTTTGTTTTTCCTTCTATCCTGCTTAGTATAAAAATATTTTTACATTTTTCAGGAAGTTCTTTATTAACTAAATCTTGGATTTTTTCTTGTAGTATTTCAACATCTGTCATGGATTGAGGATTATCATAATGTGACTTGGAAAAATCTGGAATTTTTTCTCTGTGCCTATTTCTTACTTCAAGATGTCTGAAGTGATCATAGCATAGATTGGTTGAAATACGTGCAATTAATGAGAAAAATGATTTTTCAGGTATAATTTTCTCACGAGTTTTCCATACTCTCAAAAAGGTTTCTTGAGTTATATCTTCTGCTAAATCGCTATCTTTTGTTTTGTAAAAAACAAATCTAAATAGACTGTCATGATAAGTTGAAAAAAGTTTTTTAAACGACTTTTTATCAGAATTTTTTACGTTTTGTAATATATTTTGTTCTTTTTCCATCATTTAGACTTTGAAGTATAGTTTAAAAAAACAAAACTTGATAAACAGAAATAGATTTTAGAAATTATAATAATTATTTTTATCAGCTAGAATTATAACAATAGGTTTGAATAGTTATAAATTTAGGCACCAAATGAATTATATTTTGAACAATATATATAAAATTATCCCAATTATAACATTACTGATGATTTTTTCAGGATGTTCTTTTATTAGAGGTCCAGTCTATCCTGAAATAATTTATAATAATCGTCAGCCACTCATTTCTGTAACTTATGAGTATGGAGAGATAGAATTAATTCTACCATTAAAATATGATGCTGCAATTCCAGATAATATTTTATTTAAGGTATATGCTCAAGGCGATACAGTTCACCCAATATTATCTATTTTACAGGAATCTCCTAAAGATTTCTTAGCATATCTGCCACAAGGTGTTTTAGACATCCAAAATAAAACAAATATTGTAAAAATTATCCCTCAGGATAGTAATTTTGATCCTGTTCAAGTTCGTTTTAAAGGCATAAGGTTCGGGAGGTTAACACTTCCAAGAAAGACTATTAAAATGGGACAATTAGTTGTAAAAGGAAAAACTTTTTTAAATAAAAATGATTCCATTATCGCTGGTGCATCAATCACTTTGCAAAATTTTGATAATATAATTAATACGACAAGTTCAAATAGGTCTGGATATTTTCAAATTGCGATTCCTGGAGAATATAAATATGCAGAGCATTTACGAATTGTTGCCGGTGAAAATCTAATTTTTAAACCGTTTGCAAAAAAATTAGATTTTAAAGAAAGTCGTAAAAAAAATCTAAATATTGGATTAGGTCCGTCTAATGATCTAAAAGAACCATTGTATATGACAAATAAAGATAATGTGCACTTTAGGAAAAGCCCTGAAATAGGGTCAGAAACATTATTTTTATTAAAAGAAGGTGAGGTTATTTCAGTTGATAGAGTTACACCAGGAGAATATTTTGGTTTTATAGAAGTTCTTTTGGAGGATAAAAAACTGATTCAATTAGAAGGTTGGGTAAATCGATCTGATTTAAGATTGTTAAATTTTAATAACATATATAAATGATATTTATAATGAAATTATTTAAAAATTTAATTTTCATCAGTTTAGCAGTCTTTCTATCTCTTAAAGCACAAATAAAACTAGATGTCAACACAATCCCGAATAGAGTTAATGTTTTTTTAGATGGAGTTAACTTAGGTCGTTCACCTATTGTAAATGAAAGAATAAAACCTGGCTTACATAAATTTGAAATCAAAAAGAGCGGTTTTGCACCTTTATCTTATGAATTACTAGTGAACCCTGCTCAAGCTGTAAAATTAGATTTCTTTTTAAATCCTATATATGAAGTAAAGTTCAAAACAGAAGAAAAAGGACTTATCTTTGAAGTAAATGGAGAGCACAGATGGGATGTCCCATTGGTACGTTTAGAACTCGAAGCAGGTGAGCACTTCTTAAGAGTTTTTAAAATTGGCGAAATTATAGATGAACAGATGATAACGGTTGATGAACCAAAAAGGTTTAACTATTTTCTACAAAAACCCCTTACATCAGACTAATCTCTATGCAGAATTATATTTGGTTTATATTACTTATATCTTGTCTTTTTTCTATGAGTCAAGAACCAACGTATTTAGTATTAAACCATTTTGACCAAGAAATTCCAGAAGCTGAAAAATCACTTATAAAAAGTTTTAATAACTCTAAATTTGAATTTAATGAATCAATAAAAAATATTTTTCTAGATTTAGATGATTTTGATAATCCTGCTTCAAGTCATATGGACATTATTAAAGAATTGGGTGCAGAGCATAAAGTTAATTTTATCTTATTAAATAAAATTGAACATAATGATGATAGGTTTGTATTAGACGGTTTGTTATTTAATACTCGGTCAGGTGGTTTGATTCATAGGAGGAAAATAGATCTAAAACAGTATTTAAATGGACAAATTAATGAACTTATTATGTGGGTTGGAAATACACTTGGTGTGCAGCAAAAAGATTGGCAGGAAAATAGAGAATCAATTCTCTTTAGCGATCCAGAAGAAATAGAATATGAGAAAACCCCTATGGGCGCCGCAATCAGGAGTTTGATTGTCCCGGGGTGGGGTCAAGCCTATTCAAATAAAAAAGTCTCTTCAAAAGTATGGTTTGGTGTAGAGGCATCACTAAGCCTAGCTTTCATTCTTAGTTATTATAATTATGATATATCCGTTACAAATTTTTTAAAAAATTCAAATTCATATAATACAACTGATGATGAAAAATTAGTTTCAAAATACAGGTCAGAAGCGGAAAGTGATTGGACAAATCACATAAAATACAGCAGACTCGCAATTGCCTTAGCATCCGCAACAGGAACAGGTTGGGTTTCAAATAGTATTCACGCTTGGGTTTTTGGACCTCGGCCTTATACAAATATCTATCAGGAATGGGGTTCCTCATCTAAATTAGAAGAGGGATAAATTTGAAAATAATTAATGATTATAAAATTCTTGGAATAATAGTTTTCATTGCTTTTTCATGTAAGCTGTATAAAAAAGAATTTGATAACCCTGTAGATTATAAAGCAAATAGCGATTTGGGAATAAATGCACCTGCATTAGTATTTTACCCAAAAACACAAACAATAAATGTTAATGAAACTCTTATAGTAGAGTCTGTTATCGTATTTCATGAAGATTCGATACAAGCTTTTTCTGGAGCGCATTTAAGAGTTCATTTTCCCAACCAATTAATTAAGCTTGATACAATAGTTCCAGGTCTATTTATAACGGATACTAGTCAGTCAAATCCACTCTTTACCTATACTTTTGATGGGAATAATATGATTGATATTTATACATATTTTTTATCCGAAAGTAAATATTTTATTGAAGGGACAGGGCATATTGCAGACATCATATTTACCGCTTTAGAAGGAGGTGTTGACAGTCTATACTATGATTTAGATTATTGTGAAATCATTAATGTATATGATGATGAGATTTCAATATTAGGTAAGAGAGGTGCCGAGGTAAAAATAGATTGAAAAATTTTATCACTATAATTATTTTTTCTTTTTTTAGCTCAATATTAATAGGGCAAGTATTATTAGAAACTGACTTTGATAATGGAAATCTTCCAAGCAATTGGTATTTTGATCCTGTGCCACCATATTCACCCGCAAATAGAGGTGAATGGACAGTGTCTTCAAGTTCCTCTAGTTTTAATACGGATCCTCCTTCTGCTACTTATAATTGGAACCCTGCTAGTAGTAGCGGATTTGCTGATTATTCAGAACACTATCTTTATTCTGAAATTATTAATGTATCAGATCCAACATATGCTTTAGTTCAATTTCAAATAGCTTTGGATGGTTATTCTACACCTCCAAACCATTATAATGGGATGAAAGTTGAGTATAGCAGTGATGGGAATTCGTGGTTTACTGTTTTAGAATATCAGATTAGTAATGCAAGTGGAGCAACAGTTGATATTTTACCAAGAACAGATGAATTTTATGTAACGATGGATAATACCCTACAAATTCGTTGGGAAACGTATGGTACAAATTCTTATCACATAGATCGTTGGCACATTGACAATGTAAAAGTAACTGCTATTCCATCAATAGACCAAAATGGATCTGCAACAATAAGTTCAAATAACCTTGATGACTCACAGAAAGCGATACCCGGAGATGTTGTTACACTTGCATTTACAGTACCTACAGATTTAGCTGATGGTACAGAACCATTTGTTTTGATAAACTCCGCTGAGGCTATAGTAACAAATATTTCTGGACGCAATTTTAATGCTGAATATACCGTTCCAGATGATGCTTCAGATGGACCAATTTCTTTTTCTATTGACTTTACAACAGCAAGTAATATCCCAGGTCCAACTTGCAGAAATACAACAGACGATACAAATGTATTAATAGATGTTACTGGTCCTGTTTCACCCACTGTAACAGTCAATACTGTAGTATTAGGCGGTAATGTTTTCTCAGGAATTTGGAATTCAACAAATGAAAATGTTCAAGTAGAAGTTGAAGTTCCTAGTGATACAACAGTTGTTGCATTTAATTATGAGACAGGTCAATCAGTAGATATGGTAGGCTCTAATAGCCTTTTAAATATTCCATCTAATATCATTTACAACGTAACTAATGAATTCACCTTTGAAACATATATTAAAGTTAATTCAGCTACAGATTATCAAGGATTTTTAGACTTTGGTCAGTATAGTGGATTTACACAAAAAGGATTTGGTGCATTTTTATATGGAGGGGGTTGGAGGTTTTTTTTAAAAACAACAGGACTAGCAAGTGGACTAAGTGATATAGAGCACTTACAGGCATCTGCTCCTATAGATACATGGGTACATTTTGCAATTACGCTTGAAAATAGCACATTAAAGTTATATCGAAATGGAATATTAATAGGTTCAAAAAGTGATTATACGGGGAATGTAGATTGGGGTGGATTTTCAGATAATTTAATTTTAGGATCATTTGATAGTGGTTCAGGAACAAGTTATTTTGATGGAAAAATTGATGAAGTACGTTTTTGGAATATTGCACGAACAGAGAATGAAATAAAAGCATATAAAAATGTTGGTTTAAATGGTGATGAAACAGGATTAATTGGTTATTGGCGCCTTGATGAGCTTTCAGGTTCAGTTGCGACTGATTTATCAGCTACAAATAACCCTGGAGCATTAGTTAATGGAGCAAGTTTTGTTCAAGACTCCTACTTTTTATTTCAGGAAGATTCACTAAACACTCTTTCTATAATTGGGTCAAAATTTCAAATATTAAGCAAGATATCTGGGAATCCATATGAGTTAATTGGAGATAAAATCACTATTACCGCTGATGATTTAGCGGCGCAAAAGATGAATCTTTCAGCAACAGCGGATCAATTTCAATCTTTGACAGGGTTTGGACATAACCTTAGTACTGAATTTTCTGCCCGATTGTTTGATCAATCTGGTAACTTCGCAGATGGAAATACTAGTGCGACCACTTTAAATATAGACATAATCGCAGGCCCTCCATCTACTATTTCTATATCGTCAAATAATACCTATACACATCTTGCAAAGACAGGTGATCAGATAACCCTCAATATGAGTTTTGATGAGGATGTTAATTTACCAGAGGTTTTAATTGAAGGTAATTCGAGTACTGAATCGGATCTAGGATCTGAATCTTTTAACTCAATTTATGTTCTTAGCGGCGCTGAGCCTGAGGGAAATATAGAATTTGATCTTACGGTAATAGACTATCTTGGAAATCAAAATTCATATAATTCTATAACAGATGGTTCTAATGTTTATTATGATAAAACAAAACCAAATTTAGACATTGTTAGGATTGTAAGTAATAATCCCCATGATACAACATGGGCATCCAATGGTAATACAATAAGTTTATACTTTACTTCAAATGAAGATATTTCTAATACAGATTCAATACCGTCTGCTACAATATTAGGACAGAATTCATTAACAACTAATATTGGTTCCGATAACTGGAAGGCAGCTTATATAACAACAAACACCGATCAAGAAGGTGAGGTGGATTTTGAAATTACTTTTCATGACTTAGCTGGGAATAAAGGGGATATTGTCTCTTCATCTACTGTTGATAATAATAGCAAAGTAATATATGATCGTACAACTCCTTCAGATTTTACTCTTGGAACCATAACATCAATGGGTGGAAATATTATTGATAATGTTTGGAATTCAACAAACAATAACTTAGAAGTAATTGTACCAATAGAAAATGATACAACCCTTAAACAGGGATGGGTGCAAATTCGTGCAAAAATTGGTTCAAATAGTATGGAGGATTTTGGAGCAATCTCAGAAATTGAAGAAGAAGATATTTCAGGACAAAAAAGTTTGATTTTTTCTGCACTTGAGGTTGAAGGTATTACGGGTTTTAACGATAATGATACTATTGTTTTTAACGCTATTCTTTATGATCGACCAGGAAATCAAAAGGTTGGTGATGAGAGTTTAAATAGGTTTGAGATCGATCAAATTTCACCATCTATTAATTACGTATCATATAAATCAAATTTCACAGACACTACACTAGCAACTATTGGCGATGAAATAACTTTGTCTTTAAAAACGAATGAAGATATACAACAACCTTCTGTAACTATCTCGGGTAATAACGCGAATGTAACAGGCAGTGGTACATTATGGGAAGCAAGCTATATTATGCAAGAAAGTGACCCAGATGGCTTGATACCTTTTGAGATTAGCATAATCAATGATGTGAAAGGAAATCCTTCCAGTGATGTAACCGTTACCACAACAAATTCTTCAGCTGTAGTCTTTGATAAAACAAAACCGACTCTTGACTTTATACGAATTTTTTCTGACAATAGTGATACAACATGGGCTAAAATAGGGGACAGTGTATTTATTCAATTCAAATCTAATGAATTATTAACACAAAGTAGTGCTTTAATATCATCAGCATCCGCAGAGGTAATTTCTCTTGGGTCACAAAAATATTTAGCAAAATATGAAATGCAATCTACTGATCAGGAAGGAGATATTTCTTTTGAAGTGAGCTTCATAGACAGTGTAGGTATCGCAGGTGATTTAGTCACGGAAACATCCAATAGCTCAAATGTAATTTTTGATAAAACAATTCCCCTCTTAGAGTATGTGCATATTGAATCAAATAATTTGAATAATAGTTTAATAGCAATAACAGGAGATGATGTTTTTTTGACTTTTCGTCCTCTATCAACGGACCCAATTCTTTTAGACTCTATTGCAGTTACAATATCCGGTCAAGATGCAACTGTTAATCAAAATGGGGATACTTACTCGGCGACTATTCCAATTACAGAATCAATACCGGGTGGATTTATTACTTATACAATAGATTTTGTTGATCGAGCTGGAAATAGGGGAAATCAGGTAAATGTCACCACAGATGATAGTTATGTCAATCATGATATTGTCCCTCCAAGTATTGATTCAGTTTCAATATATTCTAATAATTTATTTACAGATTGGGCAA
>Ga0181597_10006429_pt1 | contig 10951 bp, 8 predicted proteins | sample 041ome_5_FD_148647 | JGI IMG/M metagenome (GOLD analysis project Ga0181597, IMG submission 148647) | Coastal salt marsh microbial communities from the Groves Creek Marsh, Skidaway Island, Georgia - 041403US metaG (spades assembly) | ecosystem: Environmental > Aquatic > Marine > Intertidal zone >... | reverse complement strand
CCACCTCTACTCTACAGCAAGAAGCGGCACGAAAATTGGGCTTTAGCTCTGCAAAGACCATGATGGTCGCACAGCAACTATACGAAGGGGTAGAAACCTCAAAAGGCAACTTAGCGCTTATTACCTACATGCGTACTGATGCGGTGAGTTTAGCAGACGAAGCGATTAGCGAGATACGTGACTTTATTACCAAAGAATTTGGTAGTGACCAAGTCCCTAGCACCCCTAACCGTTATAAAACCAAAGCAAAAAATGCCCAAGAAGCGCATGAAGCTATTCGTCCCACCCACATTATGAACACGCCAAGTAGCGTTGCCGCCCACCTATCGAATGATCAACAAAAACTCTACGGATTAATCTGGAAACGCACGGTGGCTTGCCAAATGATCCATGCCACGTTAATGGCCACTAAAATTGATTTAGCCTGCGGTGATGCCGGGATATTTCGTGCAACGGGCTCCACAGTCGCTAATCCAGGGTTTTTAGCTGTATATGAAGAAGGGAATGATGATAAGGCAGAGACAAAGAAAGAGGTAAAGTTACCCACCTTGAAAGTGGGACAAACCGTTACCCTCGAGCAGATTATCTCCGAGCAACACTTTACGGAACCACCACCACGCTATAGCGAGGCCTCATTGGTAAAAACCTTAGAAGAATATGGTATAGGCCGCCCTTCAACCTACGCAAGTATTATCCAAACGTTAAAAAACCGAGAGTATGTGATTCTGGAGCAAAAACGTTTTCATCCTACCGACACGGGCACTATCGTCTGCGATTTTCTAGACAAATACCTCACGCAGTATGTGGATTATGGTTTCACGGCGGGATTAGAAGATGAGCTCGATGCCGTATCTCGTGGAGAGTGTGCATGGATTCCGTTATTAGAAAAGTTCTGGGGACCTTTCAAAGAGAAGGTAGACCACATTGATAAGGATGTAGATCGTAAAGATGTAACCCATGAAAAACTCGATGAACCTTGCCCTGATTGCGGCAAAACCTTATCTATTCGTCTTGGCAAACGGGGTAAATTTATTGGCTGTGATAACTACCCCGAGTGCAAATACACCCGTGGCATAGAAGGCGAACAAGCGCAAGAGCCGCCCGAAGTACTAGCAGACCGTTCCTGTCCATCCTGCGAACATCCGTTGGTAATCAAACCGGGGCGTTATGGGAAATTTATCGGCTGCAGTAACTATCCAAACTGTAAGCACATGGAGCCTTTAGAAAAGCCTGAGGATACGCATATAAGTTGCCCTAAATGCCAAAAAGGCACTTTACTCAAGCGCAAATCGCGTCGAGGGAGTTTCTTTTACTCTTGTAACTGTTATCCCGATTGTCGCTATGCGGTTTGGAATCCCCCTGTGGATACGCCTTGCAGTAAGTGTGAATGGCCCTTCATCACACTCAAAGAAACTAAGCGCTATGGTAAAGAACTAGTGTGCCCTGAATGCGGGGATAAAAAGCCAGCGCCGGATTCTGAATAAATGCACAATCCTGTGGAAACCGCTGTAGGTTTTTTATCTACAGGACAAGTAATTGCCTACCCAACTGAAGCCATGTATGGGCTTGGCTGTGACATTCGCCATGAAGCCGCACTAGAGCGGATTATTCAGATCAAGAGCCGCCCCCATAATAAGGGACTTATTGTCGTTGCTGCCCACTGGCAGCAGGTGGAGGCCCTTACCAAACCCCTACCAGCAGATTGCTATGATGCGATTTTCCACAGCTGGCCGGGGCATACCACCTGGGTATTTCCCGCAGCCGATGGGGTCTCACCACGCATAACCGGTAGTCACCAAAGCATTGCTATCCGTATTAGCCAACACCCCCTTATCCAAGCGCTTTGCACGCAGTTTGGTCACCCTATAGTCTCTACTAGTGCAAACAAACATCATGAACCGGCGGCACTAGACTATGCAACGGTAGCACAAACGCTGGGAAATGAGGTTGACTATATTATGCCGGGGGATATTGGCCAAGCACAGCATGCTAGCCATATTATTGATGCGCTTACCGGGAAGCTATATCGCGGTTAATTGCTCAGCAGGTAGCTGCTGTAAGCGATGTGTGAGCTGGATATACTGCTCCACACTAATCTCACTGGGCCTTGCACTCGAGGACAAGCCGAGCGCTTGCCAAACCGAAGCCTCTATATAATCACTAAAACTACGATAGCACATTTTGCGTTTGTGCCGAAACGCGCGGGCAACTACCCGGGTAAATAAAGACCAGTCTAAACCGGCGGTACTAGCTCGTGGCGAGGGGGTGGCCACAAACACGCTAGAATCTACCTGCGGGGGTGGTTGGAAGCATCGTGGTGGTACCGCTAAGACCACATCAATACGACACCAAGCCTGCACCATAACCGATAATCTTCCATAGGCAGAGGTATTAGGTAGAGCAGCCAAACGATCGGCCACCTCTTTTTGCACCATAAACACCATAGCATCGATCTTATCTCGATGCGCGCCAAGCTTAATCATCAGTAAAGCGGAAATCTGATAAGGCAGATTGCCAAATATGCGCCATGATGTACCCGGCAAGCTCGCAAAATCAAACTGCAACGCATCTGCCTGGATAATCGTTAAAGCAGCAGGGTCACGCACCTTTTTTTGTAACCGAGGAATTAGGGTGCTATCGAGCTCAATAGCAGTAACCGTATGGCCACGATTAGTAACTGGCACGGTCAAAGCCCCAAGACCAGGGCCTATTTCTAACAAGGGCCCTTTAATATCTTGCAGTACATGACGAACAATCGTTTCGATACTATAATCATCTACCAAAAAATGCTGACCTAGCTTAGTCATGTTGCGTGGCATAGTGGTACTTATCTACGAGTAAATTTTTACAAATGTGCTATGTTTTAGCTCATCTAACCAAGTAGACAACACGCCACTAGCTTGTTCAGAAAACAATTGCTGTTGCGCCATATCTTTTGATAAAACTTCTGGGACCTGCTTTTCTATCAAAAATAGTGCATGATAGCCATTTTCTGCCACGACCATATAACTTAGCGCATCCACTTCTAACTGCAACACCACTTGTTTATATAAGTCGGGTAAATTATTGATCGTGCGGTCAGGTAAATTAACCGCTACAACCGGAGCCTGTACAGGTGAGCCGGTTTTGTATTGATCGCGAGCCGCATCCATGTGCGCCTTAAATTGTGATGCGCTAGGCGCCTTATGCGCCTTGGGAATATAAAAATCGACTAAATGATAGGTCGTGTGTTCCGCATTATATTCCGCTATGTGCTGCTGAATATCGTCTGCGCTCACATGAATCTTTTGATGCAAGTACTGCCCCTGATTTCTCTGTATCTGGTACTCATCCTGTAAATATTGCTCTAAATCTGCTGCAGTCATATGATGCGTAGCAAGCTGCGCAGGCAAATCGCTAGCAGAAATCTTACTAGTTCTCAGAAAACTTTCTTGCAGTGCATCTGCTGGCAAAGCCTCATTAGGGGCTAAAGGCGCGACTTGCTTAAGCAACTCTCGCTGTATACTTAAGTTGACTAATCCAATACGAAACCCAGGCTCACCACGCTGACTAGAATCAATACGGCCTTGCAATATCATGATATTAGCTAAGCGATCGATATCTAAATCCGTAATAACGGTATCACCCACCACGACTCGTACTGCATCCACTTCCGCAGCCCATGTCGAAGCAGACCCAAATAGTAATAAAAAGGAAAGGCTTAAACCTATAATTTTTTTCATGGAGACCCCTATTGCAAACATTTGAATTCTATCATATTAAATCATTCTTCTCAATACCTAGAGATGATTACCAATGCCCGCAAAATAAAACTTGAATATGAGGCTATTTTGGTACAGCTGCTTACCGTTACCATTCACCCCTTTATATCGATGCTCCCAACCAATAGTCGTATCAAAACAACAGCTATGATATTTGAAACCCGCTGTATAACCAAAAACATCTTCGGTAGTTGCGCTATACTGCACATCCCCGTAAAAGGCCCAATCTTGGTTAATATCCATTTTTATATCACCACCGATAAGGTGATTACGCTCCACGTTCATAGGATATAAGTCCAAGTACCGCACATAGTTATAATAACCCTTGAGCGAAGTATGACCATGTTGGTACTCAAGATCTATATAAGCACTATCGGACTTATCGAATTTATTTTCCAGCGATACAATAATACTACTACTAATATCCTTATAGGCTGCCGCTGCTTTAATCTGCCAAGGTGACCAATGATCATGTGATTGAATATCTTCGTCACAGTCATCTGACAAACACACACGATGATAGGTAAAAGCATAGTTTTTCCCTACATTAAAACTAAAACGCTGCTGGCCTGTTTTGGCATCGACCCAACTATTTTCTACCGCCAAGGTAATCGCATTACTATCCCCTAGACGATCGAATCCAGAGAAACGATTGATACGGAAAAGCTGTTCATAGGTGTCGGCCGGTAAGGCACTATCGAGTATCAATAGGCCATCTTGGTTGCGGTAAGGCACGTAAGTATACTGTAAGCGAGGCCTAGTAATTTGCAACCAACCTGGTCGAGACCAAGTCAAATCAGTAGAATGTGCGACACGCACCCAAGGCACAAGCATAAAGTGATCATGATCGGTTTTCTGTGCATTGTCATGCCAGTTATACCATAACGTGTTCGCACCCGTACTAACCTGGTTGGTGCCTGATCCATAAAAATGGGAATAATGTAGTACCGGAGTATAAAGCAACCTGGTTCCGCGCACGTTGGTATCATCCGTGTCAGATGGCAACACCCCATCTGCTGGTGCAAAACGCAATAAGTGCAACTGATGATCAAGCGTATAATCTGGATAATCATCAGGCCTATACTGCGTCGCTACGGTTAATTCCGGTAGCGCACTAAAGACCCCTTGAATAGGTGTATAACCTAAAGTTTGTAAAACCTTATCATCCTGCATAGCGAGGCGCGCATAAAAAGCGGCATGATCGATTTGACCAACGATGTTCCGGGGTAATTTTCGCATCGGCAACCAAGAACGTACCGTAGTGAAATCATCACGCATATAGTCATCGCTTAACCAAGCATACTTCCACTCCCACAAGCTATTTTTACTATAGCGATACTGCTGATTATAAAACAAGAACTGTCGCTGACTGGGATCATCTAATAGGTCATTACGCATCGTAATGGTATTTGCATCCGTGCTACTGGCATAAGAATTGGCCATATTAGTACGGAATTGACTAAATACCTCATCGTCAAACAGGGTAAAATATCGAATACCACCTTGACTCTGTTCAGTGAGAAAACGCCCATCGACCCCAAGCCCTGGACCTCGCTTCACATAAGACATGACCGTTGTCGTAAGATCATAGTTAGGAGCCAAGTTCCAATAATAAGGAACTTTTATATCCCACCCCCCTTCATCTGAATAACTGACCTTAGGGTATAAAAATCCGGACTTTCGAGAACTATCGAGTGCAAAGGAAAACAAGGGTAAATACATGACGCGCGTACCAAATAGCCGTAAAAATGCGTTACCAGCAAATCCCTGTCGCGCTTCGGTATCCAGAGATAAGTAGGTCGATTCCAACACCCAATCTGGCTTCTCCACGCTACAATAGCTAAATGCCACATCATTAAACACCATCTCATGCGGCGTCTCACTCCACGCCGCTTCCGCCCTGCCCCATGCAGCGCCCACTCCTTTACCTGGTCGATCTAACTTGAAAAAGGCGCGCTGTAAATATTCGCCCCCTCGCAAATACCATAATACATTATCGGCCAAGACCAAAAAATCACCCCGGGTAAAGAGCACATGACCGGCTGCATAAGCCACATGACCCTGCGAATCCATTTTCTGTAAACAGGCTTTATCTGCAGATAAATATTGATTCTTGTAACGAATATTGACGTTGCCACTAAGATAGGAAACGCCTTTCAGCGCAATCATACTAGTTTGATCTGCATCAAAATCGACCACCTTATCGTTGCCATGGCCTCCGGGATGAGAGGAAGAAGCGGGGCTGAAGTAGCCGCCACAACGACTGGCGGTATCGGCAGTCCATCCTGCCTGGAGCAATAAAGCCTGTAAATCTTGCGTGGCCTGCTCGGTAGTTATGGTGCAACGTGCGGCTATCTGTTGGCGCACTTCTTCATAGTCATCCTGCGTTCGCTCCTCAGCGGACACTATAACGCTGCACGCCAGCAATAGTGCGGAAAGAAATTTGAGTCTTTTCAGCTTCATTGCTATCATGATGACAAGGTACCTTGTATAATCTATCCATCCAAAGGCAACAGTAACGGAAATACGCTATGAGCGCAACTATCAGACACGATGATTTCACTGCTATTAGTCAGGAATTTTTACATGCCTATTTCCCTACAGGCTATAGCTTGCAGCCTATAGAAGGCGATGCAGGGGCACGACAATATTTTCGTATTGAAGCAAGCACCCCAGGCTATTTATTGATGGTCGATCCGGATCCACAACAACTAGAACAATACATCCAGTGTCTTCGGACCTTCCAACAGCATCAAGCGTTAGTCCCCACCCTCTATGGCTATGACCTAACCCATGGCCTCTTGTTACAAAGTGACTTCGGCGATCAGCTACTGGCACAAGCGACTCAACATCAAGCTATTGTACCATTATACCAACGCTGCATCGACAATCTTGCCTTGCTTCAGCGCATGCCACAAGATCACTGGGCACCTTTTAATGCACCACGACTGCGCGTAGAAGTAGATTTAGCAGAGCAATGGTATCTGATTACGCATACTCAGCAGCATATTAGCCCTGCCAAGCAGCATCGCCTAGATCAACTGATGCAGCAACTATGCCAAACGGTGGCTGCCTTACCACAAACTGTTGTACATCGTGATTATCATTCCCGCAACCTATTTATGCTTCCGGAAGGGGTGGGGATGATCGACTTTCAAGATGCAGTCTATGGCCCGTTCCTTTACGACCTAGCCTCCTTGTTACGCGATTATTATCATGTGTTACCCGATACGACAGTGCAGCGCCTATGTCACTATTATTTTCAGCACCTTAGCCCAGTACCCGGTTATACAGAGAGTGATTTGATGCGCGCGTTCCACACAGTAGCTTTACAACGCCATTACAAGTGTTTAGGGATTTTCTCTCGCCTGCACCACCGGGATAAGAAACCACACTACCTTTCTTATCTCCCAACGGTACAACGCTACATACACGATGCAACCAAACAGCTACCTGAATATAATGATCTTGTGGAGATAATGGGTTTATGAGTCGTACTGTTTTTCTATTTGCTGCCGGTTATGGCAAGCGGCTAGCCCCCTTAACCGATACTATACCAAAGCCACTGACTCCCATTGGGGATAGCACCTTAATTGAGCGCTTAATTCGTCAGCTCCATACCGCAGGCTATCGAGATCTTATTATTAACGTCTGCCACCTGGCTAGCCAAATCACGACCCATCTAGGTGATGGGTCGGCTTATGGCATGCGCATCCGCTACCTAGATGAATCACCCACACCAAAAGAGACTGCAGGGGCGCTCCACCATGCATTAACCATAGGTTATCTAGATAACCAGCAGCCTTTTCTGGCGATCAGTGCCGATATCTACACAGACTTTCCTTTTGCGTCTTTACAAACCCAATCGGTAGACTGGGCACATCTAGTGATGGTGCCTAACCCGCCCCATCATCCGGAAGGCGACTTTAGTTGTATAGAGGGGCAGATAGGGAACCAAGCACCCAAACACACCTTTAGTGGTATTGGTGTATACCACCCAGAGGGGATTATAACCGGCTACCACTCACCGCGTCTCGGAGCCCACCTTAGCCAACATAGTAATACAGGACGTATTCATGGCGCCCTATACCATGGCATGTGGTATGATGTTGGCACCCTAGAGCGCCTAGCGGCAGTAAGAGACATCGCTACCGCTGCCTCATAACAAAAAATAGTTGCGTCTTGCAGCATCGCTGTGTATGTTAGCGATATACGACTTTACTTTATTGGACCATTAATGCGTTTTTTTGAAGCAATATATAACAATATTCATCACATACCACTCTTTATTTGTTATGTTTTTAACGCTATTTCCGTGAGCGCAGATACCTCTTTTACCTTGGTATGGCTGGGGATTAACAGCCACTTTGCCCTCACGATGAGTATGCTGATGATCGCCGGATGGTTCCTCCTTTTCTTATCGAGCCACAATGACGCCCGACAAGAAGCGCCACAAGGGCAAAAGCTAAGTAAAGAAGACCTGAGAACCTTTATTCAACATGCCATTGATATAGGCTACATCCATCAATCCGCACCAAATCAGCGCCAAGAGGACTTTGACCCCACTTTTTTCAACTACCTGTTCAGTCTCTCCGTATTCCACTACTTCAAAAAAGCCTTTGCAGATCGGGTATACCAAGTTATGCAGAAGAAAACACCTACGGATTCAGAGAAAGATGCGGTTGAGACTTGTAAGCAAGTAAAAAAAGAACTTGACGAGCTAGAACCAACTAGCTTACTTAGCAAAGACGCCATTCAATACCTAGGGTTTGAATACCAAGACACAGATGACAAGTTTTTACGGCAACAAATCAAAAATTGCAACAAGCTTATTCACGACTATATTGCTTGTCTTAAAAGAAAGTTAGGTGACACACAGAGCAAGATTGAAAATACGATAAATTTTCTTGATACATTTTCTATTAATATGCGCAACGAAATTGTTGATGCGATTAACAATGAAGACAAGCGTAATGCCTTTTTTGTAGAGCACTTTCCTAAAACACAGGCCGAAACTATCACCGAATCAGAGCAAAAACTGACACTAAAACTGTTACTCAAGACAGAACACACCTACACCCTGGCAAGCCAGCGCAGCCTTTTACCCTTTATTAACGCATTTAGTAAAATAAATGCATTTTCTAATGGATTAATCTTACTAGCTAGTGGCTATCTTAAAGTTGGTATCAACCCGTTATACCTAGCCGCCTTTGCTTGCTCAGGAATGGCCTGCTCCTATATTCTTACAGGCCCGAAGATTCTGAGTATTATGCGAAATATCTCTGGTTACTGGGAGAATTATACTCGCTCATCGCGTGAAGCAACCAAAAGACAACATACCTCCTTTGTTTTTAAGTTGTCGATAATAACCGCGGCCATTACTGCCTGTGCTAGTGGATTATTTGCCTACTATGTTTTAAGCACCTTTTTACACTTATTTACCCATCCAGCCATCCTGATAACGGGATATTGCGTAGCGGCCTTGCTCACCTGCATTGCCTTTTGTGGCGCGTTCTGCTTGTACTTTGATTCTATCTTTAGCATTCTCTCGAGTAACAAAAAAGATATCTACTCGCCTGAGGACAATTTCTTCTCGCTATTTGCTAATAACCCAATCAGCTTAGCTACGCTAAAAGGCTTTACCATACTGGCTTGCTTAACGGGCTTACTGTATCTGGTTTCCTTACAGCAGAATATGGCGCTCCTTATCAGCACCGTGGTTTTAGTCGCGTTATCAACCTGCCTCATATCAGAGGCACGCGAACAATCTATCACCTTTACCGCTCTGGCTATTGGCTTATGCATTGCCGCCTGTAATATTCATCAAATATGCATTATCTTTGCTATTACACTCAACCCTATATCCCTACCCTGTTTACTGCTATTTGCCAGTGTACAAGCTTCTACGATGACCTGCACCTTCTATAAAGGCCTCAGCAAATGCACGAAGATTTTCGAAAAAATAGGTGGTATGCAGCGCCCTACTCATATTGCTGATCCAAAAAACAATCCTGCGAATCCAATCGCGCTATCTCCTCAGAGAAGAAGACGTAGTAGCGATGATTTAGATGGTAACAGAACAACAAACCCAATTAAGCGCTCTGCTTCAATACCTGATTTGCGAACATGGCCAGAGAATCCGCATGAATCCCATGGCCTAAGCCTTGATAACACTGGACCGAAGTAGACACGCCTTTTGTCGCAAGGTAACTAGCGCCTTGCTGCATGAAAGACTCGGGCACCACATCATCTGCCATTCCATGATAGAAAGTCACCGGACAAGCGCGATTTACGGGCGAAATCCCTTCCACTAAAGACGCCTGCATGGGTACATATCCAGAAAATACGTGTATTTGGTGGATTGGGTGTAGCGCGCGGAACCCCGCATGCAATGCCAGCGCCCCACCTTGTGAAAAACCCGCGATCACGATGCGTCCTGATACCGCAGGGTCTGCTGCCTGCGTGGCAATCACCTGCTGCACCGTCTCTATAGATTGATGGAGACCAATGCTATCGGTTGGCGCCTCATCAGATAAGCCGTAAATATCATACCAAGCGGGCATGGACATACCACCATTAATCGATATAGGGCGATCAGGCGCTTGAAGAAAAATCGCGCGATATTGTTCCTGACAACTCGGCGATACTGCCTGCCATAATCCCTCAAACAAATCGGTATTTGAAGCTCCCAAACCATGCAACCAAATCACGGCCCCCGTTGGGTGTGGTGGTTCACTTTGCAAATAGGAAGGTTGTTTGATTAATTGCATGACATCTCTCCGCACAGAACTTGACGCTCTAGTATGAATCGCGTTACAGTGCTTTGGCAATATCTACTGGGAAAAATTATGTGGTCTTATTTTCGCCTTAGCGTTTTTATTCTCTGTGCCCTTCTCTTCTCCAGCTGTGGCCAAGATGGCCCCCTAACCTTACACCCTAAATCTTCACAGAGCAGCCAGTATCTACTCAAGTTTTCGTGATTTACATTTGCCCCGGATGGTTTTTTTAGGTTATACTATGGCTATTGCGTTAGTAGTTGCTGACCAATCTATAAGGGATTAACCACTACCAAGAGGATTTGGCTATCATGAATTCCGCATCCAAACTCATTCTAATAACCAGCTTATTACTTGCTGCTTGCTCACAAGAACCACAAAAAGAAGCCCGTAACAGCCCGGTATATCTGCCAG
>Ga0181597_10006427_pt1 | contig 10952 bp, 11 predicted proteins | sample 041ome_5_FD_148647 | JGI IMG/M metagenome (GOLD analysis project Ga0181597, IMG submission 148647) | Coastal salt marsh microbial communities from the Groves Creek Marsh, Skidaway Island, Georgia - 041403US metaG (spades assembly) | ecosystem: Environmental > Aquatic > Marine > Intertidal zone... | reverse complement strand
TCACTGACAGCTACACCTCGCTTGACGATGTAGTGTGGCCTACAAAGCCGGAGTAAGTAAATGAGCAACGCCCGTAATCTAGCAAACCTACTTGGTACTGGAACGCAGATAACCACTGCCGATATTGCTGATGGGGCGTTTCAGGCAAACAAGAACCTCGTCATCAATGGTGCTATGCAGGTGGCACAGCGAGGGACGAGTTTTACTTGTACTAACACTAATTTTATAACGCTAGATAGATACAATGTTTATGAAGGAGCAGCAGGTACTACTTATACAGTAACGCAAGATTCAGATGCTCCCGCAGGATTTAGCAAAAGTTTAAAAATAGTCAATTCAACTGCGGTTTCTGTTACGGGTGAGCAATATGGTGGAATCGGGTATGCAGTTGAAGGTTATGACAACGTTTCAACAGGAATGGGTACGTCATCAGCAAAAGACGTTACATTGTCTTTTTGGGTTAAATCTAGCTTAACAGGAACATTTGGGGTGACGCTTAGGGCATCAGGAAGCAGTAGTGCTAATTATGTTTCGTCCTACACGATTAACTCAGCAAACACTTGGGAATATAAGACAGTTACCTATCCTGCTACTTCATTAGGCACTTGGAATACCACTAATGGCATAGGATCAGATATTGTTTGGAGTTTAGGAACCGGACCAACATACTCAAACACTGCGGGCTATTGGAATACAGGGTCAAACAAGTTTGCTCTAACAGGTGAGACAAAAATAAATGGCACAGCAGGTGCAACATTTCAAATCACCGGAGTCCAACTCGAAGTCGGCAGCGTAGCCACGCCGTTTGAACACCGCAGCTTTGGCGATGAGTTGGCTAAGTGTCAGCGGTATTATACAGAAGCAACACCTCAAATGGTTCACGCTTATTCTACGACAAATGTTTCGGGGAAACTGTCGTATCCTGTGACAATGAGGGCTACCCCAACAGGGACTCTTAAGTCAGGAACTGCTTTTGTAGACCCGATTGCAGGTGCCTCAATCTTCCCCAGTTCAATAGATACTACTGTTTATGAATATGGGCTAAATGATTCCCTTATAGTTTCTCGAAACTATTCTGGATTAACTATAAACAAACCTTATTGGGTCATTACTACCAGTATGATATTTGGTATGGATGCTGAACTATGATAGAAATGAATATTACATCGGCTCAATATTATGCCCACAGCGAAGCAAATGCGGGAATAAAAGCCACCATTGACGGTGTTGAAATGTCCGTACCCCTCGACCCAGCCAACCGCCACTACGCAGAAATCATGCGTCAGGTAGAAGCTGGTGAATTAACCATTGCAGATGCAGAATAATTTATATAAATAAAGTTATAATTAAAGCCTATCGGGGAGAGTGAACTGAATGGCTAGTCAAAAAGATTTCAAGATCAAAAATGGTCTTGATGTAGCTGAAAATGTAAATATTGCAGGAACACTTACAGTAGGAAATACTACTGTATCTTCTGTAATTGATTCTTCCCAAGCAATTAGTTTAGTTGATTCTTCTTATGTACAGTTAAGACAAGATTATTCGTATAGTTCTCTTACTGGTACACCTAACGTATTAGATTCCGCAAATGTTAATTCATTAATTGATTCTGGTATTAATGTATTAATTGATGGTGCGCCTGGTGCACTTAATACATTAAATGAACTTGCAGCTGCTTTAAATGATGATTCCAACTTTGCTACTACTATTACAAATCAAATTGCAGCATTACCAGACTCTGCTCAAGTAATTACTTTAGCAGGAAATCTAGTAGATTCTGCATATGTTCAGGCAAGAGAATTGGGTGATGCAAGTCGAGGCTTTTCAATTGCAATGTCAATAGCACTTTAGGGTAAAAAAATATGGCACAGAATTTTAGAAGATATACTAGTAACGCTGTTGGCACTAGTGCAGCTACTTTATTTACAGCAAATTCATATGATACAATTGTAGGTATTCATGTATCAAATATTGTTACCTCACAGATTACAGTAAGTGTATATATTAATGATGGATCAAATGATATCTATCTTGTCAAGGATACACCTATTCCAGTTGGCGGTGCGCTTCAGGTATTAGACGGAGGTGCTAAGTTTGTTGTAGAATCAGGTGATGCATTAAAAGTAGTTACCGATACAGCATCTAGTGGCGACGTCTGGGTATCATGCGTAGATGACATTAGTACATAAGGTTTAAAAATGGGATACGTAGGAAACGCTCCGGCGGAAAAATATACTACTATAGACAAACAGACCCTGACAGGTAATAGCACTGTTGGTCCATATACTCTTACGCATTCTGTTGGAAATGAACAGGAAATAGAAGTATTTGTCAATAACGTTCGTCAAGAGCCGGGTGTATCATATACCGTAAGTTCAAACCAACTTACTATGTCGGCTTCAGTTGATTCTGCAGATGACTTTTATGTTATTTTCCAGGGTAAAGCAAAGATGACTGCTACCCATCCACCTACCTTTGATCTAACAGCAGCAAATGGTACATTTACCGGTACAGTAACAACTGGTGGATTGACCGTTGGTTCTGATACTGCAAAGACTAAATTTTATTCAAATAGTATCTATAATGGTATCTACAATGGTTCAGCCCTAACAAATAATGAAAGTATATACATGGGCTCTGGCACCCTATTCTTTTATAGCGGTGGTGGAGAACGCATGCGCATTAGCAGCAGCGGCAACTTGCTGGTGGGAACAACAAGCACTATTGATGGTGCTAGAATTACTTCTGTTGCTTCTGGTTCTGTATCGCTTGGGCTAAATGGTTCAGGTGGGGCGGCTATGATTGTTCGTCATCCAGCAGCAAATCAAATTGACTTTACAACAACTGCTACAAATTCGTTTTTTACTTTTAGTAGCAACACGGTAGAACGTATGCGCATCGACAGCAGCGGCTTTGTGGGCATTGGCGAGTCAGCCCCCCAGAAGATGCTACATATAACCAGAAATGACAGTGATGGAATAATTGTGCTAGATGCAAACGGCACAACTACTGACCATCAGATTTGTTTTAGCAAGGATTATGGTACTGGCGGCACTACCGGAGGAAATTATTGGGGTATCGGTGTTGATGGCTCTGAAAACAAACTTGTCTTTGCTTATGACCCCAACGCCCAAGCAAGCCTTTCGGTTGATGCTAAAGTAGTTCTGGACAGCAGCGGTAACTTGCTGGTTGCTAAAACTGCTGCAAACTTTGCAACGGCTGGTACAACTTTTTATGGCGGTTCGTTTGCAGGGTTAATTCATTCGGCTAGAGATAGCAATGTTGTATTAAACCTGAACCGACTAACCAATGATGGTGAAATTGTCGCATTTAATAAAGACGGCACCACTGTGGGTACTATCGGTGTAGCCGCAGGAGATAATTTATATATTGGCGGTACTGCCACTAATCACGCAGGAGTATATTTCGGAACAAGGATAGTTTACCCGCTTGAAGCAGGTAGCTTTTCTAATGGGAATGTTGATTTAGGGCATCCTACTGTAGCACGTTTCCGTGACCTTTACCTCTCCGGCGGTGTCTACTTGGGCGGCACTGGTTCGGCTAATTATCTGGATGACTATGAGGAGGGGACTTGGACGCCTACTGCTGTTCAAGGGGTCACCGGATTTACCATTAGCTCTGCTGGTTATACAAAAGTTGGCAGACTTGTTACAGTAAACTTTTATCTTAATAGCTTTACAGGGGGGGATGGAAATCGTCTGGAAATCGGAGGATTACCTTTTACCTCTAAAGCCAGCACCTATTACACCGCTATTTTTGAAGTGAACGATGAACAACACGCTCAAGGAAGAATTGGCACTAATGCCGCAAAAATACTTTTCTGGGATGTAGGTAGTGATACTAGAGCCAGCTATACTGGTAATACCCTTACAAGTCATTTAATTGGTTCTATAACTTACGAAGCTGCATAACCTGATTGGACATCAGGTCGGACAGTCCAGCCATAAAGGAGATAAAAATGGCACTAACAGAAGAAACAATACAAGACAAAATCGAAATCGTAGGTGACTACAAGCACGTTCAAGTACGCACCGCAACGGTCATTAAACGTGATGGCGTTGAGATTAGCCGTAGCTTTTCACGGCACGTTGTAGCACCTGACGCAGACATTACTGGCGAAAGCGCAGAGGTTCAAGCTATTTGTGCAGCGGTACATACACAGGCTATAAAGGATGCATATGCAGCACACTTGGCAGCACAAGCTGCTGAAATTAATCCGGAATAAATACTAAGGTCTAATAAAGGAGAAATATATTATGACTGAAGAAAACAAATCAAATGTTATTACTATTAATGGTAAAGAATATAAGCAAGAAGATCTGAATGATCAACAAAATTATGCAATTGCTCAGATTAAAGATCTACAGGGAAAAGCAAATGATCTAAAATTCCAATTAGATCAAGTACAAGCATCACTTGATGCATTTACAAATGCTTTAATTAAATCTGTAGAAGAATCACCAGAAGAAGAAGCAAAACAAGCAAGCTAAGCTAAGGAAGTACCGGAATGACCAGAGCAAGAGATTTATCCAGCATATTAGCCGCTGACGGAAGTCTGAATATCAGTACTTCTGTAAATCTTGCTGACAATGAAAAGGCTTATTTCGGTACTTCTAATGACCTTCAGATTTATCACGATGGGTTGAATAGCTATATTCACGACAACGGCACTGGCGATTTGTTTATTCGTGGAAGCAGCAACGTATATATTCAAAACTCTGGCGGCGGTTCTTCTGGCGCACAATTTGTAGCTGGCGGCGCAGCAAATATAAATTACGCCGGAGCAACCAAACTCGCCACTACCAGCACAGGCGTGGATGTCACTGGCACAGTCAACATAACAGGTGACGGTGATGACCTGATTGTCAACTCAGCCGACTATGAACTGGTTTTGCTAGGCAACAGAGGCAGTTCAGGTGTAAATTTAGACCAAGCCTATTTAAGAATGAAGGCTGAAGGCGTAAATACTATTGCGTTAGATACGGCGGGTAGCAGCTATTTTAACGGCGGTAACGTTGGTATTGGGACTACAGCTCCAGATCTAGCACTTCATGTTGAAGGTACAAATGGAGCGCCGGCATCTTCTGGGAGCACCCCAACGGGATTTCTTTCTCTGAGACAAAAGGATGGAGGTGCTAGTCACGGTGCTAATATAGGGGTACTTGGTGTTCCTCCTTGGGGGACATGGATCCAAGGGCAAGATGCTAACAATTTAGCAACTAGTTACCCTTTACTTTTAAATCCCAACGGCGGCAACGTGGGCATTGGGACGAGTTCGCCAAGCGATGCCCTAACCGTTTCGACCAGCGCAGTGAATGGTGGTGTTACAGTATCGGGGTCAACCGACCCACAATACTTCCTAAATTCATCAGGTGGTAATCAAGCACGTTTTAAGATTAATGACGCTAGTTCAATGATACAAATAGGGTCGTGGACGAATATTCCAGTTGGGTTTTATACAAATGGAACTGAACGCATGCGCATTCAAACCGGGGGTTTTACTTTAAATCCTGCTACAAGTAATCTTTATACAGTTTCTGGCACACTTAGTTACTGGGGGACAACCAATAATGTTTATCTAAATGGTGCATCATCCGGCGGGATGATTATGAGTGGTAACGGAAACCGTTATCAATATGTTTATTTAAATTCTGTCTCCGATAGTGTTATGATAACAACTAATACCGTAGAGCGGTTAGGAATAGACAGTTCAGGCCGTGTCACGATGCCGTATCAGCCCGGATTTTCAGTTAGGCAGCTAGCGCAAAGTGGCATAAATTGCAGCAGTTCTAACTACATAGCATTCCGACACATTCATACTACAAACTTTAATACTGGAAATCACTTTTCTTCTTCAACTGGTAGTTTTACTGCGCCTGTAGCTGGTAATTATATCTTCGGCACTACCATTCGATACGACGGTTTTTCTGGTAGCTACTTTTATGTGACAATCTTGAAGAATGGCACCGGTTTTTACGCTAGGGAGTTGACCTCACTTACAGGTAGTTACCTCCACGCTTCAGTCCACACAATAATGAATATGGCGGCTGGTGATTATTGCAATGTAGCCCTTCGTAGTGTTGGTGATAGCAATATTGGACTTGACGGCGATAGTAACTTTTATGGATACCTGTTGGGATAGATAAACGGAGAAACAAATGCCAAATTTAACAATTGAACTAACAGATACAGAATTAAAATGTATGGAATACTGCGCACTTAGTCCTCAAGACTGGGCCGATAATGCAGTTACAAATCGTGCAAGAATTGCTGGCGATGAAATCGTTGCAGCAGTAGTAGCACACTGTAACGAAAACTCAATTGCTCTTGCAGTTGGGCGTGATGCTCAAATTGCACAAGCTTTTGATTTAGAAGTAGTAAAAACAGCAGAACAACAAAATGCAGAAGCTGAAGCTAATACCCCAACTCCGGAGTAAGTAAATGCCATATATAGGTAAATCACCATCTGCAGTAGGCGTAAGAAATAGATTTTATTTTACAGCGTCAGGTGGAGAAACATCATTATCAGGAAGTGATGATAATGGAAAGACTTTAGTTTTTTCAGATGCTTCTTATGTTGATGTTATATTAAATGGTGGTAACCTAGTATCAGGAACTGATTATACTGCAACACCATCAACTAATACTATTAGCGGATTAACTGCATTAGTAGCAAATGATATTGTAGAAATTATAGCATATGACGTATTTAGTGTATCGGATACTGTAAGTGCAGCTTCTGGTGGTACTTTCCAAAGTAACGTAAATTTCGATTCTGGTATTGATGTCACAGGCAATGTGACGGTCACAGGAACTGTTGATGGACGCGATGTCGCGACAGATGGGACAAAGCTAGATGGTATCGAAGCATCCGCAGACGTAACAGACGCAACCAATGTAGCAGCCGCTGGTGCACTAATGGCTACTGGCGGTTCAGTCACCGGTGATATATCATTTGGCGATGATGACCAAGCCATCTTTGGTGCTGGAAGCGATTTGATCATCAAGAGTGACGGTGCAAATGCTCTCATTCAAGGCGCTGGAACGACTTACATTCGTGGAAGTACCCTTATCCTTTCCGCAAACGGCGGCGCCGGCGGTTTTGAAACTGGCATTAGAATCAACGAAGTCAGTGCTGAAACAAGTCAAGTCGAACTATATTATGATAACAGTTTGAAACTTGAGACTGTATCTGGGGGCATTGACGTAACAGGCACAGCAGTCACAGACGGCCTCACAGTAGCTGGCAATGTCAGCGTAGACGGCGGCACAATCAAGCTGGATGGCAACTATCCTGTTGGCACATCTAACGTGGCGTTGGGCAATCAAGCATTGGATGATGGTTCATTAAGTGGCACAGATTTAGTTGCAGTTGGAACACTTTCACTTTCAAATAACACTAGTGGTGCTGGTAACGTAGGCATTGGCAGCCTTGCGATGATTGCTAATACTACAGGAAATTACAATACGGCTGTTGGTTCTGGACAAGATGGTTTTGTTCAAGGTGCTTTAGGGTTAAATACTAGCGGGTCAAGTAATACTGCAATAGGATATCAGTCACTTCGTTCCAACACCACCGCATCCGACAACACTGCAGTGGGTTATCAGGCTCTTTATGCAAATACTGATGGTCAATACAACACTGCTGTAGGTTCCCTTGCATTAGATGCAAACACTTCTTCTGATTACAACACTGCTGTAGGGTATGCTTCTTTAGGTAATAGCACTGGCGATAGTAACACGGCTATAGGCTATGCAGCTATGTCATTAAATACCACTGGCACAACTAACGTAGCAGTTGGTCGGCAGGCGTTACGTTCCAACACCACCGCATCTAACAATACTGCTGTGGGACATCTGGCTCTTTATAGTAACCAAACTGGTAGCCACAATGTGGCGATAGGTACTGAAGCTGCGTATAGCTCAACATCTACTTATGTTACTGCTGTAGGGAGACAGGCTGGTTATAATACCACAACAGGAAACATTTGTGCGGTTGGATATCAAGCCGGACTTTCAAACACTACCGGAACAGCAAATACTGCTGTAGGCCGTTACCGGCCTTTATATTACAACACAACAGGTTCTAGTAATACCGCTATAGGTGACCAAGCCTTGTTTAACAATACTACGGCAGCCAGCAACACTGCCGTTGGGTATCAGGCAGGGTATAGTAATACGACTGGACATTCTAATACCGTTGTTGGTTTTAGGGCTGGAAACTCTGCTACCACTGGGAATGGTTCAACATTAATTGGCTCATACGCAGGATATAATTTGACAACAGCAGCCCATTCTAACACATTTGTTGGAACAGGCGGTTGGGCTACTAACGGTGCTGGCTATGACGTAACAACAGGCACAAGAAACACCATCATTGGTGGCTACACCGGCAATCAAGGCGGCCTAGACATCCGCACATCCAGCAACTACATCGTGCTGTCGGATGGCGATGGTAATCCTAGAGTGTATATAAATGGTGAAGGTAAGATGCAGGTAGGGTACCCGCTTAACACTTTCACAAGTTTTAACTGTAGAGCGCATACCGCATATGCTTACGCAGCTAACTTTCAAGTGCGTACAAATGGATACGGTATATATTTAAGAAACGCCTCTGATACTGTTGTCGGCACAATCATTATGAACGCCAGCAGTACTAATTTTAATACAACGTCTGACTACCGCCTAAAGGAAAATGTAGTTGACTTAACTGGCGCAGCAGACCGTGTTCAACAACTAAACCCAAGCCGGTTCAATTTTATTGAAGAACCAGATAACACTGTTGATGGTTTTCTTGCCCACGAGGTTGCTAACATTGTACCGGAAGCCGTTACAGGTGAAAAAGATGCGGTTGATGATGATGGCAATATTGTGGCGCAAGCAATTGACCAAAGCAAATTAGTACCACTGCTAACAGCAGCGTTGCAGGAAGCACTAACTAAAATTGATGCACTTGAGGCTCGTATAGCCGCACTTGAGTCCTAATTTATAAGGAGATTAAAATGGACGAACTAACAGCAGAACAAATCGCACAGCACTACACCGCAATGGGTCACAGCGTTGACCTCATCAATGCTATTATTGCTGGCGAGGCTATGGCAGACGATGATGCCGCAGACAAGCAGGACTGTGTAAACAGGAATGTTGAGCATCTCGAGATTATGGTTGCTAAAGAGTTCTGGACTACAGAGGATATGACAGCAGCCAATGCCGCTATCTCTGCTGGCAACTCTTACACAGCGTAGGGGTTAAACCAGTGGACAAGTTAACTTTAGCGGACATTTAATAGGATAAACGGAGTAAAAACAATGACACGAAGTACTATTAATAGCAGATCGATTGAAGGTATAGATTCTATTGATGCTACCGGTACTGTTACGGCTGCTGGACTAACAGTAGATACCGATACTCTGCATATTGATAGCACGAACAATAACGTGGGCATTGGGGTTAGTTCTGTTGTAAATCCATCGAATAGAACTGCACTACAAGTGTCTGGTGGGACTCAAGGCGGTGGTATTTACTTTGGCACAAGTACAACAGATACAGAAAACTCACGCGTAGTTTCAGACGGTAGTGGTGGTGTATATATTGCCACAGCTACTACTGGTGGCGCACCTATAGCGTTTTATAGTGGAAACACAGAACGTATGCGCATCGACAGCAGTGGAAACGTGGGCATTGGGACGAGTAGTCCACAAGCAGGATATAAGTTACACGTTAATGGTGCAATACAAGCAGAAAATGAGTCTTTCTCCGCAGGAAGGGAAAATGCTTCAAAGCCATCGTTTAATTTTCACGATGACACTGATACCGGTATTTTTAATATAAATCCGAACATATTAGGATTTTCAACTAGCGGTTCAGAACGTATGCGCATAGACGCAAGCGGCAACGTGGGCATTGGTGCGATACCAGAAACTACGTTTGCACAAAAAAAGACATTGCGATTAAGTACAACTGCTTCTTTGATAGCCGGTGGGGCTTATTATCCCTATCCATATTATGTTGCAAACAATCTTTATTATGATTCTTCAGACAACCTTAAATATATTGCAAGTTCTGGTGGTGCTCTTCTTGATGTTAACGCTCATCTAGGTGGTAGATTTTCATTTTATACTGCACCAACTGGAACATCTGGAGCAACGGCAAGTCTTACAGAACGTATGCGCATCGACAGCAGTGGAAACGTGGGCATCGGAGATAACAATCCATCCCAGAAACTTAGTGTCAACGGACATATTAAAATAGACGCTGGCTCAACTGGTTATCTTCTAGGGCCAACAGGGGAAATGCTGGTTGGCGAAGATAGCGTCGGGTTTTATCTAGGCACCGGATTCGGTATTAATCCGAATATTCCATTCTACTACGGCAACCCCAGTCCCAATCCAACAGCCTCGCATAACTTTAGAGGAACAACTTTTAATCTCAATACTACCAACGCTACAATTGCTCTAACAAGCAATGCATCCAATGTTAGATTCGATAACGGTCTTTTCGTCATATACGGTTCTGATGCGGGGAGCCAGTTGTCTCTTTGGGCAGATAATAGTGGGCCAACTCATTTAGCTGGATACACTTTTGACATAAAGACAGGGCCAAATAACAGCAGAACTTTTCGAGGCTTTTCGCAAAACCAAACTGGATCAGTCACGATTGGTCACAACGCAGGTGGCCCTAACAATGGCTACACGACAGCGATGGATTTGCGGTACGTCGGTGGGGGTACTGAATATGGCATAGACTTTCTCCCATACGCAAACGGCGCAAACGCTCTAACTTTCTGGAACGCTGCTGGTTCTGTCTCAGGTGCTATTAACGTCGGCGCATCAAGCACTTTGTATAACACCTCATCAGACTACCGCCTTAAGACCGCAGTCACCTACGACTGGGATGCAACCAGCCGGCTGAAGCAACTTAAGCCAGCTAGG
>Ga0181597_10006424_pt1 | contig 10955 bp, 7 predicted proteins | sample 041ome_5_FD_148647 | JGI IMG/M metagenome (GOLD analysis project Ga0181597, IMG submission 148647) | Coastal salt marsh microbial communities from the Groves Creek Marsh, Skidaway Island, Georgia - 041403US metaG (spades assembly) | ecosystem: Environmental > Aquatic > Marine > Intertidal zone >... | reverse complement strand
TTGATCTTATTGATGAAGCAGCCAGTTTAATAAGAATTGAAATTGATTCAAAACCTGAAAATCTAGATGAACTAGAAAGAAAAATAATTACTTTAAAGATAGAAGAAAAAGCTCTCGATAAGAGCTCTGATGATGGTGAAAATGCAAAGGGTAAAATAAAAAATAAGCTAAAAGAATTGGAAGCAAAGTACAATGAGCTGGAAAAAGTTTGGACTAAAGACAAGGAAATACTATTGGCGGCCAATGAATTAAAAACTCAATTAGAATCAGCCAGACGAGATCTAGATACAGCTAAAAGAAATTCTGATCTAATGAAAATGGCAGAGCTCAAACACGGAGTAATACCAGTAATAGAAAATAAAATTAAAGATTCAGAGAAAACTGATTATCAGAGTTTAAACATGCTCCGCAATAAAGTTACAGAAGAAATAGTTGCTACGGTTGTTTCAAGATGGACTGGGATTCCTGTATCTACAATGATGATGTCTGAGAAACAAAAATTATTAAATCTTGAAAATCAGTTAGCTCTCTCAGTTATTGGGCAAGATAATGCTATAAGCTCTGTAAGCAATGCAATTAGGAGATCACGAGCTGGTATATCAGACCCGCATAGACCTAATAGTGTATTTTTATTTTTAGGCCCTACTGGAGTTGGCAAAACAGAACTCACAAAAGAATTATCTCTAGCGCTCTTTGATAATCAAGATTCTCTCGTAAGATTTGATATGTCTGAGTTTTCTGAAAAACATAATGCTTCAAGACTTATTGGTGCACCTCCAGGTTACGTTGGATATGATCAAGGTGGTGCACTAACAGAAATAATTAGAAGAAAACCTTACTCTGTAATACTACTTGATGAAATTGAAAAAGCTCATCCTGAAATACTGAATATACTTCTTCAAGTATTTGATGATGGACGATTAACGGATGGGCAGGGCAGAGTAGTTGATTTTAAAAATACAATCATCATTATGACTTCTAATCTTGGAGCAGAATACTTTTCTCAATCAAATATTAATATTAAAGAAAAGATAAAAGAAGTCATAAAAGCTAGTTTCAAGCCCGAGTTTATAAATAGAATAGACGATATTATTGCTTTTAATGAATTGTCTAAAGAAGACATGGTTAAGATTACCGTTAGACAGCTTCATAGCCTCTCCAATAGAATAAATAATGAATTAAATATTAATATTTCATTTGATCAAACTGTTGTTAATAATATTTCCAATATCGGAGAAAATAATACATATGGAGCTAGACCCATAAGAAGAAAGATTCAATCCATGATTGAAAATGAACTATCTAGATTAATTATCTCAGATAAGATAGCAAAAGACTGTAGCTATACCTTATCATTCAAGGACGAGAAACTTATATATACTGCAGAGTATAATCAGTTACAATCAAATCCATCTTCTTGAAGTTTGTGTATACATGATATATTGTTCACCGAATTTATCTCTTAAGTATGTCTCCTCTTTCTTTATTATAAAAAAATGTAAGATAAATAACGTAAAAAGTGAAAAAAAACTTATATGAAGGAAACTAAGTAATGAGCCAACACCCAGTTGGAAGAATATTAATGATAGATACATAGGATTTCTTATATATTTAAAAATGCCCTCTGTAATCAGTTTATTTGATTTAGTTATTGGATTCGGATCTTCTTGATGAAATTTGAATGATTTTACTGACAAATAGATGAGTAAAAACGATGTCAATATTAAAAAAATTCCTAATTCTGTTGATCTTAAATAGTTAAGAAGATGTGGGAGAGAATATAACTGAGATATATATAAATTATATATGCCGGCGCCAAATCCTAAATTTATTGAAAAAAGCATTATTAATGGCGGAAATGTTTTTATTTCAGGAGCATCTAGAATTTTTTTTGGAAAAAATACAAGATGAATAAATAGTATAAATAATAATGCTGATAAAAAAGCTAATAATCCTTTATAGAATGCTAGTTCAATTTGAATTTGATTATCACCAAGATACCAAACAAAGAACATAGAATAATGATAGAGGAAATTATAAAATAATATAAATGAACTAATTTTTATGAACATAGCGGCTTAGAAGTAAATAATCTTTAATACTCAAGTTTTCTGGTCTCTTTTTAGAATCTATTTTAATCATATCGTAATCTTCCTCTTTGAGATATTCAATAAGGGAAGTTCGAATCATTTTTCTTCTACCTTCAAAAGCTTTTTTTACAATTTTGTAAAATATATTCTCATGATTTTCATTGTCAAAAATGTACTCTTTAGGCAATAATCGTATAAATGAAGATTTTACCTTCGGTTTAGGCACAAAAACGTTTTCTGATATATCAAATAACTTAGTAGCTTCGAAATAGGCTTGCGTCATAATACTGAGTCTTCCGTAGGTTTTTGTATTTGGATTTGCAATCATTCTATCTACCACTTCTTTCTGTAACATGAAGTGTATATCAATAATATTGTATACTTTGCATACCATAAATATTATTTCTGTTGATATATTATATGGTAGATTACCTATAACTCTGAACTTTTCTTGGATTGAGGCAAAATTAAATTTTAAAATATCATTGTTGATAATCTCACCATTTTTGTTCTGCTGTAAAAGCAAATAAAGTTCATCTAATAAATCTTTATCTTTTTCTATAAGGTAAAACTTTTTAACTAATGGAATAATTGATTTAGATAATGCTCCATCTCCAGGTCCTATTTCTAAAAGTACATCATCTTTATATGGTGCTATGTACTTTACTAATTTATCGATTAAGTTTTGATCAACTAAGAAGTGTTGCCCAAGTTTTTTTTTATGATGCACTTTTTGAAATATCTCGAGCGACTTTAAGTGCTTGTACAAAGCTTGATATATTTACCGTTCCTTTACCAACTAGTTCTGTAGCAGTTCCATGGTCAACTGATACTCTTGTAATCGGTAAACCTAGTGTCACATTGGTAGTCTTACTAAAATCATCATACTTTATAACGGGTAAACCTTGATCATGATACATTGTGTGTATTACATCATATTGATTGATAAATTTCTCAATGAACGCAGTATCAGCAGGAACTGGTCCGTCAATATCAATACCAGATTGTCTTAATAATTTAATTGCAGGTTTGATGATGTTTATTTCCTCAGTACCTAAAACACCGTCTTCCCCTGCATGAGGGTTTAATCCACAAACAAGTATCTTAGGTTTTTTATATCCGAACTTATTTTTCAAATCATTATTTATAATCTTAATTTTCTCAATAATACTTTTTTTAGTGATATTCTTTGACACTTTATGAAGGGGAATATGGATAGTTTGTAAAGTTACTTTTAATTTATTATTCATTAACATCATTATTGATTTTGATTTACAAATATTTGCTAGAAATTCTGTATGACCAGAAATCTTGTAACCACCTTTATTTAGAATAGATTTTGATATTGGACCAGTGACCATTGCATCAAATGTACGGTTTAAACAACCTTCCGCAGCTATCTTAATAGTTTCAATCACGAACGGGGCATTAGCAGGATCCATGCATCCTGGTTTATTTTTTTTTATCAACTTTACGGGCACTACATTTATAACTCCTCTTCTTTTTAATGGACTATCATCTAAGCTTTTAAGCTTATTTATAGTAATATTTTTTTTTAATTTTCTTGCGCTTGCAATCAATAGCTCTGGATCAGTTATTACAATATGGTAGCTTTTAATATATTGATCAGCCATCATGACACAAATATCAGGGCCAATTCCCCCTGGATCACCAAGAGTGATTGCTATAGACTTACTCATCAACTATCTCAATATATGCTTGATCTTTTAATTTTGTAAGCCATTCCCTTTTTGCGACTTCCACTTTTCTTTCTTTAAGAATGTTAATTGCTTTATTTCTAATAACTTTTTCAGCAATATTTCTAGTTCTTTTATCCTCTAAAAATAGTATATGCCAACCAAATTTAGTCTTAAACGGTTCACTAATATCTCCAACTTTAGCTTTTATCATTACATTCCTAAATTGAGGTACAACCATTTCTTTATCAATCCAACCCAATGAACCACCTTTAATCGCTGATGCTGTATCTAATGAGTATTTCTTTGCATATTTTGCAAAGTCATTATCTTTTATTGCCATGTTTTTAATTTCATAGAACTTATTTTTTATATAATCAATATCTTCCATAGGATTGGTTTTCATTAATATATGACTCACATTATACTCATCGGTTAATAAAGAACTATTATCTACCTTAAGAAGTACATAGCCTTTCCCAGTCCTAAAATAATTACTATATCTTTTTGAATCTAATATTTTTAAGTTATTTTGATAGACGTCAGGAAGCTCCTTAAGTGCAGTATTGTTTATATTACTTACAATAATATTAAAATCTGGATATCTTTTTATTGTATCCTCGTACCCATTTTTTTTTATATTTTCCATAATTATATTTATTTTAGCGACATCTAACATTTGTGACTCATCTTCAATAATATATTCAGTCAGATCTAACGTACCGTCTATTTGAATTGATTGATTATTATTCAAGTAACTATTCAGCTCTTCCTCTGATACATAAGCTCTACTTATAAACTGTGTTCTAAATAGCTCTTGGATTTGTATTTTTTTTCTTACATTATTTAAATACTTAAAATAATTAATATTCTGTCTCTCTACAGCATCTTTTAGTTGGAGTACAGTTAAATTCTGACTTGTAGCAATCCGCTTAACTTGATTTTGTAAGTCAATATCAGAAATATTTATTCCCAGTCTATTAGCCGCTTGTTCAAGCAATGATTCTTCTATTAAATTATCTAATACATCTCTTTTTAATTTAACGGATTGAAGCCTAGTCATCTCATTCAAATCGATATTCGCTAACCTTTCAGAAAGTTCAGATTCTAAAACTACATTATCATTAACAACAGCCACGACCCTATCTTCATAAGCAAAAGATAAGTTACAAGTAATAATAAATAGAAATACTATTTGTTTAATTTTATTTATAAGGTGTTTTGTCTTCATATCCTGGTATGCCTTTCCTCAGAAGTGTGGATGTACTATTATTTGTTGTTGTAAGCCCTTTAGGGAGAAACTCAAAGTATATAACATTGTCCTTTTTAGCACCGGTCCAATAATCCCTCGCTACTATTTTTAGAGCATAACAACAGCTATTGAATTCTACACCTAGCATTGTATCAATTAGGTTTTCTACATTGCTACGACTATTGGAGAAAGAATAATTGTATTTTCCAACAACCGATATGCTTTTATTGAATGAATAGACCCCTGACAAATCAATTTCTTCTTCACTTCCTCGTCTAAATCTATAATCAGCATTAAAAATTTTATTAAGAGACTCTGTACTATTATCATAACGATATCTAAACGCATTCCTCATTCCATGCCCCGCATGAGGATTAAAGACTGAGCCTATTGAGAGGGAGCTTTTGTCATTAATTCGTGCATTTACTAACCCAATTATATTTGATGCATCCGAGTGTTCTTTAGTATTAGAAGTTAAATGAACATCACGGTCATCAAAATATATTATTTGTCCTAGAGTTCCAGTAAAAAGCTCATCTCCTGATTCCTCATCTATTATTCTATGCGTCAGTGCTAAACTCATTTGTTTAGCATCATTAAGTCTATCCTCTCCGTAGAATTTATTTTCTGAAAACAAAGAATACTTAAATGATTTCAACCCACTATCAAAAATAGGATTTGTATCTTGATCCCCAACAGGAATATATAAAAAATATGCCTCTGGCTCTAATGTATATAATTTGTTACCAACTTCTTTATCGAAATATAATTTTCCTCTAAGACTCGATATAGGTGTAGTTTTAGATTTTGTGTTATCGGACCCACTATCTAGACTATAATCTACAAATCTAATTCCAATTTTAGGAGTCAACTCCCAGCCTTCTCGTATTATTGGCATTTCAATACTTGGATAAGCAACATACCTTTTACCTTCAGATTTTGTTTCATTTTTATGCGTAAATTTATCAAATCTCGTTTTCAAATTATATTTAATGCTACTTGAATCATTAGAACTATAATTAAGCAACAATGATGGGTTTGTCTGATATTGATTAGAAATACCTGTCTGTGATGGTTGATATGCAAGCGAAGATATTTCAAAATCTAAAAGACCTCCACCTAAATATTTCTGTCCAAAAACTCTAATATCTCTTTTAACACTTGATTGACTCGCCGTACTCAAAGAATTTCCAAAATCATCAAAATATTCAAGATCTGATACACGGCTATATGAAATGCTGCTAGACAGTGACATTCCTGAAGGAGAACTTTCTGAGTTATTTATCGTATTAAATATTGACCTTCTGTCATTGAGCGAGTACAGATATCTATCATCTCCATATATATCATCATTATCTAAGTATGAAAAATTAATTAAAGATGAACCTCTTGATCCTAAATATCTAGCTTCATTATCAACAAGAACGCCGCGATCACTTAATGATTTGACTTCCATAGTTAAATCATAATTTCGAGCTAAGTTAAAATAGTATGGAACTGATAAATAAGTACCGCTATCGCCCGCTGACCCAAAAGAGGGTGTTAAAAAACCTGACTGCCTTTCATCATTCAATGGAAAGCTCATAAATGGGGTATAAAATACTGGAATATTTTTATATTTAAGAAGCATGTTATAGGAGTGTCCTCTACCAAGACTGTTATATAAAGTTGTCGTTGAAGACGTAAGCTTCCAATCTGGCTCATTTAAACTGCAGGAGGTGTATGTACCCTTTTTAAGAATCACATCCTTGTTGTCCTCTATAAATATGTTCTCCGCATCACCTGCGCCACTTTTATCAGACATATAATATTTTGCCTTGGAGAAATTTACTTGTTCTCTATCACTAGAGTAGTGTGCAGTTTCTGAATATACAGAGATATCTTTTTTAAAATATTTAACGTTTCCTGATGCGTCTAGATTTTTCTTAGTTTTCTGATAAGTGATGGTATCAGCTCGTAGTAAATCTTTTTCTCTTTCAGCTTCGGCATTCCCTTGAGCTATAAATTCATCTTCAACTTGGCTTTGATTGTCAGCTCTTATTTCTAATGTACTTTCATCACTATCTAACAGAGTTCTAACATCCTTGAAAGTTTCAAAATCATTAATATTACAAACCTCAATTTCATCATCAAGACCTCTATTTGTTTCCAAGCTCAGGACTATTGGACTAAGGTCCTTATCAATTTCAGAATCTGGTTTATTTATAGGAGCATTGTTCAAAGAAGAAGGTTTAATAGCATCATTTCCAAGAGTTTTATAAACGTTGTCTTGAATTAAAACTTTATAGACCTTTTCATTTTTAAAAAAAATAGAAAGTTTCTTAATTTCTTTTTGAGTAGTGTTGTTAAAATATACATAATTCCATTGATCAGATAAGAAAGGATTTGTAGTTGAAGGTTTTCCGAGTAAGTATATGACCTGCTCTTTTGATAAACCTGTATCAATTCTTTCTAGTTTATTTTCATCCAGTAAACTACCTTGTTCTATAGATATAACAAAAGGTTTAATTTCATAGTCAGTCAAAGTCGATTCTATAGAGGATGAGATTCGATCAAAAAAATTGGCGACGCTTGATTCGGCATCCTGAGATACCAGAGCAAAAACTAAAAAAGATGCTATATTAAAATTATAGATTAACTTCATTTTGGAAGATTATAGCATCTTCTTGTGGTATCAGTCACATATTCAGCTTTTGATAATTGATACAATCTCGTCAGTCAATCTTTGTGGGCCATCTTCGCCACCAACAATTCTATGTAATATTCCTTTTTCCTCATAAAATTTAATAATGGGCTCAGTTTGTTCGCTATAGACTTTCAGTCTGTTGGTAACTGTCTCTTCATTATCATCGGCTCTTTTTACAAATACACCTTCACCACACGCATCTCCCTCTTTAAAGTCAGAAAAATACTCATTTTCTATCTTGCCGCATGTATCACATGTTATTCTTCCTACACACCTTTTTATTATAAGATCTGTTGGTACGTCGATTAAAAATACAAACTCTAGCGACACATTTAAATCAGTCAACAACGTATCCAAACTAGATGCCTGTGATAAATTTCTTGGGAAGCCATCTAGAATGAAACCATTTTTGCAATCTTCGGATGTTATTTTTTTAGAAACTAATCCCAAGACAATTTCATCGCTAACAAATTTTCCTGATGACATTATTTTTTTTAACTCTTCTCCCATTTCAGAACCTGATGCTGTTTCTGCTCTTAATAAATCACCTGTTGAAATCTGAGGGATATTAAATTCAGTCTCAATTTTTTTTGATTGAGTTCCTTTGCCTGAACCAGGCGCACCTAAAAAAAGTACATTCATTCACATTCTCCTGTTATGTTTATAGTAGTGGTGCTATGACAAGACTTACAATTGCCATAACGTTAATAAGTATATTCATCGATGGCCCTGAGGTATCTTTTAGAGGATCTCCCACGGTGTCTCCAACAACAGTTGCTTTATGAGTATCTGATCCTTTACCTCCGTGATTGCCTTTCTCAACATATTTCTTTGCGTTGTCCCAAGCGCCACCAGCATTGGACATTGTTAAAGCAAGCAATATGCAACTAACAAGACCACCTCCAAGTAGACCCCCTAACATTTCAGGTCCAAACATTAGTCCAACAATAACTGGGGAGAAAACTGCAATAGCCCCTGGCAATACCATTTTTTTCAATGCAGCTTCTGTCGCTATCTCTACACATTTTTGATTATCTGGTTTACCAGTTCCCTCAAGTAAGCCAGGGATTTCTTTAAACTGCCTTCTAATTTCATTAATCATTGTGTATGCAGCATCACCAACTGCTGTTATAGTGAGCGATCCAACTAGAAATGGAATCATGCCACCTATAAATAATCCTATAAGCACATTGGTGTCAGTCAGTAATAGTTGTATTGGTTCTTTGCCTGATAACATATGACTATGGTTAACTTCTTGGACAAAGGCAGTTATGATTGCTAAAGCAGCAAGAGCAGCAGCTCCAATAGCAAAGCCCTTTCCTATAGCGGCAGTTGTGTTTCCTACTTCATCAAGACTATCTGTGATTTTTCTAGTATCTTCTCCCAGTGCGCCCATTTCAGCGATGCCACCAGCATTATCTGCAATGGGACCATACGCATCAATAGCCATAGTAATACCTACAGTAGCCAGCATACCAACTGCAGCTATTCCAACACCATATAATCCAGCAAAATGATTTGATAAGAAAATTATTACAACAAGAGTTAAAACAGGAATGACAACAGACTGAAGGCCAATTGATAGTCCTGTAGTAATAACGGTTGCAGATCCAGTTTGACCTTGCTCTGCAATTTTTCTAACTGGCGCACCACCTGTATAATATTCCGTTACTAGACCGATAATAATTCCACCTATTGTTCCAGATAAAACTGCATACCAAGCATTTTCTGTGACGCCAAGAGATATGATTAGGTAGTAAGCTAAAAGGATAAATGAGATAGCAGCAGCAAAGGTTCCACCTCTTAGTGAATTCGCAATGTTTGTTTCGTCACTACCCTTCCTAGAGGCTAAAGACTTGATAATAAGTATACCTATTATAGAACATATTAATCCTAGTGATGCCAATGCTAAAGGAAGAAACATTAGGGTCTCTCTTGTTCCGAGCTGGATTAGATCCGCTTGAACCATCGTAGATGCGATAGCTATTGTTGCTATTATTGCACCACAATATGATTCAAAAATATCCGAACCCATTCCGGCAACGTCACCAACATTATCTCCTACGTTATCTGCAATTACACCAGGGTTTCTTGGATCATCTTCTGGAATATTTTTTTCAACTTTACCAACTAGATCCGCACCTACATCGGCCGATTTGGTAAAAATACCCCCACCTACTCTAGAAAATAAAGCCACTGTTGATGCACCCATACCAAAACCATGAATTGTAGAAGCGGTTTCAGGGTCAGAACCATAAAGTATATACAAAAGCCCAAGGCCAAGAAGTCCCATTGCTGCAACAGTAAGCCCCATAATTGAACCACCAAAAAAAGCAACAGATAAACTATCACTAACACCCGAATTCTGAGCAGCTGTTGCTGTTCTAACATTTGCCTTCGTTGCAGTGTACATACCTATAAATCCGGTAATTGATGAGCTTAATGCCCCAACAATGAAAGCAATTGTACTATCAAGGCCGAGGCCTATATATATGCCAACTATCAAGATTACAGAAAACATAAATAGAATAGAGTATTCTTTTTTCATAAATGCCATAGCGCCTAAGTGAATCTCATCAGAAATGTCAGTTAAATTTTTATCGCCAGCGGGATATTTTTTTACCACGGCATACAATATATATGCAGTAAGTAGGCCTAAGAATCCAAGTATTATTGGTATTAAATCCATATTAAATCACCGTTTCTCTATTTTTAGTTTTTCTTTTAATAATCTTACATATAATACATATATGGTAAGTAAGTATCGAAATGAGACTATCAGAAAAAAGAGAAGGTTTGAAGAGAAAACTAGCTGGGAAAAAATTAATAATCCCATTGAAGACAGGGCTTCACACAAAGTCAGAGCGCTATTTGCGGTTGCTGTTGTAACAGTGATAGCAATATTTTATTTAAGCCATATCTACAACATACAAATTACAAATCATGAGCTTTACACTGTAAAGTCAGAAGATAATAGAGTACGCATCAGACCAATAGAACCTATTCGCGGAAATATCTATGATAGAAATGGTATTGTTTTAGCAGAAAGCTTCGATACATTTGATATCATTGCAAAAAAAGAGAATATTAAATCAGTTGAAAAGTTTTTAATCAATTCCAATAAAGTTTTTAAATTTAATAGTAATCAAATCAGTAAAATTAAATCTCAATTTTCAAATAAAAAATTAAAAGAAATTACTTTAAAAAAGAACACTACAATTGAAGAATTT
>Ga0181597_10006423_pt1 | contig 10956 bp, 15 predicted proteins | sample 041ome_5_FD_148647 | JGI IMG/M metagenome (GOLD analysis project Ga0181597, IMG submission 148647) | Coastal salt marsh microbial communities from the Groves Creek Marsh, Skidaway Island, Georgia - 041403US metaG (spades assembly) | ecosystem: Environmental > Aquatic > Marine > Intertidal zone... | reverse complement strand
CGCTTCGCATACAGCTTCATAATATTCAGTAATTTTGTCACGTGTCCACTCTAGTTGTCCACTGTCAATTTGTTCTTTAAGTATAGGATATGCACTAAAATAAACGGAGTCAGTATCACCATATATAATGCTTGGCCCAGTGTGATTATAGGTGCCTTCAATTACACGATTGACTTCCGCACTCATATGTCTAGCAATACATCTACCAGTTAGTGTAGTACTTTGTCCTAGTCGTTGATCAAAGAACCTACAACCAGGGTTTAGTAGAGCACCATACAAACTGTTCAAGTTAATCTTTTTAACCAGTTGTCGTTTATCCCAAAACGCAAACTGTTCATCATCTACACCTTTTTGGTCTTTTGCCTTTTTTTGCAATACTTTACGTTCTGCATACCATTGTTCCAACAAACCTGGAATAACACCTTTAACATCATGTCGGAAGATAGTAGCATTAGCACTGAATATCCAGGGCTGACCGCTTAAAAATATCATTTCATATATTTCAGCACCAGTTGCTTCTAGTGTTGTACCATCTTCAAAGTCAACAAACAACTTTGTAATACGATCCTTGTCCATAACAAGTTCGTATTCTGGACATGCAAACTTACCTTCCCATGCTTCTGAAACAGTTTTAAATTGCCCTAGCATTTCACGTGTAAACGTATGCCTTACTTGCCCTACAATAGTTTCTGTACTCATATTACCTGCACGTAGGATACTAGGATACAGACTGTTCAAGTCCATACTAGCAAGCCATTCATGCATGCCTTTAACTGGTGTTGCAACATACGCACCTGCGGCCTGTGTGTTGCCTTCATGACTGCGTTTGTCAGGCACTTGCATACCACGAGCATGCGCCGCATTAATAATTGCTTGATCTGTTTGTGCAACCGCACCCATTGTTGTTTGCAACAACACAGTATTTTCATGTGCAAGTACGTTAGCCAAATCAATAAATTGTAACTTTTTATCTAGTTTTACAAGTAGATCAACGTCTTGTCTGTTATATCCAATAAACTTTTCAAAGTCATTGTTGTATAACTGATCCAGTGTGCCTTCATAGTCAATCTTTGTTTCGCCCAGTTCATATTCGCCAATAGCGTCCAAACTATAACTGTGCATTTCATGATATGTATACTTGCGATACAGTTGCAACATGTCTAAATGTACACGCCCTACTGTATCAAATGTTTCCTGTGTTTTACCATAGCTCATATATTCACGCCGCTTGGGATATTGATTCCACAAGCAGAAGCGTCTGGTATGCTCTTTACCCAGCACACGTGCAACACGGTTAACCATGTAGGGAATATCAAAGCCTTCACTGTTCCAGCCAGTCATTACATCACAGTCATCAATCAGATCCAGGAATGTGCCCAGCAAATCTTCTTCAGTGTCCATTAATAATGTGTCTGGAAATTTATCTACAATTTTTTGTGCAGTTTCTTTATCCAAGGTCTTGGGAGCAATAGCCAAACAAACTGTACGATCAAGCCAGTTTAAATGCACAGCAATGCTAGTTACTGGATTAAAAGGATCGCTAGGATCAGCAAAGCCCAAGTCTTTGTTAAAGTCAACCTCAATATCAAAAAATGCAATGTTAAGTTTGGGAGAATCCTGATCTTTATAGTTTTCTGCCAGACAGCGGAATACAGGATTCATGTCACTTTCATAAAGTTGCTTGTGACTGTAAATCTTTTTCTCTCGTTGAAATGTTTTGCCGTTAGTCGCTACAACACGAGTAAGCGGCTCGCCCCAAATGCTTTTAAACTTGCCTTTGGGATCAGGATAATAGAACACATAACGTGCAGGATATTGCAAAAACTTGCGTTTACCGTCCTTGCGTTCTACAATGTTAATAATGTCACGATCTCTATCAATGATGCCGTCTACATAGCTCATTAAGTAACAAGTCCTAATACATAAATTACGGTTAAAATAATGTTCATCCACAATAGACTATTTTCTTTCCATACATAGCCTACTGCGATCCACAGTGCATTACCAACGATAAATGCCCAGTGGTGTAAGTATAATTCTGGCACAAAGCTAGCCAAACAAGCCGCACTAACAAGTACAACTGTAGCCAACCAACTTAGCCATTGATGCGGTTTCTTTTCTACCACCATCCGATTGCCTTTCCGAACCCTAATACATTAACACAGGCAAAATATGCTGTCAACAAGAATGGCCATGCAAGTTTACGTCTGTGATATGCATAGATAGCTGTTACACTTCCTATGAAAAATCCAGGATATACAATACGCATGTCTGGTTGATCAGCATTTAATGCCAATGTTAGGCTAGCAGCTACTGTAAATACGAAACTGATGAGTTCATAGTAAAATGCAACACGATCAGTTTCATAGCTGCTACGCCAGAAATTTATGATTTTATTCAAAGAGTTCTGCCAACTGTTTCGAGAATTGTTTCTAGTTCGTCAAAGTCATCTTTTTGCTTGGTAAATTCTGCTTTATAAGCAATTGTGATAGCTTTGTTTAATACTGCGGGTTTGATATCAAGTTCTTCAGCAATTGCACCGACTGTGTCTTTGAGACCGTCACGCAATGCTTCCATTTCGCTTTTTACTTGAATACCTTCGTTAATAAGTTGCTTGAGTTTTTGGACATCTGCATCCGTAAAAGTTTTGCTCATTATGAGATTTACTCCATTTGGGTTAATAGTATGTCATATGATAATGGGATCTGGCCCGTTTGTCAAGTGTTTTTATTCACTTTTCCAAATAGTCCAAGCACCATAAGCAATAGCACCGTAGGCTGCTAATTTAGCAAAAGGGCCTGCGATTAGTATTACTAGTCCTACTGCAATAAGTACTGCACCATCCCAACTCGTACGTTCTTCAATTCTGCTGTTAATCCATTTTTTAATCATTTTCTTACTCCTATAAAATGTTTATTTTGCTGGCGCTGGCTTTTTTCCAAAGATTCTATCATAACCAGGATCTTCGTCATATGCTGTTGCCCATTTGTTTTCAGTAAATTCTGCAAAATCAATTAAGTCATCAATATCTTGTGAAAGCTCTGTTAACCATATACTATTTTCTTGTAACATTTTTTTCATATCAGCAATGTCACGAGCCATGTTAACTTCGTCTTCTACAGCCATTTTACTTGTAAGTTCGCTTACTTGTCCTTTGAGTGTTTCTATTGTTTGTGCCTGTTGTGCAGTCCACCACACAAACGCACTCACTTGCATTACTATTGCAATAACTACACCTATTCCAAATTTCATATTCATTATCCGTCCCCCATCATATCAATTAATGGAGGACCATATGTTCCGCCTGCCCATGCAAGTGCTACAATTGTAATCACTCCATATACTAGCCATTTCATTTTGAAGTCATCAACTTCCATTTTTAATGCAACTAATTCGTTACCTAAAATTCTTACAGCAACTTCTAGTTTGCCTTTATCGTCTCCAGTTGTACTCATTTTTTCTTCTCCAGTTTCTCTAAACGAGTTTCTAGTTCGTCTATTTTTTTAGTTACATGTGGATATTTTTTACGCCATGCATCATCTGGTTGTTGTAACCAAGTCCATCCCCAACGTTCTACTAGATAGTCAACTATTAAGTCAAATTTAGCATACAACCAAAGTCCAAGTCGAGTACTCTGAAAATATGTGCTAAATGCTAACCCAAATAAACTGCCTACTAATGCTGTATAAATCCACAGCCTATCGCTGGCCATTCTCTCTATCATTTCCCACATTTTCACTCTCCCTTGTGCATTCATTACATCTACAATAGTCGCATACTTTTATATTATATACACGACTATCGTAGTCAGTTTCCTGTCTGTATAACTGTGTGCCACAATGTGACTCATGTCCACAGTTCTGGCAAGCCATTATACTATGCCCATTTCCCGTAGTGTAGCTGGACCAACAATACCATCAGGTACTAGTCCACGACTACGTTGCCACTGCATTACAGCCGCTTCAGTTCCAGGACCAAAGATACCGTCTGCTTTAGCACCTAATACTTTTTGTACTGCCTTAACAGTTTCACCCTTGCTGCCTTTTTTCACTGTACTGTGTTCAAAAGGTGGTGGACTCCAATGTCCGCCTAGCACTTCCAATGCATGTTTATAATGCTTTTTACGGTCGTCTAAACCAATTGTGCCACCATTAATACGTTTTGTAGAACCAACAACATCTTGCTTGTCAGCATATTTGTTTAGTCCGTTTGTATCCCAGAACCAACATGCACTTTCCAGCGCACCTTTTTTAGTTTTAAGATATTTGATTGCTTGTTCTGCACTAAGGCTCAAGCTCTCACCAAATTTAGTGTAGTTGTGACGTCCAGTCAATTGGATAACACCACGACCGCGGAAGCGCCATCCGTCACCACTTGCGGTGTCGCCATTGTCCATACGGTTTGCATATACTATGTTTGCAATTTTTTCAGGCTGACGATGATAATCTTGTGCATTACGTCCTGCCTTGACAAAGTACTTGGGGAATACAGCGTTTAATCCTTTGGCACTGTAGTTCAAGTTTTCTTCAGTAATTCTAAAATTGTTACTCTCATGAGCGCATTGTGCAATAAACATTGCAACACGATTTACGGTATTGATGTCATAGAACGGAAGGATTTCCTCCATACATTCGAACCATTCCTCGGCTTCTCCATTGCCTTTTAGCAACTCTCTTACCTGGTCTGCATTAAAGTCGAATTCAAAACTCATTAGCTTTCCTCCATTTATATATGTAGTTATTTATCTGTAATAAAACCCCAAGCGTGGATTAGCCAGTGTTCCGTCGGCATCTTCGAAATTCGCCTTAAATATCCATTCTTTCATTTCATTATACATCATGTGTTGTTCCATTTCTGTATCTTTCCAGACTGGTATAATTTCAGTTGCACCTTTGGGGAAATCTAAACCATGTCTACCGTGTATTTCAATTATATGTCCACCAACGAATTCAATATTAATATGATGTGCATCCATTGTCTCATGTATCCAACTTGGCAACTCAAACTCTGGTACCTTGTCTAGTTTTTGCCATCTACTAAATCTATACAGTTCTTCAGGATTATTCCAGCCTTGGCATGCATCTACTGGATACAGTTGACCTTTACGCCAACTGTAATTGATACTAATATGATTGCCGCGAAATTTTTCACACCAGAAATAACCCGGAGGCACATCATGATCAGTGTTTTTTTCTATACGTTGAATATATGCTGTGGCTCCCATGCCACTTAAATTAATAACAGGACGTATGACATAATCAGTTGTTTTAGTTACCGGACACCCTGCTGGTCCGCAATTATAACCCAGTCGTAAACTCAAGTCTAGCTTGTTGTAAAGACGACGAAAGGCAGGAACATCCTGCCAAACTTTATAATCATCCATTTATTTTGCCTTATTACTTACGTTTTTGGCTTTGCCTCGTCGGTCTGCATTTGGATCTTTTGTTTTTTTACGTTTAACTGCACGGGCAATTCCAGCCTTACCATCTTTTTTGCCATCTCCATCGGAGTCTGCATTACGTAAAGCTGCTGCTCTACTTTTGCTTAGACATTTAGGTTTACCTTCACCAGGTTTACTGTCGCCACATTTACCTATACGCTCGCCTTTGGTATTATAACGGTCCCAGCCGCCACCACCGGCGCCGCCTTTTTTACCTTTGCCGAACCATGCACGGAGATCTTCGTTTAGATCTGTGTCATAGTAGTCTGTTAGTCCTTCTAGCCTATTTGTAACAATATCGTCAATCATGCTTTGACTTACATCATTTTCGAGATCAATACCAACACCATGTTGTTTGGCTAATTGTTGTATTTTTGCTGGTGCAAATTTATCATTTTCATCTTTGATGATTGCCGCCATGCTGTTGTGAACATCAAAGTCTTGTTTGTACACAATAATACCTGGCACACTCTTTAATGCATCAAAAAGTGCATCTTGGTTCTTTTGTTCAGTTGCATCGCAAAAATTAGGATTAACGCATACAAATTCTATTTCATATGCTTCGCATATAATATCTTTGATTTGCATTATTTACTGCCGCCAATATATCCGCCGATAACGCCAATCAATCCAGTAACACTCATTTTCATAAGAGTAATTACACTCTCATCGACTGGGCGATTTTCTTCAAGTGCTACAATATAATCACCTACAATAATAACACCTAACAGTAATAGTACTCCAGATGTAATCATTAGTACTACAATATCTTTAAAATTTTTAATCATTTTTTGTTACCCCAGTTTTTAGCACCTACTTTGCGACACTTTACTAGTGCGCCCGATGCATATGCTGAAGGCCATACTTTATAACGAGCTTTGACTTTGTGGTAGCAGGCATCTTTTTCGCCTGCTGCTTCATCAAATTCTGCTTCTGTCATCATTTCAGATGACTCAAACATACGTGATGGAATCTTTTCTTTTGCAATCTTCTTAGCGTATTGCAGGTCTTCTTTATCTACTGGACCTTCAAAGCCGTATGACTTGTCGAAGATATGTTCCCAACCGTTGCCATCATTTTTGATGTATGAGATTGCTGTGTCAGGGTAGCGGATAATACCGTACTTTGTTTCGTCTGCTTCTTTGGCTTCTGTAAGTTGATGTAATCGCATTACTTTTTTCCTGTGGTATTAATTTTACTCTTGATACTTGTAAAGAAGTCAATTGCTTGCTTTTCAAGTTGTTCAGCAGTTCCCTCATTCATACCGGCATGTTTTGCTGCCATGTGTTTTTTATATTTGGCAGTACCTTTTTTGTGTGGGCTGTGGCCTTCTGTAGCAGTTTTAGGTTCATCACCCATTAAATGTGCATCAATACCTGCTGTTGATTTCATTTTCCACTGTGCCGCAGCTTTTTTGGCCGCTTCGTAACTTGATCCTGCTGTACACTTCATTGAACCTTTTTGTGCATGTACACATAGGTAATGGTTTTCTTCTTCCTCACGCATTGTAGCCAAGTATTGTTCTTTCTCAGCATCTCTTGGGAAGATTTCTTTAAGTAGACCAGGATGCTTACGTGCAATATGATCTAGTACTTGCTCACGTGGTGAAGTATCACCATCTAAAATTGCTGCACGGATTTCCATTGGATCATGCCCCATTACGGCACGAGCAACTTCACGGAAATAGTCGCCATCCATACCATATTCATCAGCATCATCTTCTTTAGCCATATCCATTAGGTGTTTGGCTAGCATCTTGTGTTCATCTACATCATGCATATCTTCACCCACAGCCATTGGTGTTTGTTCTGGGCCGTCCCAAGGGCTAGCATTAACTTCGTTGTATTCCATATAATGCTTGACACTGCTTAAATCTTCGCTTGCACGAGTAATCTTTGCCTGAATCCATGGCTCTAAGTTATCAGTGTCACTGATCATACCATGTAGTCCAATAGCATATTTTGCTAATTTGTATAATTGACTTTTTGCCATCCAACCATCTTCATCAGCGTCATCTAGTACACCTTCATTTAATTTGCTTTCTACAAGACCCATTTCTTTGGCAATTTTATAACGTAGTTCGTCTGCATCGCCTGGTTTCATGTCAGCACTTCCTCTACGGCGTGCTTCCATGTCAATTTTACTTGCCATTTCCTTACCAAACTTCTCAATATCACTGAAGCCTAGCCTGTTTTCTTCTAAATTATCTAGTTTCATTTCCGTGTTCTCCGACATTTTAAATGCAATTTTAGCAGCTTTTACGAAACCCTGACGATCAGCCATTAAGTTTGCTAATTTCTTTTTGTTATCATCATTGACTCCATTGTATAAACTTAGTACTGCACTGGCAGTAAACAGGTCAACTTTTGCTTTGCCATCGAAAAATTTAACTTCGCTGGCTGATTTATTCTTTACAATGTACTCTAAACTGTTTAATACATTCATTGATGCTTGTCTAGCAGAAGATCCAGGAGGTGTAATATTTTCCTTCATGCCAATTTCTTTTTCTAATTTTGCAATACGATCTTCCATATCATCAATTTTAGATGAGTGAGTATCGTCAACTCTATCACTATCACGTTCATTCTTTTCAATATCAGCTAACATTGCACTGACAGGATCTTTAGCATGTGGGTAACGTTGCTTGAGATCACGCAATGCTCTTTGACTAGTTACATCAAAACCTTTAAGTTCTGCTTCACGAACGTTGCTGTACTTTTCAATCTCTTCTGGACTTGCTTCAACATATGCTTCGCTTCCACAACGTGGGCATACAACATCTGTTTCATCGCTATCGTTATCAATTTCACCAATAGTGTTTGAAATAAGTTTACAGTCATAACAAAAGTTTAAATCTTCATCATCTCTTGTAACATCAACACTTGGATGCAATTTACCTGTGTATTCTGATTCGCGAATATCATCATGTCTACTAGTAGCCTTGCCAACCATATGCATACTTGGCTTGTCTAGCATACGAAAATCATCGTAACTAATATACATGTCTGTATCTGGATCGTAGTACATGCCTTCTTTTTCATCGTAATAAACTACTTTACCACTGCGTGTTGGGATCGGGCCTTCTAAACCATCACGTTTTTGGTATTTTTCACGATCAAAAGGAGGAAGTTCATAATAACCTTCTTCAACGCTTTCGCCTTTGGCACGATTAGTAGCAATAGCATGCATGATGCTTTCACCTTCATCGCCATAACGATCTGTAAAATCTTTTTTGTGTTTCTTTAATTTCTTAAAATGTGCTTCTTTACTGCGCTTTTCTCCGCCAGTAAGTTTGCGTTCGTCAATGTCACCCAATCTCATTAGTATACCCTTTTGATCATTTTTGGATATCCAGGTTGCTTCTTGCCTTCCTTCTTATCCGTCTTACGTGCCTTCTTACTGTTTGGGCCATACCCAAAAGGATCGACTGCCTTGCGAGCTTGGCTAGGTTTTGTACCAGGAGTCATAGGCATTGCAACTGCGGCAACTCCACCGGCACTCATTTCAGTTATAATATCATGCACTTTCATAATGTTATTTATCGCTTTGGTATAATTTAGTCACCGATTTTGCAATTGCTCTTTCGTGTTTTACTGTACTACGTTTTATTTTCTTCTTTTTAGCACGTACTTCACGTTCTAGGTGAGGTTCTAATTGACTTAAATGATTTACTTCAGGTGCACCTGCATATACTAGTGCATCTTCTTTTGCAACACTGTTCATAGGACCAGTAGTTTCCTCAATATCCTCTATACTGATAGACTTTTTCATGGAGACCCCCATTGTTGTTGATTTTATTTGCGGCCAGATTTCATATTAGCACACCAGTGTGCCATGCGTTGTTTTTCGCCACTACTGTTTTTAGCTATTTTACGTAGTTCTCCAACAGGTTTACTACAATCTACACCCATGCGCTTGGATAGCCCTTTGCGTCCTGGTTTCTTTCCATCTTTAAAGTTTTCATCTAATGGCTTTAATTCACCACTGCGACATAAATCGTCAATATCTGCACGAGTAATTTCCTGTACGTCTACTTCGTCAGCACCATATTCATAATCTGCAAGTAGTGCATCTATGCTATTAAATTCTCCACGTACATCATATGCTTTTCCAGTTTCAGTGTCAACAGTAAAAATATGATCTACTTCTTCACTGTCGTCATCATAATGATACCCAACACGTGCATATATTTTACGCTCTGGGTGTTTTTGTATATCTTTTAATGCCCATACATGACAGTAACCGTGCATGTAATCTTTGCCGTCTTTAAAGTTTTCTTGTACGCTTTTCAATCCAAGTTCATCAACCATTATTTCTAACGCTGAATCTACATCATTTAAACCATTTTCTTCTTTTGTTTTTTCATACCAACTTCTTACAAAGTTTGATGCTTCGTGTCCATAAGTATCTGGAGCCATCATCATTTGATAAAGAACTTGGTCAGGTGCTTCACGTTGAGACCTTACAAATTTTCTAAGACTATCTAGGTCTGTGCTTTCATTAAATGCTACATCTGTATCTTTTTTAGCACTTGCTCCATCAGGATGATTAGGATTTATACCAACTGGCTCGCCGTTTATTAGTTCACTTATGTTAGCAGCTTTACCAATTTTGTCAAGCAACTTGTGCAATCTATCTTCAGGATCATAGTTGCCACTTTCATATCCAGTCTTGCCTCTTACTTCAGTACGCTTACCTGATTTTGTATCTACAATGTGCAATACATCCATGTCAGTACCACGCTCTAGTTGTAAGCGATAACCTTCTTGCATATATTGTTTTGCATACTCAAGCATTTCTGCTTTTGCTTGTTCAAAACTTTCACGCTTCATTAATGGTAAACTGAACCAATGTTTAAACCACTCCTCGCTACCAGGACGTAGTTTCTTTTTGCGGGCTGTTTTACCACGCTCAGTACCAGTAACACTCATGTTTTCTGTCATACCCAAGTTAAAGGCTTGGTGTGGTGTTGCACCTTTAACTCCCAATGGTTTAGGTTTTCCGTTGCCGCCAAAGAATTTTTTCGCTTGACGTTCTGTTTCTCCAGGCTTAACATCAGGCGTAGAATTTTGTTTTGTAATTTTACCTACGCCTGCACTTTCTTGTACTGCCCCCGCGGCTTTGGCAATTTCCTTAAATCCATTGTATGTTGGTAGGAATTTTAATAGTTTAGTCTGTAGAGCATCATTTGCTTGATAATAAAAATCAATAATGCGTTTTGCAGTACTTGGTTGTACTTCTAATGTACCCCCATCATAAAATTTAATAGGAAAAGGTCGGTTATCTTTTCTATCTGCTAAATTACTTACAACTTTAAATATATGACTTTGTTTTACTGTTAGTTCTTCTGTTACACCTTGTGGAATGTATCTGCTAGGATCTAAATCCTTTGCTAGTCCAGTTTTAACTAACTGTTGATAGCCTGATGGATCATGTATGTTACCATCTTTGTCTACTGTCCAGTAATGTGGAACACGCTTCCATTCTTCTGCGTATTTGCTTTGCTCAATCCATGC
>Ga0181597_10006417_pt1 | contig 10963 bp, 11 predicted proteins | sample 041ome_5_FD_148647 | JGI IMG/M metagenome (GOLD analysis project Ga0181597, IMG submission 148647) | Coastal salt marsh microbial communities from the Groves Creek Marsh, Skidaway Island, Georgia - 041403US metaG (spades assembly) | ecosystem: Environmental > Aquatic > Marine > Intertidal zone... | reverse complement strand
CTAACGGGCCTAAGAGGGAACACGGTTAAACCGTGGCTGCCCCCGCAACTGTAAACAGCGAGTCTGCCGCAACTGCGCCACTGGGTAACCGGGAAGGCCGCGGCAGATGATGACCTGTCAGCCAGGAGACCTGCCGACGACGCTAGTCGCGAGTGCCAACATCGGGCGGGGTGTACCGATGCCATTGAGTTCCCCTGTGCCAGGGTGAGCTCTGCTGGTTCGGTCGCCGCGTCTTTGTTGCTGGTGAACCCGTTGCGCGACCATTCCACCACCGTAAATCCGTCACTACCACGCCCCAACGCGTGCCCCGGCCTGCTGCGTATCGTTCAGGCGCTGGACGGTGGTATCTGCCGGGTCAAGCTGGCCGGCGGAGTGCTCAGCAGCAATCAGGCACGCGCCATCGCCGAGGCCGCCAAACGCTGCGCCAGCGGCGTGCTGGAGCTGACCAACCGCAGCAATCTGCAGATTCGTGGCGTATTGCCCGGCCAACAGGCCGAGCTGATCGAGCGCCTGCTCGCCGCCGATCTCGGCCCCAGCAACCCGGCCGCCGACGATGTGCGCAACCTGCTGCTCAGCCCCGCTGCCGGCCTCGATCCGCAGGCCCTGCTCGACACCCGCCCACTGGCCGCCGCGTTGCTTGAGCTGCTGCAGAACACCCCGGCGCTGCATGGGCTGTCGGCCAAGTTCGCCCTGCAGCTGGACGGCGGCGAAGCCTTGGCAATGCTCGAACACCCGCACGATATCTGGCTCAGCGCCCTGCCCGGCACGCCGGCGCGGCTGGCGTTCGGGTTGGCCGGTTGCCCAACGGATACGCCACTCGGGGCGATTCGGGTCGAGCAGGCCGCTGAACTGATCGAGCAGCTGCTGATGCTGTTTCTCAAGCTGGCCGGCAGCGCGCACAGTCGTATGCGTCAACTGCTCAGCGTGATTTCCCACAGCCAACTGCTGCAACAGCTACAGGCGCGCCTGCCCTTCGCCATCCAGCCGGCCCCGCTGGAATGGCAGCGCCAACCGGCTAGCCAGCACGCTGCAATCGGTATTTATCCACAGCAGCAGACGGGGCTGTGCATGGTCGCCGCCACCGTGCGTTTGGGGCGGATTGACGCCACACAACTCAACGCCCTGGCCGATTTGGCCGAGCACTACGGCGATGCCAGCCTGCGCCTGACACCCTGGCAGGGTCTGCTGCTACCAAATATCCCCGAGCACTCGGCAGACTACCTGCTGCACAAACTGGCCGAACTGGGCCTGCTGATCGATGCGCAGGAACCACTTAGCAATCTGATCGCCTGCACCGGCTCAGCCGCCTGCGCCAAGGGCCTGGCCGACAGCAAAGCCGACGCCTTGCTGCTCGCCAAGCGCCTGCGCGCCAGCACAGCGCGGCCGCAGGTGCATCTCAGCGCCTGCCCACGCTCCTGCGCCGCCGCGCATACCGCGCCCTTTACTCTGCTGGCCAGCAGCGCCGGGCATTACCAGCTTTATCAACGCACGCCCGAGGCGGCCGGTTTCGGCCAACTGCTGGCCAGCGCCATGACTATCGACGAGGCCGGCGACTGGTTCGCCGCCCACTGCGCAACAGGAAACAGCGATGCTTGAGTACATCCGCGACGGTCAGGAAATCTACCGCCAATCGTTCGCCACCATCCGCGCCGAGGCCGACCTCAGTGCCATTCCGGCCGATCTGGAAAAGCTCGCCGTGCGGATTATCCACGCCTGCGGCATGGTCGATGTGGTGCAGGACCTGCGCTTCTCGCCCGGTGCCGGCGCCGCTGGCCGCGCGGCACTGGCCAAGGGTGCGGCGATTCTCTGCGATGCGCGGATGGTCGCCGAGGGCATCACCCGCCCGCGCCTGGCCGCGAATAACCCGGTGATCTGCACCCTGCATAACGACGGCGTGATTGAGCAGGCCCGCGCACTGGGTAATACCCGTTCGGCAGTCGCATTGGAACATTGGCGCGAGCACCTGCAAGGCAGCGTGGTGGTGATCGGCAACGCGCCCACCGCGCTGTTCTACCTGCTGGAAATGCTCGACGCCGGCGCGCCAAAACCGGCGCTGATTATCGGCATGCCGGTGGGCTTTATCGGCGCGGCGGAATCCAAGGATGCGCTGGCAGCCGACAGCCGCGGCGTGCCCTATGTGATCGTGCGTGGCCGTCGCGGCGGTAGCGCCATGGCGGTAGCGGCGGTCAACGCCCTGGCTACGGAGGTGGAGTGATGAGCGTACAAAAAGGCCGCTTGCTTGGGATCGGCGTCGGCCCCGGCGACCCCGAACTGATCACCCTCAAGGCCCTGCGCCTGCTGCAATCGGCCGATGTGGTCGGTTACTTCGTGGCCAAGGCCAAAGCCAGCCAGGGCCAGGGCGGCAACGCCTTCGGCATCATCGAGCAGCACCTGACCGATACGCAGCAGCGCCTGCCACTGGTGTACCCGGTGACCACAGAAAAACTCGCCGCGCCGCTGAGCTATGAAGATGTGATCAGCGATTTCTACGACACCTGCGCGGTGCAGATCGCCGCCCGGCTCGACGCCGGCCAGGACGTCGCGGTGATCTGCGAAGGCGACCCGTTCTTCTACGGCTCCTATATGTACCTACACGACCGCCTGGCCGGCCAATACGAGGTGGAAGTGGTGCCCGGCGTGTGCTCCATGCTCGGCTGCGCCTCGGTGCTCGGCACCCCGCTGGTGTACCGCAACCAAAGCCTGAGCGTGCTCTCCGGCGTGCTGCCCGAGGCCGAACTCAAGCAGCGTCTGCACGACGCCGAAGCCGCCGTGATCATGAAGCTGGGGCGCAACTTCGAGAAAGTCCGTCGCGTGTTGCAGGAGCTGGGCATCGATCAGCGTGCCCATTACGTCGAACGCGCCACCATGGGCAACCAACGCATCGTGCCGCTGGATGAAGTGGAGCCGATGTCCTCGCCGTATTTCTCGATGATCGTCATTCCCGGCGAGAAATGGCGCGGTTGATCCGCCCACCGCGCCCCGCCAACTATGGAACACCTTATGACCGCCGCTCCCGCCATCATCATCCTCGGCCCCTCCGCCCTGCCTTGCGCGCGGCGTATCCAGGTGCTTTATCCACAGGCCGAGATCCACGGCCTGCGCAGCCGGGTGACGGACGTTGAGCGCATCTATGCAGACTTTGGCGACACCCTGCGCACGCTCTACCGCGCCGGCACGCCGCTGATTGTGCTGTGCGCCGCCGGCATTGTGATTCGCAGCCTGGCCGCTGTACTGGGCGAGAAAGACAGCGAGCCGCCGGTGCTGGCCGTGGCTGAAGATGGCAGCGCCGTGGTGCCGCTGCTCGGCGGTCTCGGCGGGGTCAACCGCATGGCGCGGGAGCTTGCCGCGCACCTAGAGGTCAGCGCGGCGATCACCACCAGCGGCGAACTGCGCTTCGGCACCTGCCTGCTGGAGCCGCCATCCGGCTATGTGCTGGCCGACTTGGAGCAGGGCAAAGGCTTTGTCAGCGACCTGCTCGGCGGCCAGGCCGTGCGTATCGAGGGTGATGCACCCTGGCTGGCCCAGGCCAAGTTGCCGGTGGATAACCACGCCGCGCGGGTGATCCATATCAGCCCGCACAGCCGCGCGGCCAATGCCGATGAACTGCTGATCCACCCGCAGCAAGTCGCCGTATGGGTCGAGCGCGCCGGCACCGATTTGCTTAGCGAACTGCAGCAAGCCCTGCACAGCAGCAACCTGGCCGCGCAAAGCCTGGCCTGCCTGCTGGCCGCACCAAAGCTGATGGCCAACGCCGAACTGCACAGCGCCGCCGCGCAGCTCAAACTGCCGCTGCGCTTTATCGACGACGCCAGCCAACTGCCGCCGCTGCATAGCCAACACGCCAATCTGCACCTGCTGCTGGCCGCTGCGCCCATCGACGCCACGCAGCTTGGCCGCCCGCGTGGTCGCCTCACGGTGATCGGCCTCGGCCCCGGCGCGGCGGAATTTATGGTGCCCGCCGCGCGTCAGGCGCTGGATGAAGCGCAAGACCTGCTCGGCTACGAAACCTACATCAACATGGCCGGCCCGTTACGCCCGGAACAGGTGCGCCACTGCACCGATAACCGTGAAGAAATGCAGCGCGCCCGCCATGCCTTCGAGTTGGCCGCCAGCGGCCGCCGGGTGGTGGTGGTGTCGTCCGGCGACCCCGGCGTATTCGCCATGGCCGCCGCCGTGCTGGAAGCCCTGCACGAGTCGTGCGACGCCGAATGGCAGCGCGTCGATCTACAGGTATTCCCCGGCGTTTCCGCCGCCCTGGCCACCGCCGCCAAGGCCGGCGCGCCGCTGGGCCACGACTTCTGCCTGATCTCGCTATCCGACAACCTCAAACCCTGGGCCATTATCGAAAAGCGCCTGGCCCACGCCGCCGCCGCCGATCTGGTGATGGCCTTCTACAACCCCATCTCCAAAGCCCGCCCCTGGCAGCTCGGTTCTGCCCTGGAGATCGTCCGCCAGCAGCGCACGCCCGAGACCCTGGTGGTCCTCGGCCGCGATATCGGCCGCCCCGGCGAAACCCTGCGTACCCTGACGCTGGGCGAACTCACGCCAGAAATGGTCGATATGCGCACCCTGGTGATCATCGGCTCCAGCCAAACCTGCCGTTTCCCCCGTGCCGAGGGTGGCGAGTGGGTGTATACGCCGAGGAGTTATCCACAGCTGTAGGATGTGGTCGGACCACGCTGGTTGAGCCTGTGATACCCATCATGGATTACGACGGCTCATAGATGACGGGTTGGCAGCAGCATGGGTATCGCTGCGCTCAACCCATCCTACGAGTTCAATCGTGGTGCGTGCCCGAGCGTTTAAGCAGTTGCTTGCAGCGTTCGGACAGGTGCAGCACGCGCAGGTGTTTGCCGGCTTTGCTGTAGCGTTCGCGCAGGGTTTTTAGCGCGGCGATGGCCGAGTAGTCGACAAAGCTCAGGTGGCGACAGTCCAGGGTGACCTCGGCCGGGTCATTGGCCGGGTCGAACTGGTTGAGAAAGGCCGTGGTCGAGGCGAAGAACAGCGTGCCGTGCAGGCTGTAGAGTTTGCTGCCGTCGGCCTGCAGATGGCTCTCGGCGTAGAGTTCGCGGGCGTGCTGCCAGGCGAAGTTGAGCGCGGCTATGACGATGCCGCAGAGCACGGCGGTGGCCAGATCGGTGAACACGGTGATGGTGGTCACGGCGATGATCACCAGCACATCGTTGCGCGGCACCTTGTGCAGCACACGCAGCGAGGCCCAGGCGAAGGTCTGCTGCGACACCACGAACATCACCCCAACCAACGCAGCCAGCGGGATACGCTCGATCAGCGGCGAGAGAAACAGCACGAACAGCAGGATCATCACCCCGGCCACCACGCCAGAAAGACGGCCGCGCCCGCCGGAGCTGAGGTTGATCACGGTCTGCCCGATCATCGCGCAGCCGCCCATGCCGCCGAACAACCCGGAGGCCATATTGGCCGCGCCCAGGGTCACGCACTCGCGGTCCGGGTAGCCACGGCTCTCGGTAATTTCGTCGGTCAGGTTCAGGGTAAGCAGAGTTTCCAGCAAACCGACCAGGGCCATCAAGATCGCGTAGGGGGCGATGATGCGCAGGGTTTCCAGGGTCCAGGGCACTTGCGGCAAGGCAAACTCCGGCAGGCCGCCGGCAATCTGCGCCATATCGCCCAGGGTGTGGGTCGGCAGGCCGAGCAGGTACACCGCCAGGCCCACGCCGAGGATCGCCACCAGCGCTGGCGGCACGCTACGGGTCAGGCGCGGCAACAGGTAGACGATGGCCATGGTCAACGCCACCAGCCCGAGCATCAAATACAGCGCGTTGCCGCTAAGCCAGGCCTCGCCGTCCTTGAAGTGTTCCAGCTGGGCCAGGGCAATGATGATCGCCAAGCCGTTAACGAAGCCGAGCATCACCGAGTGCGGCACCATGCGGATCAGCTTGCCCAGACGCAGCAGACCGAAGGCGATCATCAGCAATCCGCCCAACAATACGGTAGCGAGCAGGTACTGCGCGCCGTGTTGCACCACCAGCGCGATGATCACCACGGCCATCGATCCGGCAGCACCAGACACCATGCCCGGCCGCCCGCCAAATAGGGCAGTCAGGGTGCAGATGATAAAGGCGCCGTAGAGCCCCATCAGCGGGTTGAGTTGGGCGACCAGGGCGAAGGCGATGCACTCGGGCACCAGGGCGAATGAGGTGGTCAGCCCAGCCAGGACATCGGTGCGTAGACGTTGTACTTTCATAAATGGCCCAAAAGCCATGCCCTGTAAGGCGTGGCGAGATAACAAGGGCCGCGGATTTTACGGCCTCAAGGGTGATCCGGCCAGTTGTTGCTGGTATGCAGGACAGACGGCGCGCTTATCGGCCGGTTTAAGCGCCGAGCTTGCGCAGCAAATAACTATCCATAATCCAGCCATGCTGCTCGCGTAGCTGCGCGCGACGGGTACGGATGGTGTCGGCGACTTCGCTTAGCGGGCCGGCGATCAGCACTTCATCCGGGGTGCCGATATAAGCGCCCCAATAGATATGCATGGGCTGGTCGACAAAGCGTTGGTAGGTGTCCTGGGCGTCGAGCATCACCAGGACGCTGTCCACGCCCTCGGGAAAGCCGCCTTCAGCCAAGCGCCGCGCCGGGGTGATCTGGAAGGCCTGGCCGATGCTGTTAAAGCAGACCTTATGCTTGGCCGCCAAGGCTTGCAGGCTGGTGATGCCGGGGATGACTTCGTATTCGATCTGCTCACTGCTGTTGGCGACGATCTGTTCGACGATGCGCAGGGTGCTGTCGTACAGCGCCGGGTCGCCCCAGACCAGAAAGGCCCCGGTTTCGCAGTCGGCCATTTGCTCGCGAATCATTCCTTCAAACACCTGCTGTTTGTCCTGATTAAGGTCGACCACGCTGCCGCGATAGTCCGGCAAATCGCGCACCCGCTCCGGGCACTCGGCGCTGGCAAAGCGGTAGTCGCGGCCCTGGATAAAGCGCTCGCAGATGGTCTTGCGCAGGCCGATCAGGCTGTCCTTGGCGCTGCCCTTGTCCATCAGGAAGAATACGTCCGTGCGGTTCAGCGCGTTGATCGCCTGCACGGTCAGGTAGTCCGGGTCGCCGGCACCGATGCCGATTATCAACAGGGTTTTCATAAGGCTGTCTCCAGGCTGCCAGCTAACAGCGGCAGCGAATCGATATGTCGGTAGTCTGCGCCCAGCTCAGCGGCCAGTTGGCGGGCGCGGCCGAGGCGGATCGGCGCGCTTTCAATGTCCACCAGCAGCGCCGGGCAAACGCTTGGCGCTAACGCCGGCCAGTCACGCAGACGGCCATCGGTGATGATCAACAACCGCTGCGTTTCGCCCGGGTGTAAGCGCTGACGCCGCGCCTGCCAGTTGGCGGCCTGCTGCACAGCGGCAAGCAACGGCGTGCCGCCGCCCGCGCCCAATTCGGCAAGCCAATCTTGCAAGGCCTGGGAGGCTTTCTGCCCCTGCCACAGCCACTGCGCCTGGCGGCCAGTGGCGTGCAGCAAGGCCAGGCGCGCACGTTGCCGGCGTGCCTGCTCGAATACTTCACTGAGCAGACCTTTGGCCTTGCTCAGTGCACCATGGCGGCGAGTCGAGGCCGAGGCATCGACGATCACCAGCCAAAGTTCAGCCGGCTTGCTGCTGCTCGGACGTAATAGCAAATCCTGTCGAGTACGCGGACGCCCTTTAAGCAGGCTCGCCGGCCAGTCGATACGACCCGCAGTGCCACTGCGACTGGCACCGCTGCGACCATTGCCGAGTGTGCCGGGAGCGGCCCGGGCATCCGCGCCTGGGGCTGTGCGCGGGCGGATGCCTAGGGCTTTTTTGTCCAGCGTGGCGGTTCACGCCGGACGCCGAGGCTTTGCACTTGGGCGGGTAACTCGCCCCACTGGCCTTCGCCTTGCGGCGCTTGTGGCTGTTCGCTGGGCGCACTGTTGTTTGGCTGAGATTCGGGCTGAGAGTGTGGCGGCTGCGCGGCAGGCGGCGGATTCTGCCGGCGACGGTGACGCAGAACGAAGTCTGCCACTGCGTCGATATCCTCGGCGGCAATCTGCTCGACGCCGCGCCAGGCGGCATGCGCCCGAGCGGCGCGCAGCCAGACCAGATCAGCACGCAAACCATCGACGGCGGCGGCAAAACAACGCTGGCTGATTTGCTCCAACGCGGCGTCAGCCAAGGGAATCGCCGCCAGGCGCTCACGGGCACTCTGGCAACGCTCGCGCAGCTCGTTTTGTTGCACCTGCCAACGCTGCAGAAACGCCTGCGGGTCGGCATCAAAGGCCAGTCGGCGGCGGACAATCTCGGCGCGCTGCGCCGGTTGCGGCTGGGCGTCCAGGGCCAGATTAAGGCCGAAGCGGTCGAGCAACTGCGGGCGCAGTTCGCCCTCTTCCGCGTTCATGGTGCCGATCAGCACAAAGCGCGCGGCATGCCGATGGGAAATGCCGTCGCGCTCGATATGGTTGACCCCGCTGGCGGCGGCATCCAGCAGCAGGTCGACCAGGTGATCGGGCAGCAGGTTGACCTCATCCACGTACAGCACGCCGCCATTGGCCTTGGCCAAAAGGCCGGGGCTGAACTGCGCGCGGCCCTCGCCCAGCGCGGCGTCGAGATCGAGGGTGCCGACGATGCGCTCCTCACTCGCGCCCAGCGGCAGGGTGACAAAGGTGCCGCTGGCTAGCAGATCGGCCAGGCCACGGGCCAGAGTCGATTTAGCCATGCCGCGCGGCCCTTCGATCAGCACGCCGCCAATCGCCGGATCAATCGCCGCCAGGCACAACGCCAGCTTGAGATCGTCAGCGCCGACCACGGCAGCGAGAGGGAAATGGGCGGTATCGGTCATGGCGCAATCCGGCTGGGCAAAGGCCGGCATTGTAACAGCGGGCCGTCGAATCCCATTGCGCTGTTCTGCTATGGCCGGTAGTTGGGCAAGGCTGGCACGTAGCAAAACTCAGGCGCTAAGCCTGGGCATTAGCGAACGAAATACGGCACACGTCAGTGCAAGAACGGATGAAAAAACCTTATCCACACCTGAGTAAAAAACCTCGTCAAGCGCTTTAGCGCGCGCCTAGGGCTTGCAATCGCCCCGCCCCCTGAATTACCTTCAGGCCCATTCAACGGAGCTTTCCATGTCGCCAACCCTGATCCTGAACAGCACTAGCCTCGATGCAGCCTGCATCGTCATCGCGCGTGCCCAGGCTTCCGTGATTGCGCAGGCTGCGTATTTTTATGGGTATTGGTTTAGCCACAGGCGCGCCTGATACCCCACAGGCGCCCTAGCAACTCAGGGTCGCCACCAGACAGTTTCTCGAAACCCCCGGTCGGCCTCCCGACCGGGGGTTTTGTTTTTTCCGACACATCGATTGTTCACAGAGGATTTCAGCATGAGCGCCTATATCAACTGCATCACCTACCAAACCTATTACCGCTACGACTGGCGATTTACCGGCGGCAGCGCCGCACATCCACTCAATCGAACACCCCATCGCCCCAGTTAGAACGCCGCACGCGGTAACATCCGCGCCGGCCGAGGAAATCACCATGTCCGTAGCCGTCAATTCCCGCTCCACCGTTAAACCCGCCGACCTGCACCTGGTCACCACAGCGGCCCGTCGCCACACCTCGCCCTTGCCTAGCGCCACCCAGTTGCGCGAAGAGCTGCCCCTCTCTGCCGCCCTGGCGCGCCAGGTGCAGCAACAGCGCCAGTCGATCCGCGCCATTCTCGACGGTCACGATCCGCGCCTGCTGGTGGTGGTCGGCCCCTGCTCCCTGCACGATGATGCCGCCGTACTCGAATACGCCGAGCGCCTGGCCGCCCTTAACCAACGGGTGGGCGATCGCCTGCTGCTGGTGATGCGCGCCTACGTCGAAAAACCGCGCACCACGGTGGGCTGGAAGGGCCTGGTCTACGATCCGGCGCTGGATGGCAGCGGCGACATGGCCGCAGGCTTGCGCCGCTCGCGGCTCTTGATGCTGCGCTTGCTGGAACTGGGCCTGCCGCTGGCCAGTGAGATTCTGCAACCGCTGGTGGCGGGCTACTTCGACGACCTGCTCGGCTGGGCGGCAATTGGCGCACGCACCAGCGAATCCCAGGTGCACCGCGAGCTGGTCAGCGGCCTGGAGATGCCAGTGGGCTTCAAGAACGGCACCGATGGCAGCCTCGGTATCGCCTGCGACGCCATGCGCTCGGCGGCGCATGCCCATCAGCACTTCGGCGTCGATGGGCACGGCCATCCGGCGCTGGTGCAGACTCAGGGCAACCCGGACACCCACCTGGTACTGCGCGGTGGCCACGGTGCGCCGAACTACGACGCCGCCAGCATCGCCACGGCGCGCGCCGAACTGGAGCGCCAAGGCATCACGCCACGGATCATGGTCGACTGCAGCCACGCCAACAGCGGCAAAGACCCGCTGCGCCAGCCCGACGTGCTGCGCAGCGTGCTCGATCAACGCCTGGCCGGCGACGGCACCTTACGCGCAGTGATGATCGAAAGCCACCTGTTCGATGGCGCCCAGAGCCTCGGCGGCGAGCTGCGCTACGGCGTGTCGATCACCGACGCTTGCCTGGGCTGGGACGGCACCGAACGCATGCTAGTCGACGCCGCCGTGCGCATGCGCGAGCTGGTTTAACCCTGACGGCGCGAGCATCGATCAGCCTGTGGCCACGGACATTCGCGAAGCTGTTTTAACCCAACCGGTTCGCGGCTAAAGCCCCTCCCACAGAACTAGCTGCTCCGTGGGAGGGGCTTTAGCCGCGAGGTTTTTAGCCCTGCGCTGAGTGTCGCGACAGCGATCTACCCTAGGATTCTTCGCTGTCGATCAGCAGGTTTTCCAGGGTCTCGCGGTACTCACCCGGTTCCTGCCAGAGGCCCCGCTGTTGAGCTTCGAGCAGGCGTTCAAGGATGTCCTGCAAGGCACCGGGGTTGTGTTGCTGGATAAAGTCTCGGGTGCTTTTGTCGAGCAAATAGGCATCGGTGAGC